>ERZ869983.162-NODE-162-length-22709-cov-8.821006_pt1 | contig 22709 bp, 24 predicted proteins | sample MGYA00521106_ERZ869983 | MGnify/ENA primary metagenome ERZ869983 (study PRJEB32232, sample SAMN07284972) | human gut metagenome | biome: human-associated habitat; material: feces | host: Homo sapiens | place: Tanzania | collected 2014-04-05 ...
TTAGCGAGTGGATGGTCGTTAGACCATTCAGGAGCTTAGTACAGCTACGTGGGAGTCCGAACGCGAGTGGGTTGCAGACACATGATCTCTTTTTATAATATTCTACCAATAATTTCCGTCATTCAAATCACAATTTTCGATAACGATTTATTGCTGCCATAATTTCTTGTTTCCGAGGCATTGCCAGATTACTTTTCACGTACTTACTATCCAAGATGGCAGAAAGCCCTTTTGTTTCAATGATCTGCATCAATTCATCCGCAACCATGCAAAGATCTTTCTTCCCATCCATCAAATGAAGTTTCGCATACAACAAAGCATAACCAAGTGCGGTTGTCTGTTCAGTATCTGCAATCTGCTCCACATATCTTAGATCAACCGTATCTTTATTAATTGAAAAAGCATCTTTTCCAAGTGTTTTCATCTTGATCTTGCGTTCTTTTTTCAGATGATTTCCAGCTTTGAAACAACGGTCAAAACAAGGATCTGGATGTTTCTTCTCAGGCAGTGAAACCATAGGAAAATCTTTGGCAGCATCTTTCGCAAGAGCCGTGATATCTTTCGGTACATATTGATCCATCTGAATGATATGATCAGCAGGATGAAAATAAGATCCGCAGCTTCCAGCAACAATGATTGAAGAAATGCCATATCTTTCGTACAACTCACGAATCCGTTCGATAAAAGGAGTGATCGGTTCTTGGTCACGAAGAACTACACGCTGCATCAGTTCATCACGGATCATAAAGTTGGTGGCACTCGTATCTTCATCAATTAGGAATAAAGAAGAACCAGTTTCCATCGCTTCCACCACATTCGCAGCCTGAGAAGTACTTCCGCTTGCATCCTCTGTATTGAAAGAAACCGTATTTTTTCCATTTGGCAGGTTATTGATAAACATAGAGATGTCGGTATTTGTAATACTTCTTCCATCTTCTGCACGTATCTTCATAGCAGTTGGATCAGTAATGACGAATTCCCGTCCGTCTCCTTTGATATGGTCATAAACACCAAGTTCCAATGCCTTTAATAATGTGGATTTTCCATGATAACCACCACCGACGATCAATGTGATACCTTTTGGAATTCCCATACCTGTGATCGTTCCATGATGTGGAAGTTCAAAAGATACACGGTAAGTATCTGGTGACTGGAATTTTACACAGTTTCTTAAAGGTTTCTGTGAAATACCACTTTCTCTAGGCAAAACAGAGCCATCTGCAATAAATGCGACAAGTCCCATAGAAGACAGATTTTTGCGGATTGTATGCTGATCTTCAGATAAATAGATGACTTCTTCTAACATTTTTTGATTTATATTTTTATAAAACAAAGAAGATGAAACACAATCTGGCAGCAGTCCAAACAACATTTTATCCAATTCTCTCGCATTTACAGTTCGTCCATTTGCAGGGAAACCAGCTTCAAAATGAACAGAGATGTCACCGTTGGAAGGATCGATCGTACATGCAGTTCGTTCTAATACCTGTTGTCCACATTTGCTGACAGAAAATAAACCGCTTTTTCCAGAACCTTTGGCACGAAAAGAGATCTTAGATAAAGTTTGATAAAATAATCGTGTTAGATGATCGCAGAGAGCAATCTGTTTGTATTTTGTATCATAAAAAGAAGCAGGAAATCCAGCCGATCTTCCTTTCACATGAATACTTAATTTTGATGGAGATGCAAAAGGATCGCCCTGTACATGATCAATGGAAAGAAAATAAGTTCCAAAATCATAAGTACCTTGTGTTCCTTTATATGCAGGATAGCCCTTGCGGTCAATATTTTTTAATAGTGATTTTAAATTCGATGATGATTTCATAAATCAGTTCCTCCTAATCTTAAAATCCATGATAACAGTCAGTGCGATTTTTGTAAACCAGATGAAATCAAAGGAAATCCGTGGTATCATAGAAAGATGATCAACAAGGAAGGCGGAATAGAGACGATGGATCTTAATAAATTAAAAGAGATACAGGCCGTTGTTTTTGATATGGACGGGCTGATGTTTGACAGCGAACGCTATGTACAGAAATCATGGGATATTGCAGGAGAACGTCTGGGATATGGACCTCTGGGGCATAATATTGTCAATACATTGGGAACAAACCTTACAAATCGTAAGAAATATTTCTTAGAACATTACGGAAATGATTTTCCATTTGATAAATTTCTAGATGGATACAGAGATGCATATTATGAATTGGTTGAAGACGGTGTGCCAGCCAAGAAAGGTCTTCATGAGATTTTGAAAGTTCTCAGAGAAAAAGGACTAAAGATCGGAGTTGCAACATCTTCCAGTGAAGAACACGCTGTAAGTAATCTGAAACGAGAAGGGATTTTTGACTACTTTGACTCCGTGATCACAGGAAATATGATCGAACATGGAAAGCCAGAGCCGGATATTTATATCGAAGCATGCAGACAATTAAAAGTCGATCCATCAAAAGCGATCGCATTAGAAGATGCGATCAATGGAATCCGTTCCGCACATGGAGCAGGCATGAATCCATTGATGATCCCAGATATCGTGCAGGATACAAGCAAAGTCGATGATATATTATTTGGAAAATGTGAATCTTTGCTGGAATTTGCAGAGATTTTAAAGAGTATAACATTAGATATAGAAGAAACACAAAAATAAGGAGAGAATATATGGCAAAGAAGAAAAGCGCAGGGTGCGAATATTGTAGTAATTATGTGTATGATGAAGATTATGAATATTATGTATGTGATATCAATTTAGATGAAGATGAGATGGCAAGATTTATGAGCTATAGCGATTGGGATTGTCCTTATTTCCAGATGGATGATGAATATGCGATCGTAAGGAAGCAAAATTAAAAGGTAAGAAATAATTGACAATAAATGGAAATCTGTTAAAATATAAATGAAACAATTTACATAATTTGTAATATAAGGAGAAAATATGGGGAATAAAGACATTACAGATTTCAATGAAGCGCAATTAAGAAAGAGAGCCGCAAGTAAGGAAGAATTAAATATTTGTTTGACCAATAATTATGCATTTCAAAAGATATTTAAGAATGAAGAGATAGTAAAAGGATTTTTAATAGCATTGTTGCATTTAAAGGAAACAGATATTGAAGAGTTGGAGGTTACGGATCCTTTTGTGGAAGGTGAAGTAAAAGAAGAAAAAGAGGGAATACTAGATGTCAAATTAATCTTAAATGGTGGCAAAAAGATTAATATTGAGATGCAAAATACGTATCAGGAAGATTGGGCAGAGAGAAGTTTATTTTATAATTGTCGGATGTTTACAGAGGGATTAAAAAAGGGAGAATCTTATTATGAACTACCTCCATGTATTCATGTAGGAATTCTTGATTTTAATTATTTAAAAAGTCCTGGATTTTATCATAGAATTTTATTAAAAGATGATACAACAGGTGAATTGTATAGTAGTAAATTTCAATTTCATGTGATAGAATTAAGTAAAATAGCAACGACAAAAGGAAAAGCAAGAAAACAAGATCTTTATAAATGGGCTAAATTAATTTCAGCAAGTACTTGGGAAGAAATCAGAGAAGAATCTGAAGGAAATCATTACATGGAAAAGGTGAGGGATGAAATGATTAAGATGAGCCAAGATGAGAGTGAGAGATATCTTTATTTAAGGGAACAAATGGCAATTCGAGATAAAGCGAGTCAATTAAGAAGTGCAGAGAATATAGGAATAAGGAAAGGCGAACTTTTAAAATTAGTGACACTAGTACAGAGAAAAATTGAAAAAGGAGATACGGTAGATAAAATAGCAGATGATCTGTTAGAAGATCAAGAAATTATTGAGAAAATATATAATGTAATAAGGAAATATCCTGATAAAGATGAAAAAGAAATTTGTAATTTTTTGATACAAGAATAAAGCCAGTCACAGGATGGTTAATACAATCACCAAAGGAATACATAAAGTAATTCAAGAAAAGGGGTGTTGCAATATGAAAAAAAATACGATCATATGCATTTCCAGAGAATTCGGCAGTGGAGGAAGAGAGGTCGGACAGCAGTTATCCAAGAAGCTTGGAATTCCTTTCTACGACAAGGAGATCTTGGCAAGAGTTGCCGAAGAAAGTGACATGTCGGAAGAATTTGTAAAGAATCATGAGGAGAATGCGGTCTACAGCCACATTATCAATGTACCGATCGGACACAGATTTCCAGGCGTTGATACAGAAGAGATCATGACACCAGAGAAATTATTTATGATCCAGGCACATGTGATCCATGAACTGGCAGCAGAGAATGAATCCTGTATTTTCGTGGGAAGATGTGCAGATGTAGTGCTCAAAGATCACGAAAACTGCTACAGTTTCTTTATCCACAGTCCAGTAGAAGAACGGATCAAACGGATCGTAGAGACAGAGCATGTGACAGAACGACAAGCAAAGAAGATGATCAAACAAACCGATTGGGAGAGATCTTCTTATCATAATTATTATACAAAACAAAAATGGGGAGATCCCGGTAATTATGATCTCATGATCAATTCAGCAAGGACGGGAATCCAGAAAGCAGTCGAAATTATCATGGATTATGTGAAATAAAAAACAATGATATGCAATGTATACAAGGTATCAAAAGGTACCTTGTATATTTTTTGTATAAAAATGAGAAAATGTAAATATTTTTAATCAGACCTTGAACAAAATCAAAAGTGTGATAAGATAAAAACTGTAAAACAAAGGCTAAAACACAGAAATAATCTTTAAAACACAGAAAAAGAAAGGAAATAATATGGAAATCACAGATAGTGCAAGGAACAGGATGTTTTCAAATAAAGATCTCGTACGACTGATCATACCGTTGATCATTGAGCAGATGCTAACGGTAACGGTAGGACTCGCGGATTCTATCATGACAGCGAATGTTGGAGAGGAAGCTGTATCAGGAGTTTCATTGGTAGACAGTGTTATGGTATTGATGATCAATCTGTTCTCAGCATTGGCAACTGGAGGAGCTGTCGTTGCAGGGCAGTTTCTCGGACAGAGAAAAAATATCATGGCATGTAAGACAGCAGACCAGTTGATCTTATTTATTGTTTCATTATCTGTAGTGATCATGGCAGGAATTTATGCATGTAAAAACTTTATTTTGAATGTAGTGTTTGGAAATATTGAGCCAGGAGTTATGCATAATGCAGAAGTATATCTGATGATCGTCACAGCATCTATTCCATTTATTGCAATATATAATGGCTGTGCAGCATTATTCCGTATCATGGGGAATTCAAAGATTTCTATGAATATGTCTATGCTGATGAACGGTATCAATATTGCAGGAAATGCAATTTTGATCTATGGGTTTAAATTTGGAGTTGAGGGAGTTGCGATTCCAACATTAGTATCAAGAATTGTTGCAGCCGTTGTCATGATAAGACTGATCGGAAAACAAAACCAGGACGTACATTTGAGCAAACATATCCATTTTCATTTTAAGGGATATTTAATACAGAAGATCTTACATATCGGAGTACCAAACGGAATCGAAAATAGTATGTTCCAGTTAGGAAGAATCATGGTATTAAGTATCGTTGCAGGATTTGGGACATCATCTATCACAGCCAATGCCATCGGAAATGTAGTAGCCTCCTTTGAGCTGATCCCAGGAATCGGAGTAGGATTTGCAGTGCTGACTGTTGTATCAAGATGTATTGGAGCTGGAGATTATGAAGCTGCAAGATACTATACAAAGAAGCTGTTAAAAGTAGCCTATGCAGCATTGATCGCATTAAATATCATCGTAGTCATGATCTTACCACTGATCATTCAGGTATATCATTTATCACCAGAAACGGCAGCGATCACAAGAAAGATCTTATTATACCATACTTTATGCTGTGTAACGATCTGGCCGCTAGCATTCACGATCCCGAACACATTAAGAGCCGCAAATGATGTAAAATACTGTATGGTTGTAGCAACAGCCACGATGTGGATATTTAGGATCTTCTGCAGCGTTGTTCTTGGAAAATGGATGGGACTTGGAGTCTTCGGAGTCTGGGTAGCAATGACATTAGACTGGGTATTCAGAGGAATTCTGTTTGTCAAACGATACATACAAGGAAAATGGCAGAGAATGGCATTGATTTAACATGAAACAGATCAAATAAAGAAATTGTAGAAGATAAGAACAGCCCAGAATCGTCAGGTATAAAAAGACGATTCTGGGCTGTTTTAAAATTTAAAATTAGAATGTAAATCCTGGATCCTCATAATTATCCGTTTCATCATAAGTAACTTTTTCCGTTAATTTATTCTTTTTATTTTCCATTGTAATAAAAGCACGGCAGTTTGTTGGGATTGTAACGGAAGAACCTTTTACTCTTTTCATTGTAGTAGTTCCTGGCTTGTAAGTATAAATAGATTTTACTCTCCAGTTCTTATTAGGAGTGATCTTAATGTTACGTCCCATAAAGGAGATCCCAGATCCGTTTTTATTCTTAAAATCAGAAGTACAGTCTCTTCCATCCACTACAATCTTCTTAAAAGGATTTGAGTATTTTATAACTTTGACAGTTGTCTTTACAGAATAAGTTTTACCTCTGTATTTAAATTTTGCAGTGATTTTTGTTGATCCTGTTTTCTTAAGTTTTACACCGATTCCTACCTGATTGTTATCTGCAATAAGATAATAATCTTTTTCAAAAGTTTTTGTAGAAATAACCTTTTTGTTTGAAGATTTAACCTTCATACCATTACGCAGGATGGCTTCTGAATTAGAGCGATTTGTTCCCTTGATATAGATCATATTTGTGTAAAAACCATTCCCATCTTTATTTTTGTTGTCATAACTTAATGTTGTCTTTTTTGGTAGGGAAAATTTTGCTTTCGCATTTACACTATAAGCAGAACACATACCTAATGTTAATACAGATGCCAGAAAAATAGAAGTACCTTTTAAAAAATTTTTTTTCATAAAATTCTCCTTTCGTTGAACAAAAAATACAAAATCATTATAGCATAGAAATATGCAAAAATGTAATGTATAATAATGATAAAACAACCTTCAAGGAGGACACTGTTACATGAATAAAAAAGAACTAGCACTAGAAGTCATTGAGCGTCTGAAGAATGAATACCCAGATGCAGACTGCACATTGGAATATGATCAGGCATGGAAACTGTTAGTTAGTGTAAGATTGGCAGCTCAGTGTACGGACGCACGGGTGAATGTCGTGGTAAAAGGATTATTTGAAAAATATCCAACAGTAGAAGCATTGGCAGCAGCAGACGTTGCAGATATTGAAGAAATCGTACGGCCATGCGGTCTTGGAAAGAGCAAGGCAAGAGATATCAGCAAATGTATGAAAGTTTTAAGAGATGAATATAACGGTAAGATTCCAACCGATTTTAAATCAATCCTAAGTCTTCCTGGGGTCGGAAGAAAAAGTGCCAACCTCATCATGGGAGATGTCTTTGGCAAACCTGCGATCGTTACGGATACACATTGTATCCGCTTGGTCAACCGGATTGGATTGGTTGATGGGATAAAAGATCCTAAAAAAGTTGAGATGGCATTATGGGAGATCGTTCCACCAGAAGAAGGAAGTGATTTCTGCCACAGGCTGGTATGGCATGGAAGAGATATCTGTACGGCAAGAACAAAGCCTCATTGTGAGAGATGTTGTTTGAATGATATCTGTGCACAAATTATATAAAGGGCCTATGGTCAAAAGTATGAAAGGAGAAAGTTTATGAGGAAACTATCAAGAAGAGCTGCCAGTATTGCATTAGCAGCGGTAATGTTATTTACAACTGCGGGAGTCAGTCAGAAGAAGGTAGAGGCTGCTTCCACAGGGAAATTATCTGTTACAGGATATCAGGATTATAACGATGCACAGAAAATCTTAAAAGAGGTAAATAAATACCGTAAGAAAAATGGACGCAAAGCATTGAAGATGGATCGAGGATTGACAAATTCAGCAATTATGCGTGGATTTGAAACAACGATCTATATTCCAGAAACAAGTCCGCATAGAAGACCCAATGGAAAGCTTTCAAAAAGTATCAACAAGAAGATCATCTATGAAAACTGTGCACAATCTGCAGGAACTACACCGAAGCAGATCGTAAAGGGTTGGATTGATTCTTCCACACATAGAAAAGGACTGTTACTTTCGAATGCAAAAAGCGTAGGGGTTGCAGCGGTTACGGTTGTGTCAAGAGACGGATATGAAGCCAATACCTGGGTATTAGACTTTAGCAGCTCCAAAGCAAAGAAAGTAGAAAAATCTAAGGCAAGAAAGCAATTTACAAAAAATATTGTGACAAAGAATTCATATTTAAAGAAGAGCTATTTAAAACTAGACAGCAGATATGGCACAATATGGGAAACAGAGAAGATGCAGATGAAGCCAACATATCAAGGGAAAATGATGAAAGAGTATGGCGTGTATCCAACAGTGATCAATACATCATCTTTTACATCATGGAAGAGTAGTAATCCATCCGTGGCATCTGTTGACTCGACTGGAAGAATCACAGGAAATAAAGCTGGAACAGCGACGATTTCTGCAAAATTAAAAACAGGGACAAAGATAACGATTTCAAAGAAGATCAAAGTCGTACCGACGAATCAGCAAATCGATCCATGGGAATAGGCAAAAACTAAAGAATCAGGATAAAATAAAAAACCGTAATCTCAAGAGGTTCATTTGAGATTACGGTTTTTTCTATAGGATCATGCCTGAAATCCAAGGTAGGCATTGATTCTCTTATGAAACAGAGAAGAAAATATATTTGTAATATTACCACTTAAGAAAGCAGCGATCACAGTTCCGATTCCAACGGATGGTAATTCTGGAAGCAATACAAAAGAAGCGATCGCAGAACATATAGTAAATAAAACTTCCAGACAAACTCTGACAGCACCAAAGCTTATATTTTTCTTATCAGAGATAGTTTTCACAAGTCCTTCCATTGGCATAACAGCGAACCCAGAACTGATCGTGAATCCGACACCGATTGATAGCACAGCACATGCAATGACAGATAGTAAAATCTTAGCGGCAAGTCCATGAGGTTCAATAAAGAATAAACCATAAGAAGTAAATTCGATAAACAAAGAATAAACAAAAGTCAAACCAAGCTGAGTCAACTGCATTTTCCCGAATTCATGAAGGATCAAAGCCTCACAAACTAAGAAAGTAGAGTTGATCAGGAAGTTAAATAAAGCATAGCTGTGAACTGGTGAAAGATAACTTAATGTCAAAGCCATCGTACAGCTAGGTGCAACCCCAAGAGCTGCTTTCAAAAATAAATTAGAACCAACAGACATGATCAACAGTCCTAAAATATAAAATAACAATCTATGGTAAAAAAATCTTTTTTTGTTTTTCATAATATCAGTGATTCCTTTCATCAACAATCTGGATTTCTATAAATTTTACTCTCTCTTACGTATGTTATTATATACAGGGAAAGCGAAGTGTTGCAATTCCAGTTGAGATTTGATATATTCCAAATAGGAATATAAAAAGATGCTTGAAAAGGATATGAAAAATGGAAATACAGCAGTTATATTATTATATGGAATTATGTAAACAGAAAAATTTTACAGAAGCCGGATATGCCTGCAACATGACACAAGGTGCATTATCAAAACAGATCCGTAAGTTGGAAAATGAGTTAGGAATTACACTGATTCGCAGAAATACAAGAAGATTTGAGTTGTCCAAAGAAGGAGAGATCTTTTTGTCTTATGCAAGGAAAATGACGGAAACCTATGAAGAGATGCTGAAAAATGTTCAGAAAAATCAAGAAATTAAGATTGGCTGTATGCCGGTTCTTGCACCATATCATTTTGCAAGGCTGGTGGCTGATTTCAGGAAAGAATATCCAGACATCAAACTTGTGATTGATGAGAGGATCGCAAGTGAGATCCAGGAAAACTCCGATCGTTATGATTTCTTGATCTTGAGAGAAAATATGATGGAAGATCAGAAAAAATTCCGTTTTTCCCCACTGTATGATGATAAATTGTGTGCAGTGTTATATGAAAAACATCCGCTTTATGGAAGAGACCGGCTTCAACTGAAAGAATTGAAAAATGATGTTTTTATCTTTCCAGAGAGAGGCAGCGGAAGTTACGAAGTATTTTATAAAAGTTGTGAGAAAGCAGGATTTGAACCTAAAATAGCTTTTGAATTTCCACAAGCAAATACGATCATGAGTTTTGTAAGTGAAGGGGTTGGGGTTACAGTCACATTTTCAACGGTTTATAGAGAAGCTAAATGTGCTGGAGTTAAAATGATACCGCTAGAAGATGAATTACATTCTGTGATCTCACTATTTTATAGAAAAAATAAGCCATTGGATTATGCAAAGAAGCAGTTTTTAAGTTATGTAAGGGAACATTTGTATACGTAAATAAAATTAGCGGGCATATTGTGAATCTGTTATACTAGAGGAAGTAAATACAAGGAGAATTCTTATGAAGTATGTCACAAAAATAATACTGATCATGACATGCCTGATCATTATGTTACCATTTGGCGGATGTGGCCGGAAGAAGCAGGTAACAGCTCAGAAAGCAGGGGTATTGAAGCCAGAAGCACCGGGGAAGGAAGTTTTGGATCACGGGGAGGCTGTGGTTGATATATCAAATGTGGATCAAGGCTATGTAGCATTGCGATATAAGGGAAGTGCAAAGAAGATCAGTGTTGAAGTGATCGGGAAGAATAACAAAGTATACAAATATTTTGTTGATCAGACAAAAGAGCCGACATATTTTCCATTGACGAGTGGAAATGGTACATATCAGATCTCTGTGTATGAAAATGTGCAGAACGATGAATACAGTGTTTTGATGATGGATAGTTTTGAGGTGAAATTAAAAAATAAATTTCTTCCATTCTTATATCCTAACCAGTATGTAGAATTTACAAGTAAGACGAAAGCGGTAAAGGAAGCAAAGAAACTGGCAAAAGATTCCAAAGATGATCTGGCGATCGTCAAAGCTGTTTATAATTATGTGGTCAAGAATGTAAAATATGATGATGAGAAAGCAGAGAATGTTCAGAGTGGATATCTGCCATCGGTGGATGAGACTTTGAAGACAAAGAAAGGAATCTGCTTTGATTATGCTGCGCTGATGACGGCAATGCTGCGTTCGCAGGGAATTCCGACCAAGCTTGAGATCGGGTATTCAGGGGATATCTATCATGCCTGGATCAGTACCTGGCTGAATGAAAAGGGATGGGTAGATAATATCATTCAGTTCGACGGGAAAAGCTGGGAGTTAATGGATCCGACACTGGCAGCGAATAGTGATAACAAGGAAGATGTGAAAGAATATATTGGGAATGGAGAACATTATGTACTTCAGTATAGTTATTAAGAAGGGATAGATATGAAGAAGAAACTTAGCAACGAAGAACTGATCACATTTTGTGGTCAGATGGCTCTGATCTTGAAATCTGGGATTTCATCGCTTGAGGGGATTTACATTATGGAAGATGGAGATGTTCAGACAGAAGGCAGGGAGATATTAAAAGAGATCCGCGAAGAACTTGAAATGTGTGGAATGCTTTATCCTGCAATGGAGAAAACAGGAGTTTTTCCAGAATATGCACTTCATATGACGGAGATCGGAGAACAGACAGGAAGACTGGATGAGACAATGGAAGCATTGGCAGCATATTACCAGAGGGAAGAAGAAACATTAGATGCGGTCAAAAGTGCAGTGACTTATCCGGTTGCGATGCTCGGGATGTTGTTGATGATCGTTGCAGTATTATTTATAAAGGTTATGCCAGTATTTGAACAGGTATATTTGCAATTAGGGCAAGAGATGACAGGAGTTGCACGCCAGTTATTGAATATTGGAGATTGGATGAGGCAGTCAGCAATTGTTCTGGTAGTTTTGGCAGTGGTGATCTTGATCATAACATTTTTCGCTATTTTTTATAAAAAGGCGAGAATTAAACTTATCGCGAAGATACAAACCATTGGATTTATGAAGAAAATCGCATGGAAACGTGCAAGAACAAGATTCGCAAGTGGAATGGCGATGGCTTTAAAGAGTGGACTTGACATGGATGAAAGTTTGTCACTTGCTGAGAAACTGACAGATTATGAACCATTGAAAATGAAGATTCAGCAATGTCAGGAACAGATGAAAGAAGGAGAAACATTTTCGAAAGCATTGAAAGAGGCACATATTTTTGATGGAATGCAGGAAAGAATGATGATCATTGGTTATGAAACGGGTGCTGTAGATGAGGTAATGGAACAGGCAGCAGATCTGTACCAGAAACAACTGCAGGATCAGATTCAGAAGATGATCGCTGTTTTAGAACCGACACTGGTAGGAATCTTATGTGTGATCGTAGGGATCATTTTGTTATCTGTCATGCTGCCACTAGTTGGTATTATGGCGGGGATCGGATAAGGGAGGCAGATTTTGAGAAATCGTTTTCAAAAACAAAGAAAAATTGACAATAAAATCCGAATCTTTCTGCCGATCATGATCTGTGGCATTATGGCGGCTGTGTTATGGAATAGCAGCAGCCAGATTTTTCGTGAAACAAAGAAAAGACAGGAAGAAAGTCTGAAAGAAGCTGTGATCAAAGGGGCGGTACAATGTTACAGTGTAGAAGGACGATATCCAGAAAGTCTTTCTTATCTGGAGAAACATTATGGATTGAAGTATGACAAAGACGAGTTTGTGATCTCATACGAGATCATTGGGTCCAACCGCATGCCACAAGTTACGGTGATCCCATTGAATGAGAGGTGAGGTTTTTGGAAAAACAAAGACATATGACAGATCAGATGTTTCTTGTGATCTTATTTGCAGTGTTTGCAGTTTGTGCATTTTCCTTGAGTATGATCGGGGCGAATGTATATAGTCATACAGCCTCTGTGATGAATGAGGATTATGAGGAACGGATCGATATTTCTTATGTAACAGAAAAGATAAGACAGTGGGATGAAAAGGACAGCATCGAGATCGGCAGTTTTCATGGACACACAGCCCTGATCCATACAGAAAAGATCAATGGGGAAAAATACAATACATATCTCTATCAGGAGAAGGGTGCGTTAAGAGAATTGATGGTAAGAGAAGGTCTGGATACAACAACGATGCAGGGAGAGAAGATCGTGGCAGCAAAAGATTTTTCTGTAATAGAAACAAAACAGCTGTATCATATAAAAATTCAGGGAAATGATGGTAAGATATATCAGAACTGTGTATACAGACACAGCAGGAATTAGGAGGAAGTATGAGACAAAAAAGCAATGGAACACACCTGATCCTGATGGAGTTAATGATGGTATTATTCTTTTTTGCGATCTGTGGATCGATCCTGCTTCAGGTATTTGTAAAAGCTCATAACATCAGTGCAAAAGCAAGGGAAATGACAGAGACAAAGAATTATGTAACACAAGCTGCAGAACTGATAGAAGCGGGTGCTTATAACATCAAAGATTTTCAAGAATATTTTACACAAATAGATGGTAAAGCTGGAGATTATCAATGTTATTTTGATCAGGACTGGAATGAGATAAAGAAAGCAAAAGCCTGTTATCATATGACGATAAAGCTTGAAAAACAGCCAGCGAAAGTTCTGGGAAAGATTACGATGTGGAGGGGAAATCAACAGATTTATCAGCTTGATATTTTAAGACACAGGCAGGAAAGGAAAGATAATGAAAGATCGTAAAATGCCATTTTTAGGGATTGGAGCAGCTTCGATCGTGCTCGTGTTAGCCATGGTCTGTTTAGCAGTTTTTGCGGCTTTGACACTTTCAAGTGCCAAGGGAGATCATACATTAAGTAAAAAGAATTTGGAACGTACGTCGGCTTTTTATCAGGCATCCAATGCAGCGAATGAACAGGTTGGAGCGATTGATGAGAAACTATGGAAGCTGTATCGCAGATCTAAGAATAAAAAAGATTATATGAAAAGAGTTGGACGATCGTTTACAAAAAGGAAGGGAATTTCATATAATAAAAAAGAGAAAACAATTGCATTTCAGGAAAGTATCACAGACAAACAGCAGTTATCTGTGAAATTGCAGATTTATTATCCAGAGAGAAAGAATGATCCGTGTTATGAAGTGATCAAATGGAAGAAAGAAGCTGTTGGGGTATGGAAGAAGGATGGTTCCCTTCCGGTTTATCGAAATAAGTAAAAGGGGTCAACATGAATATTGAAGAATTTTTAACATTAGCAGCAAAAGAGGAAGCTTCAGATCTGTTTATTGTAGCAGGGCTTCCATTGACGATGAAAGTAAATGGAGTGATGCGTCGCATCAATGAAGAAAAAATGATGCCGCAAGATACGGAAAAAATGATCCGGGAGATTTATGAGAAAGCGTTAGACAGAGACATAGATCAACTGTTGAAGACAGGAGATGATGATTTCTCATTCGCAATTCCTGGATTGTCAAGATTTCGTGTCAGTGCGTATAAACAGAGAGGATCCTTAGCGGCAGTGATCCGCGTGATCGCATTCCGCCTGCCAGACTATAAGCAATTAAGGATACCAGATCAGGTAATGAAATTAAGTGAATTAAACAAAGGACTTGTGCTTGTAACAGGACCAGCGGGAAGTGGCAAATCCACGACACTTGCATGTATGATAGAAGAAATCAATGAAACAAAAGAAGACCATATCATCACATTGGAAGATCCTTTGGAATTTTTACATCAACATAAGAAAAGTATCGTGAGTCAGAGAGAAGTAAACATGGATACTGTAAATTATGTTACCTCCTTAAGAGCCGCATTAAGACAAAGTCCGGATGTGATATTGCTTGGGGAAATGAGAGATTATGAAACGATTCAGGTAGTTATGACAGCTGCAGAAACAGGGCATCTGGTATTTTCAACGCTTCATACCATCGGGGCAGCGAATACGATCGAACGTATCATAGATGTATTTCCACCAAATCAGCAACGCCAGATCATGATCCAGCTGGCTTCTGTATTACAGGCAGTGATCTCCCAGCAGCTGATACCAACAATGGATGGAACATTGATCCCTGTATTTGAGATCATGGAAGTAACTCCGGCGATCCGTAATATGATCCGTGAAAATAAAGTGCATCAAATAGATGGTTTGATCTACTCCTCTACAGGAAGCGGAATGATATCTATGGACCAGTCATTGATCAATCTATATAAAGAAGGAAAGATCAGTAAAGAAACTGCTATTTTATATGCATCCAATCCAGAAATGATAACAAAAAGGATCCGCTGAGAAATACGGTCAGAAACAGGCTGAAATCCATCGGAATTTATTGACAAAAAAGTGCGGATATTGTACGATAAAGATATATTATAGGGTGAGTGTCTCTCACATGGGGATTGAGAGATAAAAGCAAAAAGTATAGATATTAATATTAAGAAGGGGCGAGAGTTATGAAGAAGAAAGTCATGGTCGGATTAGTGTCCGTGGTAGTAGCTGTTGCATTGGTTTTTGGTGGAGTCACATTTTACAATAACCGTCAGCAGGAGAAGTTTGAGAAGCAGATGGCTTCCTATGAGAGTGTTGATACCATGCAGCATCCAAACGAAGCAACGACAGCAATTGATGGAATTCAAGTACCACTTGGTAAGAAACCGAAGGTAACGACGAAGAAAACAACAAAGAGAAGCACAAGAATCCAGAAGCTTAAGAAGAAAGCAAGCAGAAGCAAAGTAACAACAAGAAGAACGACAAATAAAAGAACAACAACATCTCAGAATCATTCCAGACGTAAGGTTGTGAACACAAAAGTTGTCAAAACACAGAAGGATTATGACAAGAAGGGTTCTAAGAAGAGAACGATCAAGACAGTCGTTCAGACAACGATCAAGACAACAACGGTTGAATTGAGTCAGATGTCTGGTGTTTCAGGAACAACATTGAGGACACTTGGTTCTCAGGCAGATGGTAAGATCCTGAATGCATTTGAAGATCTGAAGTTTAAGATGGTGATTGACAAGAATGCGGAAGCTACAGGTGTATTTAGCGTTAAGAATCATAAGATTGCACTTCAGAGTGCGAGATCTTCTGTATTACTTCACGAATTAGGACACTTTGCGAACTTCCTTGCAGGAGATAAAGTTGGAACGAGTCAATGGAAGTCAATTTACAATGCTGAGAAGAATAAATATGATGGATATAACAAAGCATATGCGATCAAGTCAGCATCTGAATATTTTGCAGAATCCTACAAGGATTATAAGGAGCATCCATCCGCATTAAGATCAAAGAGACCAAGAACTTACCAGTTTGTTAAGAGTACGATTGATGGAATTACAGACAGCGATGTACAGAACATCAAAGATACCTATGGAGAATACTGGGGATTATAGGACGATACCTGAAGGAGTACTTTCTCAGAAAGTACTCTCTTTTTTTGTCAATTGCTTGTGTTGTTCTATAAGAATGTGAAAGAGTGTATAAACAAGGGATATTTTAAAAAATTAAAGGAGAAAGTAAGATGTTAAAGATCAAGGAATACGTCAAAGCAGAAAGTCTTGAGCAAGCTTATGAGCTGAATCAGAAGAAGACTAACTGCGTGATCGGTGGCATGTTGTGGCTTAAGATGGTCACAAGAAATGTACAAAAAGCAATTGATCTGTCGGGTCTTGGACTTGATCAGATCGAAGAAAATGATGAGGAATTTTCAATCGGAGCAATGGTAACACTAAGACAGATCGAACTTCATGAAGGATTAAATACATGGAGTCAGGGAGCGGTAAAAGAAAGTGTGACACACATTGTCGGAGTACAGTTCCGTAATCTTGCGACAGTAGGTGGAAGTATTTTTGGAAAGTTCGGTTTTTCTGATGTATTAAGCTGTTTTCTGGCATTTGACAGTTATGTAGAATTACATCATGAAGGGATCATTCCATTGGATCAATTTGCAGCAAATAAATATCCAAATGATATTTTAGTGCGTCTGATCATTAAGAAGCACCCACAGGAAAGTGTTTATCTTTCTCATAGAAATACAAAGACAGATTTTCCAGTTTTGACATGCGCAGTTTCATTAGGTGAAAAAGAGGCGTATGCGGTTGTCGGTGCAAGACCATCCAGAGCTTGCAGAGTCAGATTATCAGATCAGTGGATGGAACAGATCAAAGATGATGAAGGAAGAAGAAAACTCGCAGATGAAGTGACAAGTCAGATGAATTTTGGAAGCAACATGAGAGGAAGTGCTGCTTACCGTGAACAGTTATCAAAAGTCTTATTAAGAAGAGGCTTTGAACAGTTAGAAGAAAGGAGAGAAAAATAAACATGGAGATTACATTTACATTAAATGGAAAGAAAGTAACCCCACAGATTGATGCAGATACTCTCCTGATCGATCTTGTCAGAGATCTTGGTTGTTACAGTGTGAAACGTGGATGCGAGACATCAAATTGCGGATTATGTACGGTATTTATGGATGACCAGCCAATCTTATCATGTTCCATTCTTGCAGCAAGAGTTGATGGACATAAGATCGATACCTTAGAAGGACTACAGGAAGAAGCAGCTGAGTTTGGAGCTTTTATTGCGAATCAAGGGGCCGAACAGTGCGGATTTTGTAACCCAGGAATGATCATGAATGCGATCGCATTATTTAGAGAGATTCCAGATCCGAGTGAAGAAGAGATCAAAGAATACCTTGCGGGGAATCTTTGCAGATGTTCTGGATATGAAGGACAGCTTCGAGGGATCTTAGACTTTTTGGAATATAAGAAAAATAAAAATGGAGGTGCCGAATGAAAGTAGTTAACCAGCCGATCATGAAAAAAGACGCTATGGCACTTGTAACAGGGAAACCTGTATTTACAAACGATAAGGCACCAAAAGAATGTCTGATCGTGAAATTACTTCGAAGTCCATATGCGAACGCAATGATCAAATCGATCAACACCCAGTTTGCTATGAAAGTGCCAGGGATTGAGGCGATTTATACATGGGAAGATGTGCCACAGGAACGTTTTACGATGGCAGGACAGACATATCCGGAATTAAGCCCATATGACAGACAGATTCTGGATCAGCATGTCCGTTATGTTGGAGATCCCGTTGCGATCGTTGCCGGGGAGAATGAAAAGTGTGTTGATCAAGCAATCAAGATGCTGCGTGTGGAATACGAAGTACTGCCAGCAAACTTAGATCCACGTAAGGCAATGGACAAAGATACACCGCTAGTGCATCCAGAAGATAACTGGAAAGCATTATGTAATATTGGTGCAGATAATAAGAAAAACCTGTGTGCAACAGAAGAAACACACGAGGGAGATGTCGATGCGGTATTAGCAGATTGCGACGTGGTTGTAGAACATACATATCATACAAAAGCAAATCAGCAGGCAATGATGGAGACATTCAGAACTTATTGTTTTATTGATGAATATGGAAGATTGAATGTTGTTAGTTCCACACAGATCGTATTCCATGTACGAAGAATCTTATCCAATGCATTATGCATTCCAAAATCAAAGATTCGTGTATCAAAACCAAGAATCGGTGGAGGATTTGGAGCAAAACAGAGTTCTATCTCCGAAGTATATCCAGCGTTTGTCACATGGATGACAAAGAAACCATCCAAGATCATTTTTTCAAGAGAAGAATCTCAGATCGCATCTTCACCAAGACACGAGATGCAAGTAACAGTCCGTGTTGGAGCAAACAAGAATGGAAAGATTCGTGCGATCGATCTTTATACATTATCCAATACAGGAGCATATGGAGAACATGGTCCAACAACAGTAGGATTATCTGGGCATAAATCAATTCCGTTATATCGAGATCTTGAAGCACATCGTTTTGCATATGATGTTGTGTATACAAACCGTATGTCAGCTGGTGCTTATCGTGGATATGGTGCGACACAGGGTGTGTTTGCACTGGAATCAGCAGTCAGTGAACTTGCAGCCAAGATAGGAATGGACCCAACGAAGATCCGTGAGATGAACATGGTCCGTGAAGGCGATGTGATGCCAGCATATTATGGAGAGACAGCAAACAGCTGTGCTCTGGATCGATGCCTTGCCCGTGCAAAAGAAATGATCAAATGGGATGAAAAATATCCATGCAAAGATATGGGAAATGGAAAAGTTCGAAGTGTCGGACTATCAATGGCAATGCAGGGTTCCGGTATTTCTGGCGTTGACGTTGGTTCTGCAACGATCAAATTAAATGACGATGGATTGTATACACTTTCTATTGCGGCAGCGGATATGGGAACTGGATGTGATACGATCCTGGCCCAGATGGCAGCAGAATGTCTGGAATGTTCTATTGATGATATCATGGTCAGCGGAGCAGATACAGATACATCACCATATGATTCTGGATCTTATGCGTCAAGTTCTACCTACGTCACTGGAAAAGCAGTAGAACGTGCCTGCGAAAAATTAAAGGGACATATTTTCAATAAAGCAGCTGAGATGATGGAAGTTGCAGATACAGATACTCTGGAATTTGATGGAAAGAAAGTCAGAGATGCAGAGAGCGGCAAAGAAGTCTCATTAGTGGACATCGCAACAGCATCTATGTGCAACAATAATGAAACTTTCCAAGTGACAGAGACAAACAGTTCTCCAGTATCCCCACCACCATTTATGGTAGGAATGGTTGAGATTGAGCTTGATAAAGAGACAGGACATATTGAAATCTTAGATTATGTCGCAGTCGTAGATTGTGGAACACCAGTCAATCCAAATCTTGCAAGAGTTCAGGTAGAAGGCGGACTCGGTCAGGGAATCGGAATGGCATTGTATGAGGGTGTTGATTACACACCAAATGGATATGTGAAACAAAATTCTTTCATGCAGTACAAAGTTCCAGCAAGAGTTGATGTTGGAAAGCTTCGCGTAGAATTCGAGAGCAGTTATGAGCCGACAGGACCATTTGGAGCAAAATCCATCGGAGAGATCGTTATCAACACACCATCTCCAGCATTAGCCCATGCCGTATTTAATGCAACCGGATTATGGATCCGAGAATTGCCGATCACCAGTGAAAAGATCGTTATGGGATTACTGGAGAAAGAATAATATAATATGGATAAAATAAAAACAGCGGTCATTTATCTTGCATCAGGAAACAGCAAACGTTTCGGTCAGGAGAATAAATTATTGCAAATGATCGGAACCAAGCCAATGTACCGTTACGGATTGGACCGATTGATCGATCTATGCAAAGAACATGAAGAGTTTGAGATCATTGTTGTTACACAGTATCAGGAAATTGTGAAGCAAACGCAATACGATCCAATAACGACAGTGTTTTGTCCAGAAAGTAAATATGGGATTTCATGGTCGATCAAAGCAGGGATCAAAGCAGCGAAAGATGCAGAATTCTATGCATTTTTCGTAGCAGACCAGCCAAATATGAAAAGAGAGACAATCGAAAGATTTCTCTCTTTTATGGCAGATGAATCTTGTGAACTTGGCTGTGTCAGAACAGAAGAAAACCTTGGGAATCCAGTATGGTTCTCAAAGAAATATAAACGAGAATTGTTATTGCTTACAAAAGATCAAGGCGGCAAGAAAATCCTCAAAAAACACATAGAAAATGCCAGATTCTTCAAGGTATTGGAAGAAACCGAACTTTGCGATATAGATTATCCAAAAGAAATGCAAGCAATGCTTGCAAAGCGAGGAAAAAGTAGTTAAAATATTATTTAAAATACAAAAGAGCGTGGAGGCCAAGTGATGGAATTATTAAAAGAGAGAATTCGAAAAGATGGAGTCGTGAAAGAAGGAAATGTCCTCAAAGTAGACCGTTTTTTGAATCATCAGATGGATGTAAAATTATTCCGTGAGATCGGTAAAGAATTTAAGAAACGTTTTGAAGGCGAAGATATCAATAAGATCCTTACGATCGAAGCATCAGGAATCGGAATCGCCTGTGTTGTGGCAGAGATTTTTGATGTACCAGTCGTATTTGCAAAGAAAACACAGACAAAGAACATCGCGGGAGATGTATATACAACAAAAGTAGAGTCATTTACACACGGAAGAGTATATGACATTATCGTATCCAAAGAATTCTTAGGAGAAGGAGATCGTGTATTACTGATCGATGATTTCCTTGCCAACGGAAAAGCCTTAGAAGGATTAGCAAAATTAGTCAAAGATTCCGGAGCAGAACTGATCGGAGCAGGAGTTGTCATTGAGAAAGGATTCCAGCCAGGAGGAGATTTCTTAAGAAAACAGACACACTTAGAATCCCTTGCGATCGTAGATGGTATGGATGAGAAAACAGGAGAGATCACATTCCGTGAATAGTCTTTTTAGTGCAAGAGAAAGAATATACAGAGAGTCGTTAGTTGATACGGCTCTTTGTTTTGTTACAAAAATATTTTGCAGGAAACATTAAGAAGAGAAAAGAGATATTGGAAAAGAAGATTATTTGTGATAACATATGATTTGTAAATGTAATGAGATAAAAAATAATGCAAAGAATTGATAAATAATAGGTAGAAATATGGAAAAAGAAGGAAAAACAAAATCTCTTGCACAGATTGCAGCAGATGATATCATCAAATTAATAAAAGATAACAATATGGAACCAGGTCAAAGGCTTGAGAATGAATATGAACTTGCAAAACGTTTGAATGTTGGGCGAGGAACGATTCGTGAGGCAATCCGGAGTCTTGTTTCCAGGAATATATTGGAAGTCAGAAGAGGGGCTGGAACTTTTGTCTCATATAAGAATGGTATTCCAGAGGATCCATTAGGATTAGCTTTTGAAGGATCAGATGAAAGTCTTGCACTAGATATGATGGATGTTCGTTTGATGCTGGAACCAGAGATAGCGGCACTTGCATGCGTTAATGCAACGAAAGAACAGATAAAGAATATGATGAATATGTGTGATAAGGTAGAAAAACTGATCAAAGAAAACAAACCTTATCGGCAGGAAGATGCACTTTTTCATCAGATGGTTGCAGAATGCAGTGGGAATACAGTTGTCAAGAAATTAATACCAGTGATCACGTCATCGGTTCAACTTAACATTGGAGTTACAAGAGATAAGTATAAGAATGATACGATCGTACAGCATAGAAATATTGCAGATGCAATCGTGGAACGTGATGTATATAAAGCAAAATATAGTATGATAACACACCTTAATATTTTGAGGAGTGGAATATTAGAAAATAAGTAAGAAAAATAGTCATTATATCGGCGAAAACAAGCTGATATAATGACTATTTTTTATTTCATAGGATTCTTTCTTGGTATAGTTCTGATCAAAGAGAAGATTTGATAAGTTTGATTCGAGACAGATATTCTTCATTTGTTAAATAAATTTTTTCTTTCGTATCTGTAAATGGTATTCCCCATTCAGGCCCATCTTTTTTCTTTGGTACGATGTGTACATGAAAATGGGAAACAAGATCACCGTATATCGCATAATTAATCTTATCTGCATGGAAAATTTTCTTCAAAACAGAAGCAACTTCTGAGAGTGATTTAAAAAATACTTTTTGTTCTTCTTCTGAAAGTTCAAAAAGTTCTTCTCGATGATCGTGAAAAGCAAGGACACATCGACCTGGATAACGTTGATCTTTGAAAAGATACAAAGTACTATTCTCAAAATCACAGATTTTAATCATTAAATCAGACAATTCATGGTTTTTTGTACAGTAAAAACAATTTTCTTTTTTCATAGATGATCTCCTTTGTGGTATTTAAAAAATAATTATGAGAGTGTCAAAAATAGATTCTGCCACTTACAT
>ERZ869983.164-NODE-164-length-22555-cov-10.406086_pt1 | contig 22555 bp, 27 predicted proteins | sample MGYA00521106_ERZ869983 | MGnify/ENA primary metagenome ERZ869983 (study PRJEB32232, sample SAMN07284972) | human gut metagenome | biome: human-associated habitat; material: feces | host: Homo sapiens | place: Tanzania | collected 2014-04-05 ...
TTTCAAAGTCTTTTAACTGCCTCCATTGCAAGTTCTGAGCGTTCACACTCTTCTGCTGTCATCGTCAGCTGCCAGCACAATGGGCTTCCTTTCATATGTTCTGCCGCATAACTCAGACCATTGGTTCTCTCATCCAGGAACGGACGGTCTATCTGATTCGGATCTCCTAAAAGAATGATCTTCGTATCCTTTCCTGCTCTTGTGATAATGCCTTTGATCTGATCCGGCGTTGTATTCTGCGCTTCATCAATGATCAGATAAGTCTTGACGATTGACCGGCCACGGATAAAATTCAATGCTTCTGCCTGAATGAAACCTCTGGAATAAATTTCCTCCACTTTATCCCGCAATGCCTCTTCGTCTTTATAACGCTCGTCCTCATTCGAATCAAGCAGCTGCTCCAGGTTATCAAGGACCGGGCGCATCAACGGTGAGATCTTTTCCTGTTCATCTCCCGGAAGGAATCCGATTCCTTCATCAAACTGCGCATTCGGTCTGCAGACAAGAATCTTTCTGTATTCGCCTGTCGGATGATTCATCAGCTTTTCCAGACCAACTGCCAGAGAATAAAACGTCTTACTTGTTCCTGCCATTCCTTTGACAATAACAAGCGGTGCTTTCTCCGCTGGCTGCATCAAAGCTTCCTGTAAGAAATACTGTCCTGCATTTCTTGGGGAAATTCCATATGGAGAACTCTTTCTAAATTCCAGTTTCCGAAGGATTCCATGTTCCACTCTTCCAAGATGTGTTTTCTTTCTTGCCTGATCTGATTTGATGAGTACAAACTGATTTTCCAAAAGCTCCGGACAAAATGCTTTTTCATTCTCATCTAATTGATAGACCTCATCCACCGGGATTCCTTTTTTCTTAAAATCCTTAAACAATTCATCCGGCGCGTAGACTTCACATCTTCCGGTATACTGTCTCTCATGATCTATCACCTGCTCGGAAATAAAATCTTCTGCGCACAGATCTAACACCTGTGCTTTAATTCGAAGCAGGATGTCTTTTGTCACAAGAACAACCTGCTCTTTTCTTGATTTCTTTAATCCAAGGCAAACCTTTAATATTCTGTTATCTGCGACCTCCAAAGATAAATCTACAGGAAGTTCGACATCTACAAAATTCTTTTCAACCCGACAGATTCCTCCATTCTCAAGGGGTACTCCTTCCAGAAGATTCCCCTTCTGACGCAGTTCTTCAAGAAGACGGATACATTTTCTTGCATTGGCGCCTGTCTCGCCATCTGCTTTTTTCAAATGATCAAGTTCTTCCAGCACAACCATCGGAAGAACGACCAGATTATCCTCAAAACTAAAAAGCGCATTTGGGGACTGAATCAGAACATTGGTATCCATCACATAAATTTTAATCATACAATAAAGTCCTCTCTGAGTCTTTGCTGCCATCTTAAATGTAAAGCTGACAACATTCTTTTCCATTTTTCTGTTTTATTTTACAAATGCTGCTTTACATTCTGATATGATTTATGTTAAATCTAGGTAAAATAATATTGAGATCTCTTCTGGAGCGCACTTTTTTAATTATCAATGTAAAAACACCCTGGAAGCATATCTTATCTATGATATACTCCCAAGGCGCTTTCTGATACTCTGTTTTTATTTTACATTCTCACCGCGCTCTTACACTTCCGGCAGTTCTTTTACAAATTCCAGTAACTCTTCCATCGAGCCATGATATTCAGAGTCAATCGGAAGGTTTTTCTTATTCTCCATCGTATCTGTGATAAGAAATACAGGAACTCCAAGCACACGGATCGCAAGATCTTCCTCCACGTCATTTCCAACCATCAGACATTCTGACGGATCAAGTTCAAACTGTTCTAGAATTTGACGGAAATATTCTGGATTCGGTTTACAGTATACATGATCTTCATATGTTGTGATAATCTTAAAATCTTCCGGATCCAGTCCTGCCCAGTTGATACGGTTCATTGTTGCACATCTTGGAAAGATCGGGTTCGTTGCAAGATAAACTTCAATCCCTTTCTTCTTCGCCTCTTTTATAACCATATCTGATAGTGGTGTCGGCTGTGTCGTACATTTGGCCTGATTGAATTCATCCTCATAAAATGCATCTGCGATTGCCTCTGATTCTTCCACAGAAAGCGGCAGGAATTCATCAATATAACTCCAGAATGCCTCCCGGTTTGTTCTGGAACCATCATTTTTCACCATCGCCTCATAGCCTTTCCACACTGCACCAATGAATCCTTTTGGATCCATTTCCACGCCATTCTTCAAGTAAGCCTTTGCAAGAAGCGGCATATAAAAACGAACAAATTCGTCCTGTACCATCGGTAAAAGTGTTCCGTCCAAGTCAAATAAAATATGTTTAATCGCCATCGTTTTCTCCTCTTTTCAATCTTTGTATTCTCTTCTGCACAAGTCTCCATTGTTCCTGTGTAAGAATCTCCGGACATTGCATCTGCTCCACTCCGGTCAGATCAACATTCAATTCTCTTTGTGCTTCCACGGCCGCTTCATAAAGTGTTGCATCCGTTTCCACGGTCTGTGACATTATATTTTCATACCCTGAAAATGCATGATCATGGTCAAATAATGGAGCTGCTCCAATTAATTTACCCGAATCATTTTCCATCAAAAATCCCCAGTTCTGATCATGCCGGTCATTGTTATTAAGTATATAGTCTGCAATCTGCATCTGCAGATAAGACTCTTGATCGATTCGCTTCGCCTCTTCATATGGATTCAGATTATAGAATTCGCAAAACAGACAAAACTCTTCAAACGTTACCAGAGAAATGTTCTCTGATGTAAACAGCTTTGAATTCACAATCATCTCTCCGGATGCCTGCAGCCATTCTTTTCTTTCTTTACTTAGAAACGTTCCGATTTCTTCTTCCGTAGAAAATGAATACGGAATATGTCTGAAACCTAACTGTTTTAATATCTTCGCAGCCGGTATTTCATATCGTCCGACCTTATGAAGTGAAAGCCCACCCTCGCCTCTGATCCATGCTTTCGCACTTGCTCCAAGTGTTGTCAGTTCCGGAGTATGAATATTTCTTCTCTCATCCATGGCTATCTTATAACTGACAGCCCTGCCTGAAAGTGAAACCTCTGTTATATAAAGAGAAAGTGGATTCTCAAATAAACTAACTTCCTTCCATGTCTTTTCATCCCCGTCCTGCCGGATCCAATAGGCATCTTCCAGGCTCAATCCCCTGCATGCTTTACATACTGCATAACGGTTCGTCTGAGACAAACGCAGCGAATTAAGTATTTCTTTTGCAAAGCTTCGGCCAATCGATAATGTTCTGTTTGACGCCCACTCGACAAATTCCGGATAGGTCACATCTTCTTTTCGCAATGCAAAAGGAAGTCTGTCAAAATCCAGAATCTTACAGTTTCCATTTTCACTGATTCCCAAAACGGGAATATCCCGCAGATATAACTTCATCTGATTCATCCGCTCCTTCACCTCTTCTCTGATTGCTGATAACTGTTATAATGTCGGTCATTGAATAAGCACTTTTTATCATAATAATAGTAACATTATACTCCCGCTTATTTCCATCTATCAAGCTATTTATCTTCTGTAATCTAGCCTTCATAAAACTTTCACAATTCCTGTTATCTATACTGCAGATACTCCAGGAACCGCTTCACCGCCGGGGTTGCACCTTTTCTGTTACGCATGGCAAGCCCGATATTACGATACGCAGGGATCTCCAATTCTCGTGTAACAATTCGATATGGAATCCGCTTCAAGATCAGTTCCGGCAAGACACTGATTCCAAGTCCACTCTCGACCATAGACATAATCGCATAGTCATCCCATGTTGTAAAATGTACTTTCGGCTTTAAATTACTTCTCTCAAATATCTCAGAAACTTCTGCCTTTGCGCCTTTCTCCAACAGCATAAAAGGCTCCTCACAAAGCGCACTGACCGGAATCTTCCGAAGTTCTGTCAGTGGATGTCCTTCCGGAAGCACGACAAGCAGCCTGTCCTGCTCCAGAAAAATGGTATCCATCTCATCCCTTACCGGCAGTCTTGTGAATCCACAGTCAATCCGCCCTTCCATGATCCATTCTTCAATTTCTGTATAGTCCCCCAGAAGCATCTCGTAATCAATGTTCGGATAATTTTTCTGAAATTCCTTGATAATATTCGGCAGCCAGTGTGTTGCCACACTGGAAAATGTCCCGATACGGATCAGTCCCGACTTTAACCCTTGCAGCTCATCAACTTCCAATTGAAGCTTCTCATATTCTCTGCAGACCCGTTCTGCATAAGGAAGTAACTTCATCCCACTGCTTGTAAGTTTAACTCCCGACTTACTTCGTTCAAGGAGAACTACCTTCCATTCCTTTTCCAGATCATTGATCATCCGGCTGATCCCGGACTGGGAATAACTCAACTGTTCTGCTGCCTTCGTAAAACTTCCGCACTCTACTGTTTTAACAAATGCCATGTATTTCTGAATACTTCCATCCATGAATTCAAAACACTCCTTTCTCCTGACATTTTCTCATCTGTTTTCGCTACAAAAAATCTCTTCACTTACTTTGCATCCGGTTTTGTCATGTAATCCATGAGAAACATTCGCTTTTGTAATTCTTAACTGTATGATACTATAAAACAGTCGATGAGACAAGGATGGTTGTTAATCAGCAATCAGAAATCATTTTAAGCAATATTTATCAAGGAGTTATGTATTATGGGACTTTACAATAATCGAATCGTAGTAAAAGTAGGAACATCCACACTTACCAATGATGCCGGAAAAAGTGATCTTCGTACAACAGACCGTCTTGTCTGTGTACTTTCTGATATCCAGAATATGGGATATGAAGTCGTACTCGTTTCCTCCGGAGCGATCGCGGTAGGAAGAAATAAACTGAACATGACTACAAAACCAGACAGTATGCGTATGAAACAGGCTGCCGCCGCTGTCGGACAGTGTAGTCTGATGTATCTGTATGATAAGTTTTTTGGTGACTATGACAAGACTGTTGCCCAGATTCTGCTCAATGCAGATGATATCGAAGAAGAAGAGAAAAAAGAAAATCTGATCAATACATTCAATGCGCTTCTCGAGATGGGTGTAATCCCGATTGTAAATGAAAATGACTCCGTAAGCTATAAAGAAATCGAATCCGAGGATCGTCTCTTCGGTGATAACGATATGCTCTCCGCTGTCGTTGCAGTACTCTGCCGTGCAAAGCATCTGGTCATCTTCTCCGATATTGACGGATTTTATGACCATGATCCAAGATTGTATCCAAATGCAAAGCTGATCGATCAGATTGATACAATCGATGACAGCGTGTACGCTTTAGCCGGTGGCGCAGGTTCACGTCGTGGAACAGGTGGAATGCGTACAAAACTTCAGGCAGCATCCCTTGCTACTTCCCAGGGAACAAACACAATTGTTACAAACGGAAAGCGTCCGGAAGTCCTTTATGATATTGTAAAAGGCGGAAAAGCCGGAACATTATTCCCGGGAAAAATCTGATTCTTTCAGTAACATATTTTGTTTGGCTCTGAACAGTTACCATACTTGAGTTAATAAAAAACGGATTAAAATCAGAAAATACTTTATTTTTGTTTCTTCTGACTTTAATCCGTTTCTTTTTATCATTCCTGCGACTCGTTCTCACAATCTTTCTGCTCCATCTCCTGTTTCCAATAGATGCTAAGCTTCTTCTCATCCAATCCATTCACAAATCGCTTCTTATATACAAGGAATTCCTCAAGATCCATCAAGATATGATACAGAAGAGCCCGTCCTTCGAACTCATCTCGGGTCTTTGGAAGTTCTTCCTGCTTCATCTGCTCCGAAATCTCTTCCAGCTTTTTAATCTGCTGATCCGGAATATTCAGCTCAACAACATAATCCGCCATATACATGATATAATCTGCGATCACAAGTGCCTGCTTCGGCATCTTACGAATCTTCTTGATCTCATAATGCAGATTGTGAAGTACCTGCAGCTGTGCCAGACGCATCTCAAAGTAATCTATGTAGTATCCCGGATGCGAATGAAATGTATTATCCTGGTAATCATACGCCGCCTTGATAAATTCATGGAGTCTGCTCTCAAATGCGATAATCCGATCCCATACATTAATCTGCATATCTTTATTATGAAGATACGCTGCGAGTTCACATAAAATCATCTGTAGCTGATTCTCCGTCTCTCTCATATAGCGGATCAGATCCTGCTTCTGCCCTTCATAATCATAGAATAGATTCAATACGATCGCAATCGTAATTCCAATCATTACTAAAAACAGCTCATTACGAATAAATTCCGGACTAAAATCCCTTGTCATAAGGAAATGTGTACCGATAACAGCATTTACCGAAATTGTTGCCGACCATCCAAGACTATGACTGACCGCAACAATCAGAAATACATAGATTCCATACGCAAGCCAGGAACTCGTCATATGTCCAAATGTCAACGCCGCCAGAACTACCGCCAAAACAAATGTCGCCATACGATAAAAAGATAATTTCACCGTCTCCCATTTTGTTGTTACCAACGTAAGCAGTGTGATACTTCCGGCAGATGCCTCATACTCCAACCCAAGCATATGCGCTAGATAAATTGCCACACTGCTGCCCACCGCAATCTTAATCGCCTGCAGCAGGACTCTTTTTACTTGTCGTGCTTTTTCCATTGTCCTCCCTTTCCAATTTTCTAACCCATCATCTGATTTATATTTTATCATCATAATTGTGATATAATCCAGTATTTTTTTAACACACCTTGTATAAAATGACGAACAAAAGGGTTGATTACACTCTCCACATGTGTAATCAACCCTATAACCATTCAACCTATTTTTCTGTTTCTTCTGCCTGCTTCTTCCATCTCTCTACAAAAGCATCTGCATAAGAAAGATAGTATTCTCGAAGTCCCATTCGGATCTTCTGTTCATTATTTTCTGCAATGCCTTCTGTAATACGACGGAGCTGCTCTAACTTCTGCTGCTTATCTCCCATCTTCTCGATTGCATAGGCTACATAACCATCCATTGTCTTCCCCTGAAGCTGTGACAGATAAGGATTCTCAAACAAACTGATGAGTCTCTCCTGATAAACCATCTCCCACTCTGCCTTCTTCTCTGGTCTCAACGCATTCTCCATACCGGAAAGTATCTGGAAAAGCTGCTCGCTTGGGGTTTTCTCGATCTCCCGCTCAAGGAAAAGCTTGCTCTGCCCATCTTCTTCGAATTCCGTCTGACTCGTTTGTTCCGCAGTTTTCTTTTTAAGCATCTGCTCCTTCTTAGCAACCAGGATCGTATTCTCTGCTGCCATCGCTGCAATCACATGAAATACATCATGAATCTGCTGTGCACTCAAAACTACTGCCTGGATATGACGATTTGGAAGACGTACCGCAAATCCCTCCTGAACAAGATTCTGTAATGCCTCACGAATCGGCATTCTTGAAACACCAAGACGCTCTGCAAGTGCTTCCTGTGCCAGCTCTTCTCCCGGTTTCATGACTCCTGAAAGAATCTCCTCTTTAATTAACTGCACAATATAATCTTTTGTCTGTACTGATGCCATATTTTCACCCTCTGTATTTTCTCTATTTCTCTGATTCTATCTGATTTCATTTTAAAAGAATTTATTTTATTTCTTTTTTCACTTTATCAGGGAATAATTTTCTTCTCATTTTATAAACTCGTAACAATATTGTATCCATTTTCATTTCTTTCGTCAAGATACTTTTTCGTATCCGTTATAAGTCCATTATAAATTCGTTATAAGTATCCATCAAAACTTATCAGAAAATACTGTTCTCTTTAACAGAAAAACCGCTGCTGATTCCAGATACAACTGAAACCAACAACGGTCTTTACTCTCCAGCCGAAAATCGGACTCGAACCGACGACCCCTTCATTACGAGTGAAGTGCTCTACCAACTGAGCTATTTCGGCATATGGTCGTCACTCCTGACGACCTTTGTTATTATATCGCGTTTAGATATAAATTTCAACCATTTTTTTATCAACTTCTATGGACTTTTATCATTCTAATAAACAATAACTAGTGATCTGCCATATGAATTGTCAGCTGGTTATATGGGATATCAATACCTTCCTCATCAAAAGACAGTTTGATTTCCTCTAGGATTCTCCAGCGTGTGGTCCAGTAAGCTTCTGTTTTCACCCAGGCTCTAAGTCCGATCACGACACTGCTGTCTGCAAGTTCTGATATGAACACTTTAATCTCTTCATCCTGAATCACATCTTCATCCTTCAGCAGAAGATTCTCTACGATCTCTTTTGCTTTCTTCAGATCAGATTCATAAGAAATTCCCACTTTAAGATCCAGCTGACGTTCCGGTCTTGCTGTTACATTTGTCAGACTGTTACTTGTCAGAATACTGTTTGGCACAACGATTGTCTTATTATCGATTGTTGTCATCTTTGTATAGAAGATCTGAATTACCTTTACAGTTCCTTCGATTCCCTCTGAATTCACAATAATATAATCTCCAACTGCAAATGGTCTGAGAAGAAGAATCAAGATACCTCCTGCAAAGTTCGACAGACTCCCCTGTAATGCCAGACCGATTGCCACACCGGCTGAAGCAATGATTGCTGCTACAGAAGAAGATTCCACACCAAATTTCGTTGCGATCATAAAGATCATAAGTGCGTATAGCCCAAATTTCAACATAGAGTCAACAAACTGGCGCACACCGACATCTGCATTGGATCTCTCCATTGATTTGCCTACCACTTTACGTATAACAGATATCACCTTAGATCCGATCAGGTAAAATACTATCGCGAAAATCACCTTCAACCCAAAGGCAATCAGATTCGGAATATTATCATTAAAATATTGTACAAAACGATTCACTTCATCTGCTGTGCTTGCTGTCACTTCCTGTGCAGAATCAAGCACATCATTGACAGAGCTGTTATTTGTCTGCGTTGCTGTTTGTGCCATTGCAAAGGATGTCCCCTTTGTCAGCAGTGCTGTTCCAAGTTCTTTCACTGTTGTCAGATACATACTTTTAACCTCCTTATTTTAATGCAAGAAATGCACACAGATTTCCCCTGTTGTTCCCCATCGTCCGGTGAGAATATAGGATCTTACTATTACAATGCGTGCAAACATTTGTAATTGCCATATGCTCCGGCAAAATACCGCTTTCCAGGAAGATCAGCTCATTTGCCTTCCATAAATTCAACTGATATTTTCCATTTTCTTTCTTATAGAAAAGTTCCTGCCAATATTTACTCTCAAATGCTTCTTTGAATTGCCCGATCACGTCCTCACTGACCTCATAGCAATCCATACATACTGATGGTCCTACTGCTGCAAGCAGATCTTCTGGTTTGGATCCAAAATTCTCCTGCATCAGCTGAACAGTATTTTTCCCAATCTTTCCAACAGTTCCTCTCCAGCCGGAATGACTCAGCCCGATTGCCTTTTTCACCGGATCCACAAAGTAAAGTGGTACACAATCTGCATAGGAAGTCACAAGACAGATTCCCGGAACATTCGTGATCATCCCATCCACATCTGTATAATCACGGTCCCGCATAACACCTTTTCCCTTATCTTCTTCTGTAACTACACGGACATTCGTTGTATGTGTCTGCTTTGACAGAACCATATCTTCTACATCAACGCCCATTGATGCTCCGATTCTTTTAAAATTCTCTGACACCTTCACCGGATCATCTCCACGGTCAAAGCTTAGATTCAAAGAAGAATAATAGCCCTCACTGACTCCACCAAGCCTTGTAGAAAAAGCACTCTTTACAATTCCCGTCTTCTGAAACAATGGATATTCCAGATAAGGAGTTTCCTTTTCTACTTCATTAAAAATATGTGCCGTATTCTTATAAATCAATCCTAAACTCATATTCTGTCCTTTCTTCTCTATCCGCAAAATGCATTCTTCACCAGCTGGATCTTCGTCCCTTCAATACCGACCACATCAAATCTGCATGGGACATCACTCATATGATGTTCCGTCAGATAATACATTGCCGTCTGAAATATCTTTCTCTGCTTTCTTGCATCTACAGCTTCCAGCGGACTCCCCTTTCCAGCACCAGCCCTGTACTTCACTTCACAGAATACCAGATTCTCCCCCTCTTTTGCAACAATATCAATCTCTCCTATGCGACAGCGATAATTGTACTGTAGTATCTGATAGCCATGCTGTTCCAGATAAAAACCTGCTGCCTGTTCATAGTTTCCACCTGTCTTGCGGTTATTCTTTTCTTTTTTCGGATCCTTCATTTACCTGATTCCCCTCTTTTAATCTACCAAGCTCCCGGATTTAAGAAGAGCTGCCAATGGCAGCTCTTTCTTTTCTGTTTCTTTCACCACAAATTAAATAAAGTTTTTAATAAATGTCTTTCTGTGAATCGGTGTCGGTCCGTATTTCTTGATTGCCTCGATATGTTCTTTGGATCCATATCCTTTATGGCCTGCAAATCCATACTCTGGCATCACTTTATCATATTCTACCATCAACCGATCCCTTGTCACTTTCGCAAGAATACTTGCCGCTGCAATGGATACACTCTTCGCATCTCCTTTAATAATCGGAACCTGCGGGATGATCATCTCCGGAATCGTCACCGCATCATTCAAAAGAATCCCCGGTTCTACTGTAAGCTTTGAAATTGCTTCACGCATTGCCTCATAAGTTGCCTGTAGAATATTAATTTCATCGATTCTAGCCGGACTTGCCATACCTACTGCCGCTGCAACCGCCTTCTCCATGATTTCATCATACAGCTCTTCTCTCTTTGCAGCCGACAGCTTCTTCGAATCATTCAGATAGAGAATCTCACAATCCTTTGGGAGAATCACTGCACCAGCTACTACCGGTCCTGCCAGGGGACCTCTTCCTGCCTCGTCAATTCCACAGATAAAGCTATAATCTGCATATTTTCTCTCGAATGTTTTCATTACCTCGAGGCGTTCTCTCTCCTGCACAAGTGCCTGTAACTTCTTCCGATATCTTGCTGTCAGATTTTTTACACCTGTTCTGGAATCTGTCTCATATTCCTGACAAAGTGCTTCCCACTGCTTTTCTCCTGCCTGTTCAAATTCTATCTTGATCTCACTGATGCTTTTACTCATGATCTATCACCCCAATCTGGCTCAACGGCCACACGCGAATCCAGGCTCGTCCGATCAGGTCTTTTCTATGGATCAAACCGACATCTGACGCTCTGCTGTCGCTGCTGTTATTCCGATTATCTCCTAGTACAAAATACTCATCTTCACCAAGTGTCAATGGTTCCTCTGCAATACCTGGATTCTCCATGATCTCATTCCCATAATGTTCATCCAGACGCATCCCATTAATGTAAACCATTCCGGATAAGATCTGTACTGTCTCTCCCGGCAGCCCGATGATCCGCTTAATATAATATGTATTTTCCTGATATTGATATGGAAATACTACAATTTCATATCGTTTCGGATCTCTGAAGCGGTAAGTCATTTTATCAACAATCAGCTGATCCTTATCTGACAGTGTAGTTTCCATAGAAGAACCACTGACTTCCGTTCTCTGCCCTACAAAAGTGACCACACACCAGGTAAAAGCAATGATCAACACAATATACAGAAGCCATCCCGACAGTTCTTTTATAATTTCTTTCATACTGTATCAATTCTCCTCTGGAAGCTCCAGCGTAAGCCGTCCAAGACGTCCATTACGGAAATCATCCAAAAGAATTGCTGCTGCTTTTTCCACATCCAGTTCGCTTCCTCTGACCAGGCAATGTCTGCTTTCGGCAATTCTTCTTAATACTTCATAACTGTCATCTGAAGATTCTATCGTATACTTCTCTTCAAGAACTCCCGGATATGACTGATTTAAGAATTTCACAAGCTCGCTTGCCAGTTCTTCTGTCTGAAGGATCTCATCCTTGATCGAACCGATAAAAGCAAGACGTAAACCTACTGTCTGGTCCTCAAACTTCGGCCATAGAATTCCCGGTGTATCCAAAAGTTCTACATTCTTATTCAGACGGATCCACTGTTTTCCCTTTGTCACTCCAGGCTTATTTCCTGTCTTTGCACAGGCTTTTCCTGCCAGTGCATTGATAAAAGTAGATTTTCCTACATTCGGAATTCCTACTACCATGGCACGTACCGGACGGTTCAGGATTCCACGCTTTCTGTCACGTTCCATCTTCTCCTTACATGCTTCCTGGATCACGGACTGGATTGACTTGATTCCGCCGCCTTTCTTAGAATTCACTTTCACGACAGAATATCCCTGCTTCTTGAAATATTCCATCCACTCATCATTTCTTCTGTCTTCCGCAAGATCTGCCTTATTCAAAAGAATCAGTCTCGCCTTATTCTTTCCAAGCTCATCAATATCCGGATTACGGCTGCTGAGCGGCACTCTTGCGTCCACCAGCTCAATAATCAGATCGATCAGCTTAATATTCTCCTGCATCATTCTTCTGGCCTTTGTCATATGACCAGGATACCACTGAAAATGCATTGCATTCCTCCTGTTATTTTCTCATTCTGTTTTATCTTTTTACAAATCCGAAATGTTCCCCGGAGCTTACATTGAACCAGACTTTTCCATAGATGTCATCCACCTTTACCACTCCGATTGTCTCAGATCTGCTGTCTTCTCCTGACTCTTCATTATCTCCAAGCACAAAGAACTCGTCTTTGCCAAGCTTTATCTCATCAGAAGCTATCCCCGCATCTTTTATCTCTGATACATGAATATGTTTCTTCTGCTCTTTTCCATTAATATAAACGGTTCCATCCTTGATCTGGACAGTCTCCCCCGGAAGACCGACAATCCTTCTGATTGAAAGATGAACTTCACGGTTTCCGTTTGGTCGAAATGCCACCACAGTTCCCCTGGAAGGTGTCTTCATATCCACGATCAGACGGTCTACAAGAACAACCTCTCCATTCTCGATCGTCGGGCTCATGGCATCTCCCGCATTACTTACACGATGCCCGAAAAATGCGATCAAAAGCACTGCCACCAGACAAACACACAGTATCTCTCCTGCGAGAATCAAAGAACTTTTTGTTATATGATAATCCTTCTTTTCAAACTTTAATTTCTTACTGCGGTTTGTAAATTTCAGATGGCTTTTCTTCTTCATCTGCGGCTTCTTCTTTTTCTTTCTTCTGTTGTTCTTTCGAAAACTCAGATTCTGCCCCATAAATTTCTTATTTTCCTTCCCAACTATGAGAAACACGCTCCACGAGTTTCTCAAGTTATCGCGGCAGTCGCCAGGGTCTCGTGCAAGCACGGACTTTGGCTCGTTGCTCGCGTAAGCTATAAGAAAAGGGACAATATACAAGTTCTGTAATTGTCCCTCTCATAGTTACTATTTTACTAATTCTTTTACCTTAGCAGCTTTACCAACACGCTGTCTTAAGTAGTTCAGTTTCGCTCTTCTTACTTTACCTCTGCGAACAACTTCTACTCTCTCAACATGTGGAGAATGTACCGGCCATGTCTTCTCAACACCGATTCCGTTAGATGTCTTTCTTACTGTGAAAGTCTCTCTTGCTCCGCCACCCTGTCTCTTCAGGACTGTTCCTTCGAAAACCTGGATTCTTTCGCGGTTACCCTCTTTGATCTTGGCATATACTTTTACTGTATCACCAACATGAAATTCAGGTGCGTTCTCCTTTAACTGTTCTGCTTCGATTTTTCTAATGATTTCGTTCATTTTGTGTGACCTCCTTAATATTTGACGTTCTTAACACTTCACTTTTGTGCCAGAGGACCATCGCGCTTCTTTTCACAACTTTTGTAGTTTACCACATTTTCGGGCTTTTTTCAAGTCCCTATTTTATTTTTTCTGCTTCTTCTGCTTCTTTGCGTTCCCGTTTCACCTGGCGGATCCATTTCTTCTCTTTATCCGTCAGATTGCTCTCCTTGAGAAGATCCGGCCTGCGCTCCATTGTACGAAGAATTGACTGTTCTCTTCTCCATTTCTCAATATTCGCATGATGCCCGGACAGAAGGATCGGCGGAACTTTCTTTCCTCTCCACTCTTCCGGTCTGGAATACTGCGGATACTCCAGAAGATTATCCTGAAATGACTCGAATTCCGCAGACACATCATTGTGAAGTACTCCCGGAACCAGTCTCGAGATCGTATCGATCATAACCATTGCCGGAAGCTCGCCTCCGGTCAGGACATAATCTCCGATGGAAACATAATCTGTCACGATTTCTTCCAGAACACGTTCGTCGATTCCTTCATAATGACCGCAAAGCAACACAAGATCTTCCTCCTGTGCCATCTCCTCTGCCATCTTCTGGTTAAATACATCCCCCTGCGGTGAGAGATACACTACGCGGAGCGGACGCTTCTTCGAATTTTCATCCTGAAAATCACCATCATGTACTTCAGAACAATCCACTGGTTCCGTTGACGCAACTTCTTCTGACTTGATATTCTCCTGCTTTCTCTTGTCGATCTGCTCTTTCACAGCCTCGTAAGCCAGATACACCGGTTCTGCCTGCATCAGCATCCCTGCGCCGCCACCATATGGATAATCATCTACACTGTTATGCTTGTTAAATGCATAATCACGGATATTCACTGCATTGATCGAAAGAAGTCCATTATTGATCGCGCGGCCTGTAATACTTGTATTTACACCCTGCTCGATCATCTCCGGAAATAAAGTCAATACGTGGAAATTCATTACAGCAGTCCCTCCATCAGATGCACTTTCATCTTCTTCGCCTCTACATCAATATCCAGAATACACTCGTGAATTGCCGGGAGCAGCACTTCTCCGTGATTCTCAGAAGTAATGATATAAACTTCATTTGCTCCTGTCTCCATCACGTCTTTGAGTACTCCAAAACGCTCCTTACTGTCATCTGTATAAACCTCCATACCGATCAGATCACCGATATAATACTCGTCCTCTTCCAGTTCGACAGCATTTTCTCTTGTTACAAAAAGACTTTTCCCTTTATATTTCTCAATGTCATTGATATTATCAATGCCCTTGAACTTTACAATTACAAATTGCTTGAAGAAACGTACAGACTGAATCTCAAGATCCAGCTTTTCCTTTCCTGTATCAAGGACAACATTTTTCAAAGTTTGAAAACGCGCAGCATCATCTGTTGTCGGGAATACCTTAACCTCACCACGCAGACCATGTGTGGAAGAAATCACTCCCACCTGAAGAAATTGTTCCATTCCTGATTCCTTTCTTATGAAACTATAGAGAAACACGCTTCGCAAGTTTCTCAGATTATCGCGGCAGTCGCCAGGGTCTCGTGCAAGCACGGACTTTGGCTCGTTGCTCGCGTAAAAAGAAAGGGGCAGTCTCTTCTTTATGAAGGCTGTCCCTTTTTTAAGCCCTGCTTTACCAAGCAATGACTTCGTTACTCTTTTCTTTCGTCCTGATACTGTTTTTAAACAATATCGACAACGACTTTCTTGTCTTCCTTTGTTGCTGCTGCCTTAACAACAGAACGGATTGCTTTTGCAATGCGGCCCTGCTTACCGATCACTTTACCCATGTCGCCATCTGCTACATGAAGTTCCAGTACAGTAGTTCTGCCTTCCTTTTTCTCAGTAACTGAGACTTCATCCGGCTGATCTACCAGTGCCTTTGCAATAACTTCAACTAATTCTTTCATGATACTCGCCCTCCGCGGAGACATCGTTATTTATCTGCAGCTGATCACTCAGCCACAGGCATTACTCATACAGATTCGATTATTTCTCGATTCCTGCTGCTTTGAAGATCTTTCCAACAACTTCTGTTGGCTGAGCACCATTGTTGAGCCATTTTTTAGCTGCTTCTTCGTCTACTTTGATTGCGCTTGGCTCAAGGTTCGGATCGTATGTTCCGATTTCCTCGATGAATCTTCCGTCTCTTGGAGATCTAGCATCTGCTACTACGATTCTGTAAAAAGGAGCCTTCTTCTGTCCCATTCTCTTTAATCTGATCTTTACTGCCATTTTTTTCACCTCATAATTTTTCTTAATTTTTTGTTATTGTTTCATTTATATGTCAAAAGGGAAGCTTGAATTTGCCCCTTTTTCCACCTTTACCACCCATCATTCCAGGAAGTTTCTTCATCATCTTTCTGGATTCATTGAACTGTTTTACCATACGGTTCACATCTGCGATATCCACACCAGCACCTTTGGCAATTCTGTGCTTTCTAGATGGATTCAGCAGATCCGGGTTTCTTCTCTCTTCCAGAGTCATGGAGTAGATGATTGCTTCCATCTGAGCCATCTTTTTCTCATTCTCTTCGGAATCAAGATCCGGCATCTTACCTCCGAGATTACCCATTCCAGGCAACATTCCCATAATGCTGGACAAACCGCCCATCTTACGCATCTGTTCCATACTGTCAAGGTAATCCTCAAAGTCAAACTGAGCTTTCTTCATCTTGTCAGCCATCTTCTTGGCTTTCTCTTCATCCAGCTCGGCACCGGCTTTCTCAATCAGGGAAAGGACATCTCCCATTCCCAGGATTCGGGATGCCATTCTATCCGGATAAAACTGTTCCAGATCAGAAAGCTTCTCTCCCATACCGACGTAAAGGATCGGTCTTCCTGTCACTGCCTTGATAGACAGTGCGGCACCGCCTCGTGTATCACCGTCAAGCTTCGTGACGATCACACCGTCGATTCCAATCTTATCGTTAAAGGAACTTGCTACATTCACCGCATCCTGTCCGGTCATCGCATCGACAACCAGGATAGTCTGATGAACTTCTACAGCTTCCTTAATCTCCTGAAGCTCTGCCATCATATCTTCATCTACATGAAGACGTCCTGCAGTATCAAGGATCACAATATTGTTACCATTCTTTGCTGCATGCTCAACTGCTGCCTTCGCAATATCCGCCGGCTTGTTCTTGTCTCCCATGGAAAACATCTCTACGCCCTGCTTCTCTGCGTTGATCTCCAACTGCTTGATCGCAGCCGGACGGTAAACATCACATGCTACCAGAAGTGGTTTCTTACCTTTTAACTTAAACTTTCCTGCAAGCTTTGCAGTTGTTGTTGTCTTACCTGCTCCCTGAAGACCTGCCATCATGATCACTGTGATCGCACTGCCCGGCTGAAGCTTGATCTCTGTTGTCTCAGATCCCATAAGCTTAACCAGCTCTTCATTAACGATCTTGATCACCATCTGTCCCGGATTCAGTCCGTTCATCACATCCTGACCAACAGCCCTCTCCTGAACATCCTTAATGAAACCTTTCACAACCTTGAAGTTTACATCCGCTTCAAGAAGCGCCATCTTAACTTCCTTCAGGGCTGCCTTAACATCATCCTCTGTCAGTCTTCCCTTGCTTCGCAGGTTTTTAAATACATTCTGAAGTTTTTCACTTAAGCTGTCAAATGCCATTCTATAACTCCTCTATGATCGCATCCGCAATCTTACGGATCCGCTTCACCATCTCTTCCGGGTCATTCTTCTCGCGTTCCCACTCTGCAAGTGTATCATCAATCTTACTGACCTTCTCCTTCACGGAAAGGAACTTCTCTACAAGATGAAGCTTCATCTCATAGCCTTCGAGTGTCTTGTGACACCGCTTCACAAGATCATGTACACCCTGGCGGCTGATTCCCTTCATCTCAGCGATCTCACTGAGCGAAAGATCTTCCAACGCGAACTGCTCATAAATCTCCTTCTGATGATCCGTAAGCAATTCCCCGTAGAAATCAAACAATAATGCCTGCTCTAAAAACTTATTCATTATCTTCACCTCTGCTATCATACACGAAACGCAAGGTGGTGTCAAGTATTTTTTCTTTACAGTTTTACCTTACAGTTTGCCATGCGATAAAAAAGTTGACGGTTCACGTTATAAGCTTGCTTATATAAGAGAGCCGGCGGCTTTTTTATCATAGGGCGGACGCCCTTAAGCGAAAGAGCTTGCTCTTGAGCTTATGCATGGTAAACGGATGCCTGAAGTATTCCAGTGCAGACATCCTTATCACTTATTTAACATCAGGCATATAATATAGAAAAAACAAAGGCTTTTCCTTCATGAAATGGGTAAAACAATCCATTCACTACTGGTGTCCGGACACAAAGGAACACAAATTTTTCGGACAAAATGTCACTGTTGCTATTCTTGATACCGGAATTTCTCCTCATCCTGATTTTAAAGGTCGTATCCTTTCTTTTCGGGATTTTTCCAATACCACTGGTTCTTCCGAAGAAGATCTTTTTTCTTTCTCTCATTCCTCACCGCTGATCGACAACAGTGGACACGGAACTCATGTAGCCGGAATTCTTGCGGGAAGCGGACTTCTCTCTTCCGGAGCTTATGCCGGAATTGCTCCCTTCTGCAATCTTATTATTGGGAAAGTATTAGATCAGAATGGAAACGGATCCATCAAAAATGTAATAAACGGGATTCAATGGATCCATGATATTTACACGCAATTCCATATCCGGATCATTAACATTTCCGTAGGTACACGGCCGGATCTTTCCATTCATCAAAAACTTCTTTTATTAAATGCTGTGGAATCCCTCTGGGATCTTGGGCTTGTCGTAGTTGTCTCTGCCGGCAACTACGGACCTGCTCCCGGTTCCGTCACAGTTCCCGGAAGCAGCCCGAAAGTTATCACTGTTGGTGTTCCCGACACTTTTCCTCTGATCCACACCCAAAGGCATCCTCTCAATTATTCCGGCCGCGGTCCTACAGATGACTGCATTGTCAAGCCTGATGTTTTTGCCCCCGGCACAGGAATTATAAGCTGCAATGCTTTTTACTCCCAATTTCCAAATGCTCCGCCTTATCTTTCCAAAACAGGAACATCCATGGCTGCTCCTGTTGTTTCCGGTGCAATTGCCTGTCTTCTTTCAAAATACCCGTTTCTCACCAATACAGAAGTCAAATTAAAACTTCACACTTCCTGTGTACAGATTCCGGGAACTGAATCCGGCTGGGGAATTTTAGATTTTTCCCGACTGCTTGAATAATTTTTGCCACTTCACATCTTTATCACTACAAATAATTTCTCATCTCACATTTTCTTTTTCTCCGCATACTATAACATTGTAAATCAAAAAATCTTTCGGAGGATTTAACAATGAGTGAATTAACAGCTACAAACTGCGGATGCGGTTGTGACAACGGATGTGCAAACAGCTGCGGCTGTGGCGGATGCGGAAACGGAAATGGATGCGGACTGAATAACTCCTGCCTTTGGATCATCCTTCTCCTTTGCTGCTGCGGTGGCTGGGGTGGTAATGGTTGTGGTGGATGCGGTAATGGCTGCGGCAACGACAGCTGCCTGTGGATCATCCTTCTTCTTTGCTGCTGCGGCGGCTGGGGCAATAATGGATGCGGCGGTTGCGGTAATGGCTGCGGCTGTGGCGGATGCTGATATCTGTTCCTTCTTTCACTTCGAATGGGGCATGCGGAAAAACCGCATGCCCCTTCTGTCTTATCTTTTCAAACGATTCGGTTTCTCGGTAACAACGCTCTGTTCCTCTTTCTTCTCATCTGATGTTCTCTTCTTTTCTTTCAGTTCTCCAAGCTTTTTCTTTAACATACACTTCTCATCAATTTCATATACTGCATTTCCATCAATAATTAACTTTCTGGACATTTTCGCTTTCCTTTCCTCTTCTTATTATTAAGATATGCCTCAGATTACAAAAGGGCTTTAAACCAGTATACGCATTTTCCGATTTTTCACGCCTCTGTATTCATGAACAGGAATATATTTTTTCTGCATCTCATATATATGTACCAGTTCAGCTGAAAGTCAGGAGGGTTTAATTTTTGAAAACGCCGACGCCTATGACCCCCTTTGACGAAGCAACCGCTTCCGGACTTCGCATGCTGAAACTTTTCCTTCCTCTTTTCCCGCCAGCTACACAGAGCATGCTTGCCGTCTTCATTAAATTCATCGAACTGCAAAATGTTCTTCACCAGCAGGCTCCTGTCCGTTATGATGCACTTTCTGCCTGCGACTTTTCTTCTGGACGGGGAATAGAAAATCTTTTTCAAGACAACGCAGATTCTATTTTTGACCATCTGTCACCTTATCTCACATCAGAAGAAAAACAGCTCTTTTCTACTTTTAAAAATATAAAAGAGATGATGTCTATGGCAGATATGTTTACACAATTCTTTTCATCAACTCCACCTTCTGATGACGAATCAGAAGAGACCATAAACAATAACTCACCGAAAGGAGATTTTAACAATGGAAAACTGGATGAACCACCCTGCAATGAAAACGATCGATCCGCTCAAGCTGGAACTGATCAAGACAGCCGCAAAACAGACGAAAGGGAAATCCGGAAGTGAACTTGCCCCTGTCATGCTCGCACTTATCACAAATGCAAACCGACAGGGACTTCGTTTCAATCCGGATGAAGTTTCATTAATTCTTGAAGTATTAAAAGAAGGTAAAAGCAAAGAAGAACAAAATCAAATCGACCGTATGATGGAAATGACCAAAAATGTCTTCCGGAAACATTTCAAATAAAATCAGAATCGCTCTTTTCGCTTTTGCCGTCTTATTTCTCCTCTTTTCTCTATACATTTCCATCCGCATCAGTTAAAATACAGAGGATGACCTGTCTGGAAACAGACCTTATTTATAAATGGAGAACGATATATGCAGAATATTAAATTAATGCTTCAATATGACGGCACCCGCTATCTTGGCTGGAAACGTCCGGAAAAAGACCACAATGACCGCACAGTATCTTATAAAATCGAAACTGTCCTTGAAAAACTGACCGGAACGCCCGTCACACTATTTTCCGGGACAAGAACAGAACCGGGAGTACACGCCCGGAATCTGACCGTCAATTTTCTTACAGATAGTTCCTTAACTCCAGAACAATTCCGTACCGCACTGAATCAGTACCTGCCTCAGGATATCGCCATTCTGGCAGCTGAAAAAGCACCGGAACGTTTCCGTGCAGACTTAAATGCACGCGGGATCACTTATGAATACAATATTGACACACTGCCGGTTGCTGATCTGTTCCAACAAAATTACAGATGCCGGATGGATAAGATTCCTAATATAGAACTCATGGAATCCGCAGTTCCATCACTCCTTGGCAAACATGATTTCCGACATTTTTCTTCCATCCGTAAGAAAAAAGGTACTTTGAAAGAAATCCAGGCTATTGCTTTCTCTCAGGATGATTCTAAACTTTGTATCCGGATCACAGCCAATGATTTTCTCTATCAAATGGCCCCTTTTATTCTGGGAACACTTTTGGATATCGGCATAGGGAAAAGACCTGTCGAATGTATCAATGCAATCCTGGAAGGAAAGGAAAAGCCTTCTGCATCCTGCGACACAAAAGGCTTGATCTTATACGATATCATTTATTAATTTTTGAGTAATACGAAAAAGACTCTCAATTTCCACATTACCGAGGTTGGTTTACACTGTCTTAAGTGCAACACTTAAAATATGTTTCGCACAGCGTTGTAAATCTGCTTTGGTAATTTCTTTTCCTTCGTTCACTGCTTCTACGATATCATCCACATTCTGCTGGCATCCCGGCATCTGAAGGTCATTTCCTGCTTTAATGCACTGTACACTGCTGGAATGACTATATTTTCCGGACGGTGATACCATTCCCATCTCTGTTGTATCCTGTGAAGTATACCAGTCTGTCATCACAAGACCTTCAAATCCCCACTCATCACGCGCGATGTTCTGCAGCATATCATAGTTATTTGCCGAATGAACTCCGTTGATCAGATTATAGGAAGTCATGATCGCATATGGCTGTGCTGTCTTTACCGCAATCTCAAATCCTTTCAGATAGATTTCTCTCAGCGCACGCTCGCTGATATGTGCATTCGTAAACATACGGTTGTCTTCCTGATTATTTCCTGCGAAATGTTTGATCGTCGTTCCCTGTCCTCCGTGAGACTGAACACCTTTCGTCTCTGCTGCTGCACAAAGTCCTGTCAATACAGGATCTTCCGAATAGTATTCAAAGTTTCGTCCACAAAGCGGATTACGATGAATATTCATGCCTGGTGCAAGCCACAGATCTACATGTAACTGCTCCATCTCTTCTCTGACAATCTCTCCCATTCTCCGGATCAGATCCATATCCCAGGATTGTGCCAGTGTTGTTGCGATCGGAATGGCAGTACAAGGTGTCTCTAAACGAAGTCCTGCCGGTCCATCTGCCTGAATAAGATTCGGCACTTTTCGTGTGTCAAGCAAACCGGAAGTGGTGTCTCCCGCTGCACCCGGCACACAGGAGGATGCTGAGCCGATCACATTTCCTTCTCCGCTTCTTCTCTCTGTTCCAACACAAAGTTCTGCCATCTCTTCTACCGTAAGCTGTGCTGTCAGTTCATCCAGAGTCGCATTTCCTGCTTTTACATCTTCCAGCGTCAAAACTTCATCTGTTCTCTTATCCATAAGTGTCCGGCGCATTACTTCATATTCTACAAGCTTTTTCTTAAAGTTCTCTGCCTGAAGCATAATTCTAAACGGAATCGCCGGCACACCGAAATCAAATTCAATATCGAAAATCGGAATCATATGGTGAAG
>ERZ869983.165-NODE-165-length-22467-cov-6.372666_pt1 | contig 22467 bp, 23 predicted proteins | sample MGYA00521106_ERZ869983 | MGnify/ENA primary metagenome ERZ869983 (study PRJEB32232, sample SAMN07284972) | human gut metagenome | biome: human-associated habitat; material: feces | host: Homo sapiens | place: Tanzania | collected 2014-04-05 ...
ACCCCAAACTGACCTTGCCTACCTCCGTAGCGAAAAAGCCAAAGCGGACCCAGCACCCACAACCAAGGCAGTGAAACCGTTCTCGTCACTTTTAATACCGTAAGCACCAGCGTTAAAGCAAATAAGAGGGTCATTGCAATTATTTCGGAACGGTCAGGTTTCTTCTCCATACGCAGATCAACTCGAAAGTCCGGTCACATCTGAGAAATAGTATAAAAGTCAGTATGCTTCATCCGGTTCGGTAGGTGCTGCGGTAATATCACGGTAGAAAGTGGCCCATGCAGCTTCCTCATAGGGGCGTACAAAAAAGAAGCCAATGCTCAATGGAATTGTCAGCAGAAGAACAAGAGAAATCGCCATAGCCTCTGAACCGGTGAAATATTTGAGAACCAGAAAACCCCCGGCATACAGTGGCAACGAACAGAGCAGCTCCCAGCCAATGAAGCTGAAATCCAGACAGAACAGCCGCCATTTGTTGCCGTCCATGATTCGCCGGGATTCTGTGATCGCTTCATTTGCGGTCAGCGAAGGATGCTCGGACATGATGTAAGGTGTCATCGCATAGCTGTATGTTTTCACGATTCCCGGAATCACCAACAGCAGCGACCAGAGGGCGATGTACAGACCCTGCAGGAATTTCATGCAGAAGCCATCCCACAGACGGTCTTTCTGAGAGAACAAGTCCGAGACAGCCGCATCCTTTCCATCTACAAGGTTCAGATTAAAACGAGCATATCCCAGTCGAACTGCACCGCCCACGATCAGTTGGAGGATTGCCCACAGACCAATGCCGACAAGCAAAACAGCAAGCAGCCGACCGCCGTTTGGCTGGGCGAACAGGTTAAAATGAATGTCCTTTGCCTGATTGGAATTGGAAACGACACTGTTGGAACTGCTCACAATGGTAGCACCGAGCGCACTGGCGGCAATACCTGTCAGAACAGCAGTTTTCCATTTTCCGCGCAGGGCATCGAGAGCGAGCATACGATAGTCGGCAGATACTTTCATAAAAGCAACCTCCTGTCTGAAAACGGCAAGGATTTGTGAAATAGGAAGATGATATGCCACTTTAATTTAGATACGTTTGAAACGCTGAAAAAATTGCAACATGAATGAAAAAGAGGCTGTTACACCGGTTTTATCCTTGTGCAACAGCCCCTTCTTTACTTCAGCAGCTTGTCCAGTTCGTTATAAATGGACTCGACTTTCGTGCCGACAATGACCTGACAGGCGTTTTTTCCCGGACGGATGATGCCTGTTGCACCTGCCGCCTTTACGGCCTGCTCATTGACCTGACGGTAGTCCTTGACCTCAAAGCGCAGGCGGGTAGTGCAGTAGCTGGCGCTTACTACATTGTCTTTGCCGCCAAGGGCTTTCAGAATGTCCTGTGCAACCTGTGAGTATTTGCTTGCTTCGGCAGGGTCTACTTTTTTCTCAGCCGCTTTGTTTTTCCAGGAGTGGGGAAAAGACAAAAAGACACCTACACACACGACCACAACACAAAGGATGACAAGCAATGTTGTTGAATTCATAAAAACGCTCCTTTTACTATCTGATAAGACGCAGCGCGTCCTCGTTGGCAAACACTGTCGAATGCTCTTTGTTTACCCTAACACAATATCTCTGTTCTGTCTAGTCCCTTTTCAGCTTTACACGGACATTCTTTCTTTCCTTGTGGATCGCCACAAATTGCCATTCCGTTGTAAGTCTCGGATAATGCGTAAGGGAGGAATATGCCGCACGGTTTCTGTTTTCGGCCATATAGTCTTGCAAGGTCACCTTGGAAAACCGAGGGTCGCGTGGTTCTGCTTCCTCAGTGTGTGTGCAAGCCAAACCATCGCACGGTTCTAATTCGATCGGTGCATCTGTCAACCGTGTGTCCATAAGGCAATATTGCTGGTCCTTCTTCTCTGGGTGAAAGCGATAATGAAGGATCACATAATTGGCGGGATACTTGACTGGTCCCGGCTTCTTGAAGGGATGCTCGATCACACCATTTTCAAGCACGGTGACCGTGATCATTTCCGCTTTCTTGGTGAGCGGATTCTGGAACACGATAAGCTGGCCTGCTTCTTCGATTTTCAAAGTCGGCCCCGGCACGGGTTCATCCGGTGCTTCCAGCATCAGGGTCAGTTCCTGATCGTAAAATGACAGCAGCTCACTTTTGAAGCACATCCGAAAAATGACCCATCCGGTGCTCAGATCAAGTCCGTAGTGCTCTACCAGCCTTTTGGTCGGATAATCTTCCCTTGGGGTAATAGGTGACATTTTGATCGGGTTCCAGATAAACCGTTTGGAATCCCATTCCTCAATATTGTAATTTTCCGCCAAAAGATGCCCCGTAGGATAAAAACGGAAGGGGTCATACCGATCCATCAGTAGTCGCTCTAACGGCGAATGAAGCTCTGCATTTTTGTTTTTTTCATAGATGGTCAGTCGGTTCTTCAAATGATAAAATGGCAGCTTACGCACCACATCTACTACCAATCCGCCCGGAAACGGATAAACTGCCGGAATCAGCCATTCTTCATTTTTCCAACTGAACGAAACGGCCATTTTGATCGCATCGTTACGTTCGATTGATTCCCACACCATAGCAGGAGCAATCATCTGCTGGTAGTTTGTGAAGTGCTCCATAAACCTCTGTCCTCATCTGTTTTTCTAACGAAAAAGACGGCTCCGAATAACCGAAGCCGTCTTTTATCAACTGTGGAAATGGAAACTCACTGGACGAATTTCAGTTTTCCAACCATGCGTAATCAAATTCTGTAAAGTCGTGGATGTAATGTGCTGCGCCAAGCTGGATCAAATCTGACCCGTCTGCTTTTTCACCGATCGCAACGATCTGGCCTGCGCCATTTCGCTTTGCCAAAGTGATGGCTGCAACACTATCCTCGATGACCATACATTCCGAGAACGGAACATTCAGTCGTCTGGCAGCTTCTAAGTGCATTTCGCCTTTATCAGCATAGGTTCCATCATCGTAGACAACATCTTCTTTTTTCAACCATTTCCCAATGGGGAAGCTGTCGAAGTAAAAGTCAACGTTTGCTTTGATAGAAGCACTTGCCAGAATAAAGGGGATGCCGCGCTCATGCAAGCCTTGCATCAACTTCTCAGCACCTGCTACGAGGTGTAAACTGTCAGGATTTCTCCTGCACACCTTGCGATACAATTCCTCTTTCCGCTCCGAATATTGCTTTCGCTCATCGGCATTGAGCCACGGTGCCATGTTCTGAATGATCGACTCATTACACGGTCCGCAGATCAACTTAGGGTCAAGGGGATTCGGATCTTCGGGATGCAATTCATGATAGATCTCTGACCACGCTTCCATGTGAAAGCGGGTATCAAAGAACATCGTCCCATTAAAATCAAGAAGTACAGCGTGCATTGTAGCTCCAGCTTTGAATTAAGCGAAGATACCAAAGAATGCGCCGACCAGACCGATCACCAGCAGCAGAGCGATGCAGGTAACGGGCTTCCAGTTCTTCTTCTTCATCAGGAAGAACAGGCCGAGGGTCAGAGCCAGAGGAATCAGCTTGGGCAGAACGCCATCCAGAATGCTCTGGATAACGATGGGGCTGTCGCCGTTCTCGATAACGGTAGCAACGGTGGTGCCGCCGTAGTTGGAGGTCAGAGCACCAACGATGAACACGCCCAGCATGGAAGCGGCACGAGTGAACTCCTTAGCGTTTGCAGTCAGGATGTCGATTGCCTTAGTACCCAGATTATAAGACCAGTACATCAGGAAGAAGCGGCAAGCAAACTGAACGATGTTGAAGATCAGCAGGAACATGATAGGACCAGCAAGCGATCCGTTTATTGCCATGTTCGATGTGATACCTGCGGTGATAGGAACCAGAGTGAACCAGAAGATTGCGTCGCCGATACCGCCCAGAGGACCCATAGCGGCAACACGCACGGCACGAATGGTGTCGATGTCAGCCTTCTGCTGTTCCAGAGAGAGGATGATGCCCATAACGAAGGTAACGAGGAAGGGGTGAGTGTTGAAGAACTCAAGGTTATGCTCCATGGAGAGCTTCAGGTCTTCCTTGTTATCGCCGTGGATCTTTTCCAGACCGGGCAGGATGCAGTACAGCCAGCCGGCAGCCTGCATACGCTCGTAGTTGAAAGATGCCTGCAGGTTCAGGGAACGGAACACCATCTTATTCAGCGTAGCCTTATCCAAAGGCTTCGCGGGAGTCAGATTGTTGTAATGAGTTGCATTAGATGCCATCTTCGTCGTCGCCTCCATTCGCAGCAAAACCAGAACCAGCAGCCTGCTTGATAGCAACGCGAGTCTGGTAGTCGTACAGAGCAATAGCAATGCCCACAAATGCGATCAGCAGCAGAGCAGAGCCGGACAGTTCGGGGATGTAGCCGATGATGGTTGCCAGAGCAAAACCAGCAAAGTAGATGCCCCAGAACTCGTTAGACAGCATGATACGCAGCAGGGTTGCGAAACCGACGAAACGCATCATACCACCGGCAGCGCCCAGACCAGCCATGACCCAGCTGAACTCCTCAGCCAGATTGCTCAGAGTGGTGCCCATTGCAGAGCCACCCAGCATACCCAGCGTGCAGACAACTGCGAACAGCAGGCCCAGCAGAGCCATTGCAATGTAGTTCAGACGGACAATGCCCTTGGTGTCGCCCTTTGCTGCCATCTGGTCAGCCTTGGACATCATGGGGGACATGAGGGTGAACAGGAAGGTAACCATGTACTGGCCGATCAGAGCGAAGGGAACTGCCAGACCGACAGCAGCGGTGGTATCCAGATGAGAAGAGATTGCGAACACGGTAGCCATGACGCCGCCGATAACTGCGTTAGGAGGCTGAGCGCCGCCAACAGGCATGTTACCGATGGTCATCAGCTGGTAAGTACCGCCAACGATCAGACCGGTGGGGAGATCGCCCAAGATCGCACCGATGACAGCACCGGAAACGATAGGCTGGTACAGGGATTCCAAGAAATCAAACTGGTCGATGGCCACGATAAAGACCCACACAAAGACCAGAATGATCTGAAGTGCACTAAAGCCCATAATAAGTACTCCTTTTCAAGTATTTAGGAGAGCAGCCGTCTGTTTACTTGAACAGCTTGTCGGTGCTTTCCGCATGTTCGGTAGGAACACGACGAATCTCCAGTTCCACACCGAGTTCCTGCAGCCGCTTGAAAGCAGCCACATCGGAATCGTCAACTGCAACGGAACCTGCCACCTGACGCTTACCGTCAGCCATGTGCATATTACCGATGTTGACCTTCTTGATGGGAACGCCACCCTCCACCAGCTTCACGACATCCTGCGGATTCTCGCAGACGATGAAGATCAGCTGCTTTGCGCTTGCCTTGTGGATGGTGTCGATCGTCTTTTGGATGGTCCAATAGCGCATGGCTGCATAAGCAGGCGCAGCCATATTCATCAGGCCCTGACGCAGGCTGTTGCCAGCCACCTCGTCATTCGCCACCAGAATCAGGTTTGCGCCGATTGCGCCGCACCACTGCGTAGCAACCTGTCCATGAACCAGACGATTGTCGATTCGAGTTAGAACAATGTTCGGCATTTTTTTATTCCTCCTTGAAATTTTTTGTCTGAGTTTCCAATTCAGAGTAACTACATTATAGGCGATATTTGAACAAATGTCTTTATATTTTTTAACAAACTGTTTCTAAAAATCGGTTATTTTCGTGGCTTCTCATTACAATCTTCCAAAACTCGTCGGAAAAAGCTGGTAATATTCAACAAAAAATGTTATACTCAATACAAGTTTGAGAGAAGGAGGATTCTGGATATGCAACGCGAAACTTCCAACGACAGCTTTCTGGAGTACGGCCAGACCTACCACGAACCCATCAGGCTCACGCACCCTGACCTGATCCACCAGCATCTGACCGCCATCACCCGTCGCTATGTATCACAATTCTATTGTTTTAGCTGTGATACCTATATAGAGGTACATGACGGCATCGGTGTTTTGCTGGTCTCCCATACGGCAGATGCCGCTGATGTACAAGAGTTTGCCATGAACCGGCTGGTCCACATCAAGCCCAATGTCTACTTTGCGGTGGTCTCTACCACACAAAAGCTGGAATTTGAGTTGTATGCTGAGAGCAACTACTCTCTCCATGTTACCGATTTCCCTTCACAGTACGAGTTCCTCGCCGTCTTGCCCCGTATTGAAATGCAGAAGATCTTGGGGTATTATTATAGAATCCGCACCCCGAACTACTGCTTTAAGGGTGAGCAGCATAACTTTTTTGAGTTGACGTATGTAGACGAGGGCGAACTCGAAACTGAGGTGGACGGAACACTGTACCAGCTGAAAGACAAGGAACTGATGATCTACGGTCCCGGTCAGTTCCACACCCAGTATACGGATGACAGCCACAACGCATCCTATATGACGGTGCTGTTCGATATGCGCAATCTGACCCCTGTGGAACAGGAGGTCTGGTACGATGCTCTGATCAACCGGGTGTTCCACTATGACCAGAAGATCAACTCCTTAATAAAAGCGTTCGTCCGGGAAAGCACGACCGGCATTCCTTATATGAACAGTCTGATGGTCTGCCTTTTGACCGAGATCATCATCCGGCTGCTGCAGGGAACCTATGCTTCCCCCATGAACCAGTCCAGCAATTCCGTGCACAAGAGTGCAATGGATGAACTGTTTGACCGGATCATCGCCTATATTGATGAAAACATCTACCTTCCTTTGACGATCCCGGAGATCTGCGAACACTTTTCGCTGTCCCGGACGGCGTTGCAGTTGATGTTCAAGAACGCCATCGACCAGTCCCCGAAAAAGTACATCAATGATAAAAAGCTGGAAAGAAGCTGCCAGATGCTGCTGGAAAACCGCTATACCATCAGTGAGATCTCCCTGCGGCTGGGCTACACCTCCATCCACTATTTTTCCAAGTCCTTTAATATGAAGTATCATATGTCGCCCAGTGAGTTTGTAAAGCAGAATCTTCAAAACAAAAAGTGAAAGGAATCCCTCTATGAATATTGGAATGGTTGGAACAGGCTCCATCGCCCATACGATGGCAAAGGAGTTTGCGCGTCTTACAACAATGCCTGTTGTTGCCGTGTATTCCCGCAGCGCAGACACCGGAGTTGCAATGGCCAACGAGTTTCATATTCCCATTCCCAAGGTCTATACCGAATACGATGAAATGCTTGCGGACTCAGAGGTGGAACTGGTGTATATTGCCACTCCCAACAGCCTGCACTTTGAGCAGGCCAAGGCCGCACTACTTGCCGGAAAGCACGTTCTCTGCGAAAAGCCCATCGTCCCCACCTTGGCGCAGCTGGATGAACTGCTCAGCCTTGCAAAAGAACGCCGCTTGCACCTGCTGGAGGCTATTACGACCATCGACCATCCGAACTATGGTCTGGCAAAGTTGTTTGCAAAGGAGATCGGTGACATCAAGACGGTATCCTGCACCTTCTGCCAGTATTCCAGCCGGTATGATGCCTTTATGAATGGGCAGACTCACCCGGTGTTCGACCCCGCCTACTGCGGCGGAGCCTTGATGGACCTTAATATTTATAACATCTATTTTGTGGTAGGGCTTTTTGGCGACCCGAAAGCCGTACACTATTACCCGAATCGCAACGCCAACGGCATTGACACCAGCGGTATCCTGATTCTGGAATACCCGAATTTTGTCTGTCAGTGTACGGCGGCAAAGGATTGCTCTGCGCACAACAGTGCCCAGATCATAGGCACCGAGGGCAGCATTCTGATCGAGTCGAGCACCAGCACCTGCCAGAAACTCGTTGCCATTCGGAAAGGAAAAGAGCCCTATATCATTGATGATAGCGATGATAGCGACGTGACGCCTTGGTGGTTTGTAGTTCTTAGCATCTCCAACTTCCTGATCGTTCCGTCGGATCTCATCAAAGAGCGGCGCATTCGTGCAATGCGTTCGGTGGTAGCCGTGCTGGAAGCCGCCCGGAAAGACGCCCACCTCGACTTCTAACCGTAAAATACAAATCCTTCACCGTTTTTTACTCTTGATAAATTAGTAACGACTATCTATAATAATGGTGGATGCTTGTATATCCTATCTGCCGTTACGAGCAATCGGCTCTTGCAGGGCAGAGTAAATGATAAGAAGGTAAATGTTTCAGGAGGGTAATTATGGCTTTAGTCACTACCAAAGAACTGATGCTTGATGCTCAGAAGAACCATTACGCAATCGGCGCATTCAATGCAGAGAACATGGAGATGGTTCAGGCCATCATCGCTGCTGCAGAGGAACTGCGTGCACCCGTTATCGTCCAGACCACTCCGGGTACTTTGAAGTACGCTTCTCCGGCCATGTTCCATGCGATGGTCGCAGCTGCCGCTTCCGAGGCTACTGTTCCTGTTGTGATGCATCTTGACCATGGCAGCAGCTACGAACTGGCTATGAAGGCATTCCGTGCAGGCTACACCTCTGTGATGATCGATGGTTCTCACCATGTTTTCGAGGAAAACATCGAGATCACCAAGGAAGTTGTTCGTGCCTGCCATGCAGCCGGCATCCCTGTGGAAGCTGAGCTGGGCAAGGTCGGCGGCAAGGAAGATGATCTGGACGGCGGCAATGGCAATGGCTACACTGTTCCTTCCGAAGCAGCTGAGTTCGTAGAGCGCACCGGTGTGGATTCTCTGGCTGTTGCCATCGGCACCGCACACGGCGTTTACAAGGGAACTCCGAAGCTGGACATCGACCGTCTGAGCGAGATTCGCAAGGTCGTTTCTGTGCCGCTGGTGCTGCACGGTACTTCCGGTGTTCCGGATGATGCCGTCCGTGAGTGCGTTGCCCGCGGTATGTGCAAGGTGAACTACGCCACCGATCTCCGCATCGCATTCAGCAAGGGTCTGAAAGAATATCTTGCAGGCGATCCCGAAGCATTTGACCCGAAGAAGTACAGCGCAGTTGGTCGTGAGCAGGTCAAGGAGTACGTCATGAGCAAGATTCTTGTCTGCGGCAGCAACGGCAAGGCATAAATTTGACTTTCGCTTGTCTTAAATCCATATAAGACATTCTTCCTTAAGGGTTGGAGCCGTTGCTCTTCGGAGCAGCGGCTCTAATTCTTTTTTCATAAAAAGACAGAACCCCTGCAGCGGTATGGCAAATCGCTGCAGGGGTTCTATCATGGAAAGAAGAGGTCTTGGATGACTTAGTAAAGAATGTAAAAAGACAGGCAGGAAGCCGCGCAGCACTCACTGCCTGTCTTTTCACGCCGGGGATGGAGGGGGGACTTTGCAAATGAAGAACTTATGAAAATCTCGTGCGCGAATGAAGAAGAAAACACACGAGATCAACGCTATTAAAATACCAAAGCAATTACTTTACGATGCTCTGGACGGCATAACGGGAAATAGTAATAACGATCTTCGGTGCAACTTCCACACGGAGGGTATCTTCATCCTCCATGCTTACGATCTTGCCGTAGATGCCACCGGCAAACATAATGCGGGAACCGACCTTCATGTCCGTATGGACTTTGCCAAGCTCCTTGCGCTTATTGCGCATATTCTTGGCAGAGATAGCATACAGGATGAGTCCGATCACACCCATAATGACTGCCAGTGTAACGCAGGTCCAAAGAATTACTTCCCAATTGATCATTGTTTAGATTCCGTCGCTTTCATCAGATTCGGCTTCTTCGGCAGGAGCCTGTAACTCAAAGATTACCATACAATCCTTGCCGGTGTCAACCAGTTCTTCTGCGAGAGAGCGAGGATCATCTTCCATATCCAGCATCGTAACCGCAGTAACGATCATCGGCAGATTCGTGCCGGAAATAACCTCGATCTTCTGATCGGGCCGTGCGTACTTGCACTCAACTGCCGTCTTGAAAGGAGAGCCACCCGGCAGATCGGACAGAACCACAACGCCATCGCAGGTGCGGAACTCGTCGAATGCGGCGTTGAACTTCTCCGCCAGCTGCTCCGGGGTCATACCCTCTTCAAAGTTGATATAGCGGACATACTCGTTCTCGCCAGCGATCATCTGAGCGGAAGTGTGGATGCCATCAGCAAAATGGCCGTGGCCGGTAACTACCAAACCGATCATGTTCGTTGCCCTCCTGATTTTTTAATTACTTCAGCGTGTACGGATACAGGGTGACACCCTTGACAACACGGTTCACCTCACCAGTGGGGCAGGGGTTGTCCGGGGTAATGCCCAGAGACAGAGACTTCATCAGAGCGATGGTCTGAGCAAACAGGATGAAGTCCAGACCCAGCAGAACGTTCTCCATGTCCTGACCGATCTTGATCTGGATGGGGTAATCTGCCAGCTCCTCAATGCCTTCGCAATCGTGGTTGTAAACAACAACGATCTTGTTGCCCTTGCGCTGATGTGCCATCTCCTTGACCAGATCCAGCTCATAGCGGCGGCGGTACTCATCGTCGCTCAGATAAGCGATGGTCAGGGTGTTATCATCAATGATGGACTTGGGGCCGTGACGGAAGCCCAGTTCGGAATCGTACATGGTAGCGACCTTGCCTGCGGTCAGCTCCAGAGTTTTCAGAGCGGACTCCTGTGCAACGCCCTTCAGGCCGATGTTGCCCAGATAAACGATACGGTTGTAATCGAACTCGTCCACGATCTTCTGGACTTCACCGAACTGGTCATCGAGGAAGTGCTGACCTGCAACGGCCAGCTTCTCGACCTCGGCAGTGATCTCATCCAGCTTGTCCAGATTCAGTGCCAGATAGGTTGCCAGATACATATTGCTGTAGCTGGAGGTCATGGCGAAGGACTGGTCATGGGTCTCCGGGGTCAGGTTGATAGCGAAGCAGTTCTTGCGGCTTGCAGCCATCTTGGACAGAGTGCCCTCGTGGTTGCAGGTCACGAACAGGTGGTACAGGTTCTGGCAGACGACCTCTGCTGCTTCCACGTTGCCCAGAGACTCAGGAGAGTTGCCGGAACGGCCAAAGTTCACCAGCAGGGTGGGCTTGGTGCGGGACAGGAAGTTCTCCGGGGAGGGAACGATATCGGTGGAAGCGTAGGACTTGACCTTGTAGTTGTACTTGGGGTTCAGGGCCTGGAACAGGGAGTTGCCAACGAACTCGCTGGTGCCTGCGCCGACCAGAACGATATCAAAGTCATCCTGCTTGACGACCTGATCGATAAAAGCCTGCAGCTCATCCTTGCAGCCAGCCAGCTGTGCGCAGGTCTTGCGCCAAGTTGCAGGCTGCTGATAGATCTCGTGTGCAGTAAAAGTGGAAGATGTTTCCTTCATCTTCTCATCAGTCAAATTAAAAATGCTCATCTTTTTCTACCTCCTAATCGGTTGGTATTTTATCCGAATCATAGACAGGGCTTACCAAAGCGCACTATCCCTTCCTTCCTGTTATATCACACCCCCCTAGCAGAAAACAAGGGGGTAACTGAAAGCCATAACTTTTAGTTTGAAAAATGCAAACCGAAGCCGTGTTTTCTTTGCCAAACGGTCATTTTTTAGCCATGTTTGCCGAAACAAGTAACAAGTCGATTGAAAATTATAAATATTTTTCCGAAAGAATGCGGTATAATGGCATAAGGGTAATTCACTCGGAAGGAGGACAATTCAGATGATAATTCAAAGTAAAAAAGTATGGATCGCAGATCAGTTTGTGCCTGCTGCCATCGAAACCAAGGATGGTAAGATCGTCGGCATTTTCCCCTATGGAGCAAAGGATGTAGATGACGATTACGGCGACAAGCGTATCGTTCCCGGCTTTATGGACATCCACTGCCACGGTGCCTATGAGTTTGACACCAACGATGCAAACGAGGAAGGTCTGCGTTACTGGGCAGAGCATATCGTTTCGGAGGGCGTGACCAGCTTTCTGGCTACCACCATCACCCAGAGCGTTGAGGTCCTGACCAATGCCGTTGCCAATGTTGCCCGTGTCATGGAGGGCGGCTACGACGGTGCCGAGATCCTTGGCATTCACTTCGAGGGTCCTTATCTGGACATGAAGTACAAGGGCGCACAGCCGGAGCAGTTCATTGCAAAGCCCAGCGTGGAGCAGTTCAAGCACTATCAGGAAGCCGCACACGGTCACATCCGCTATGTTACGCTGGCTACCGAACAGGACGATAACTTTGAACTGACCCGCTATCTGACTTCGCAGGGCATCGTTGTCAGCATCGGTCACAGTGCTGCCACCTACGAGCAGGCTGTCATGGCTTATGCCAATGGCGCACGCTCCATGACCCATGTCTATAATGGTATGACCGCCTTCAACCACCGCGCAAACGGTCTGGTGGGTGCAGCATACCGCATCCGCACCATGTACGGTGAGATCATCTGCGATGGCTGCCATTCCACCCCGGCTGCTCTGAACAACTACTTCATGAGCAAGGGTCCCGACTATTCCATCATGATCTCTGATGCGCTGATGGCAAAGGGAACCCCCGTTGGCAGCAAGTACATCTTCGGCGGCAATGAAATCGTGATCTACCCGGACGGCAGCGCACATCTGACCTCTACCGGCGGTCTGGCTGGCTCTACCCTGAACATCAACAAGGGCTTGAAGATCCTTGTCGAGGATGCGATGGTGCCGTTCAACTATGCGCTGAACGCCTGCACCATCAACCCGGCGCGCTGCCTGCATCTGGATGACCGCAAGGGTTCCATTCAGGTGGGCAAGGATGCTGACCTTGTGGTGCTGGAGGACAACTACGATGTGCTCCAGACCTATTGCAAGGGTCAGGCAAAGCTGTAAGATTTTGGAGCATTACAAAGGAGAATTGAAATGAAACATCCCCTTCAGGAAATGATGGATAAGCGCCGTGAGGGTATCCGCTGCGGCATCCCCTCTTATTGCAGTGCCAACGAACTGGTGATCGAGATCGCCCTGCGCCGTGCAAAGGAGCGCAACATCCCCGTTCTGATCGAGGCAACCGCCAATCAGGTCAACCAGTTTGGCGGCTACACCGGCATGAAGCCCGCTGATTTCTACCAGATGGTCCTGAAAATGGCAAGCGACATCGGTCTGCCTGAAAACATGATGATTCTGGCAGGCGACCACCTCGGACCCCTGACTTGGCAGAAGCTGCCGGAGTCTGAAGCAATGGAGAACTCCGTGGAACTGGTTTACCAGTATGCACGCGCCGGCTTTACCAAGATCCATCTGGATACCAGCATGAAGGTTGCAGACGACCCGGAAGGTCTGCTCCAGACCGAGGTCATCGCTCGCCGTGGCGCAAAGCTGTACAAGGCTGCTATGAAGGGCTACGAGGAACTGAAGGCTGAAAAGCCGGATGCAATGCGCCCGGTGTTCGTTATTGGCAGCGAAGTGCCCATCCCCGGTGGTGCAACCGAAGCAGAGGATACTCTGGCTGTCACCAAACCCGAAGCATTCCGCGATACCGTTTCCACCTATCAGCGCGTCTGGACTGAGGAAGGCGTTGGCGAGGGCATGAAGGACGTTATCGCAGTCGTTGTCCAGCCCGGTGTGGAGTTTGGTGATGAGCAGGTGTTCGACTACAACCCTGCCGCAGCCGTTGACCTGTGCGCCGCTCTGAAGGAGTTCCCCGACATCTGCTTCGAGGGTCACTCTACCGACTACCAGACCGCAACCGACCTGTACAACATGGTCACGGACGGCATTGCTATCCTGAAGGTCGGCCCTGCTCTGACCTTTGGTCTGCGCGAGGCTCTGTTCTCTCTGAGCATGATGGAGAAGGAACTGGTGCCGGAAGAAAAGCGCGCCAACTTCATCGAAACGCTGGATCAGGTCATGCTGGCTTCCCCTGCAAACTGGGAAAAGCACTACCACGGCGATGAAAAGCATCTGGCACAGTGCCGCAAGTACAGCTACTCTGACCGTGCCCGCTACTACATCGGTCAGCCGGAAGTCGTTGCAGCCATGAACAAGCTGTTCGACAATCTGCGCGAGTACCCCATCCCCATGAATATGCTGCACCAGTATATGCCCATCAGCTATGCCAAGATCCGTGAGGGTCAGCTGAAGCTCGACCCGCGCGAGCTGGCAATGGACGGCATCGTGCAGTTCATGCTGGACTACGAGAGTGCCGTCTGATCTGCCCTGTTGCACGCAAAAGAAGAAGGAAATGAAGGAGAACCCATGAAACAGTTCACTTACACCATCAAGGACGAACTTGGTGTTCACGCCCGCCCCGCCGGTCTGCTGGTCAAGCTGGCAAAAAAGTATGCCAGCAAGGTTACCCTTGAAAAGAACGGCAAGACCTGTGATATGCGCAAGCTGATGGCAGTCATGGGCCTTGGCATCAAACAGGGCGAAACCATCACCGTTACGGTTGAGGGCGATGATGAAACTGTCGCCGCAGAAGAAATTGCTGCATTCCTGAACGAGAACGTCTGATCGTTCTCATCTGATTTGACATCCACGGTAGCAGATTCCTCCTGCTAAAACTGCCCGGAACGATAGGAGAAGGTCGTTCCGGGCAGTTTTTTTGCGTTATACAATAAAAATGACAGCAACGCGCCCGTTGACGCATCTGATGCAAGGCATTATAATCGAAGTATGGCAAAGTCTATCGAAGAGCAGGAGCGAAGAAAGTATGGAGCATAGTCACCCCGATCGCACCTACAAAAAGAGCCGCTTTCAGCAGGAGCTGGAGCAGAGCGTCTCCCGTAAGCTGATCTCAAGCCTGCTGCTGGGATGTCTTTTGTTCTGCATTGCAATCGCTGTTGTGAATGCTCTCAACCAGAACGCCCGGCGAGAAGACCATCTGGAGAGTGTCGCCTCCACCTTCCATGAGGTGTACAATAACACGTCAGCTTTTCTGCTGGACGCTGGACACACTGAGCTGTTTCTCTCCGAGCTGCGGAATGATCAGGACAATCTGCGTTATCTTATCAGCCAGTACAACGTTTCGGCTCCTGTGGAGATACAGCTCATCCTGACCGACTCCAAGGGAAATGTTCGGTTCACGACCTTTTCGGAGGGAGAGATGAATCTCCACCGGAAGGAATTCAACAACATCGCCGTGGACAACGCCTGCCATCTTATGCGGACCGTCTACACCACAGTCTACCACTTCCGAGCCAACAGCTCAGAATACGTTATGATACATCCGCTCTACCGGGATGGCGAATATCAGGGTGCTGCGGCAGTCTATCTGAATGAGAACGACTGGACAAAACTGTTCAGCCAGTACCAGTACGATGCTATCCTCACCAAATCCAACGGTGATGTCATTGCCTGTTCAAACTCCTCCTTTCTATCCCAGAAAAACGCCAACAAGTATCTGCCCGCCGATGCGTCGCAGTATGTGCGAGTGAACGGGAAACGCTATCTGCGCAGCAGCCGCTCGCTGGAAAACGGCACGGTACTGGCTTACTCCTTCATCTACTCGCCCACGAATTACAGTTACCTTTTCGTGGGTCTGCTCCTGATCGTACTGCTGGGACTGAGTTGGGCGGCAATGTTCGCCCGCATTATGCACGCTATGACTGAGCAGATGGTAAAGTCGGTGGACACCCTCGTGCGGGAGATCCGCATCATCCGCAAGGAGGACCCTGATCACATCATCGAGATCGACACCGGTGATGAGATCGAGGAGATCGCCCATCAGGTCAACAAGATGGTTCGCAGCATTCAAGAGCTGAGCCAGCGCAACATTGCTCTTGCCGAAGTGAACAACCGGATGGAGATGCAGAATCTTCAGGCGCAGATCAATCCCCACTTTATTTATAATACGCTGGACAATATCCGCTATCTTATCCCGACAGACCCCCAGCGAGCCCAGCAGCTGATCGGGCGGTTTATCGGCATCCTGCGCTACAGCATCAACAACACAAAGCACAATGTCACTGTCAAAGATGATCTGAAATATCTGCAGGACTATCTTGTGATCCAGTCCACCCGCTTCGGTGCAAATTTCTCCTACGAGATCGACATCGACGATGCCTGCATGGAGTTCATTATCCCGAAGCTGCTTTTGCAGCCCTTGCTGGAAAACAGCATCAAATATGGATTCCAGAAGAAGCCCCGCATCCATATAGAGGTACGGGGCTGGCTGGGGGAGGATGCGCTCTATTTCACGGTAGAGGACAACGGCGGAGGCGTGGACGAGACGATGCTGGAACAGCTGCGAGACATCCTGCGCTCGGATGAAGTGAACATCGAGCACAATGGTCTGCAGAACATCAACCGTCGCATCTGGCTGGGCTACGGCGGTGACAGCGGACTGACCATCGACAGCACCGAGGGCGAAGGCTTCACGGTGAAACTCAAGCTCCGGCTGGGAGGAATGTAAACCATGTATCGTGTTCTACTGGTAGAAGATGAAGAGATCATCCGCAAAGGCATCCGCTACTCGGTACCGTGGGAGGAGTGCGGCTGTTCGGTGGTGGGCGAGGCAGAGAATGGGGCGGTAGGGGAAGAAAAGATTGCTGAACTGCAGCCTGACATCGTTATTACCGACATTACCATGCCGGTAAAAAATGGTCTTGAGATGATCGCCGACACCCGGGAAAAATTCAACTATATCGCCATCATCCTGACAGGCTACTCGGAGTTTGAGTACGCCCAGCAGGCTATCCGGAACGGCGTATCGGATTATGTACTCAAGCCTCTCGACATGGACGAGATGCGTACTGCGCTGGAAAAGGCGGTCCGCCTTGCGGGGAATAACCAGTACCTCCAGCAGCGGGAGGACGAGGCGGAGGCGGTCCGCAGCCGGACAGCTCTGCCGCCACTAAGCGAAGATAAGGTCACTGACCCGCTGGTGCTGCGCATCGTAGCATATCTGAAAGAGAATTACCAGAGTAAGATAACGCTTGCCGACCTTCAGGAACAGTTCCACTACTCGGAACGGTACATCAACCAGAAGTTCCAGAAAGAGCTTGGCACAACGGTCATTGACTACCTCAACCGCTGCCGTATTCAGAACGCTCTAGTTCTCATTCGGGAAGGAAAACTGCCCATCTCCCAAATTGGATGGGAGTGCGGCATTGGTGAGTACAAATATTTCAACCACGTTTTCAAAAAATACATGGGCTGCTCGGTGCGGGAGTACCAGAGCACCCTGAAATAAGTGTCTACGAAAAAATACCGAACAGCTGTTGTTCGGTATTTTTTCCATTTGTTCTGCAATTTGAGTATTATTTTTGTGCTAGAAGCATTAAAATGGGACTATCGAAAAGTTTCAAGTAAAAAATGGAGGTTTTTACTATGAAAAAGATTTCTCGTCGTTCGTTCCTGATGGCTACCGGTGTTATCGCAGCTTCTGCTGCTCTGAGCGCTTGCGGCGGCTCCTCCGCCAGCACCTCTTCTGCCGGTTCTACCGCTGCTTCCACTGCCGCTTCTGGTTCTGCTGCACAGGGCGGCGGCGACCTCGTGATCTACTCGCCCAACTCTGAGGGCCTGCTGAACGCCACCATTCCTCTGTTTGAGGAGAAATACGGCGTCAATGTCGAGCTGATTCAGGCCGGCACCGGCGAACTGGTCAAGCGTATCCAGTCCGAGAAGAACGATCCCTACGCAGATGTCCTGTTCGGCGGCTCTTGGTCGCTGATGTACACCAACGAGGATCTGTGGGAGCCGTATGTTTCTGCCAACGATGCAAACGTCATCGACGCCTACAAGAATAAGTGCGGTTTCATTACCGGCAATGTGCTGGACGGCAGCGTCCTCATCGTCAACACCGATCTCATCGGTGACATCAAGATCGAGGGCTACGAAGATCTGCTGAACCCGGCTCTGAAGGGTAAAATCGCCACTGCCGACCCCTCCAATTCCTCTTCCGCTTTCGCTCACCTGACCAATATGCTGCTTGCAATGGGCGGCTACGAGGACGATAAGGCATGGCAGTACGTCCACGACCTGTTTGAGAATGTGGACGGCAAGATCTGCGAAAGCTCCAGCGGCGTTTACAAGGGAGTTGCCGATGGCGAGTATGTGGTGGGTCTGTCCTATGAGGATCCCTGTGCTCAGCTGGTTCTGGACGGCGCACCTGTCAAGATCGTTTACATGAAGGAAGGTACTGTCTTCCTTCCTGCTTCCGCCACCATCATCAAGGGCGCAAAGAACATGGACAATGCCAAGCTGTTCATTGACTTCATCCTGAGCGAGGAAGTCCAGAACATCTGGGGCAGCACCCTGACCAACCGTCCTGTTATGAAGGACGCTGCTACCAACGATGCCATGACCCCGATGGCAGACATCAATGTCATCGAGGAGGACATTCCCTACGTCAGCGCCCACAAGTCTGAGCTGGTGGACAAGTACACTGAGATCTTCACCGATCTGCAGAGCAAGTAATTCAAAGGGCAGCAGGAGGCTAGTATGAGCAGAATATCAGTCAAAGACGCAGTAAAGCGCTACGGGAATAATACGGTCATCCCGGACCTGAATCTGGAGATCGGAGATGGTGAGCTGTTCACCCTGCTGGGTCCCTCCGGCTGCGGCAAGACCACCCTTCTTCGTATGATCGCAGGCTTCAACTCCATTGAGGGCGGCGACATCTTCTTCAACGAGAAGCGCATCAACGATATGGACCCCAGCAAGCGCAACATTGGCATGGTGTTCCAGAACTATGCCATCTTCCCGAACCTCTCCGTCCGGGACAATGTGGCATTCGGTCTGAAAAACCGCAAGGTGGACAAGGCCGAGATGAAGAAGCGGACAGATGAGTTTCTGAACCTGATGCAGATCATGCAGTATGCCGACCGTATGCCCAACCAGCTTTCCGGCGGTCAGCAGCAGCGTATCGCACTGGCTCGCGCACTGGTTATCTCGCCGGATGTGCTGCTGATGGACGAGCCGCTTTCCAATCTGGACGCAAAGCTCCGTGTCGAGATGCGCAGCGTCATCCGCCACACCCAGAAGAGCGTTGGCATCACCACCGTGTATGTCACCCACGATCAGGAAGAGGCAATGGCCATCAGTGATTGTATCGCCGTTTTGAAGGACGGCGTTATCCAGCACGTTGGCACCCCCCGCGACATCTACCAGCGCCCGAAGAATGTCTTCGTTGCCACCTTTATCGGTCGCACCAACATCGTGAATGCCCACGTCAAGGACGGCATCATCACCTTTGCCGACGGCTACCATGAGCACATCGACGCTCTGGACAAGGCTGCCGAGCAGGATGTGCGCTGCTCCATCCGCCCGGAGGAGTTCGTTATCTGCAAGGACGGCACCGATGGCATCCACGGCACCGTGCAGGAGTGCACCTACCTCGGTCTCAACACCCACTACACCATTGACACCGATCAGGGTGACTCGGTGGAGATCGTGGAGGAGTCCTCCATTGGCGAAGGTCTCAAGAAGGGCGAGAAGGTGCTGCTGAAGGTCAAGAAAGAGAAGATCAACGTCTTTACCAAGGACGGTGGTACCAATCTCATCAGGAGCGACGCTTATGAAAAACAATAATAAGTTCCGTCTTGATGTCTGGGGAGCCATTACGCTGGGGACCATCGCACTCTATGCACTGTTCCTGCTTTACCCCATGGCGTACCTGATCCGACAGTCTGTGCTGGACCCCGACACCGGCGGCTTCACGCTGGCTTATTTCACGAAGTTCTTTTCCAAGAGCTACTATTTCGAGACCCTGATCAACAGCTTCAAGGTGTCCATCACAGCGACGGTGCTCTCCATCGCCATTGGCACCCCACTGGCATACCTGTTCACGATCTTTAAGATCAAGGGCAAGTCGGTGCTGAACATCCTCATCGTGGTGGCATCCATGTCGGCTCCCTTCATCGGGGCCTACTCATGGATTCTGCTGCTGGGTCGCAGCGGTATCATCACCACCTTCTTCAAGAACCTCGGCATCGCCATCCCGGACATCTATGGCTTCGGCGGCATCGTGCTGGTCATGACGCTCCAGCTGTTCCCGCTGGTGTTCCTCTACGCCAAGGGTGCACTGAAGAACATCGACAACTCCCTTATCGAGGCTGCTGAGAACCTCGGATGCTCTGGCATCGCCTGCTTCTTCAAGGTTGTCGTGCCCCTTATCATGCCCACCCTGCTGGCTGCAGCTCTGCTGGTGTTCATGCGATCCTTTGCAGACTTCGGCACCCCGATGCTGATCGGTGAGGGCTACCGCACCTTCCCTGTTGTCCTTTACACCGAGTTCATCAACGAGGTGGGCGGCAGCGACGGCTTTGCAGCCGCTATCGCCGTCATCGCTATCGTCATCACCACGCTGGTATTCCTCGTCCAGAAGTACGTTTCCAACAAGAACGCCTTTGCTCTGAACAGTATGCACCCCGTGGAGGAGCGGGAGGCCCGCAAGGGCATCAACGCTCTGGTACATCTGGTCGTCTACCTTGTAGTGGGCATCGCCATCATGCCGCAGGCCTACGTCATCTACACCTCGTTCAAGAACACGCAGGGTAAGATTTTTGTGGACGGCTACTCGCTGCAGAGCTACCAGACCGCCATCGGCAAGCTGGGCCGCAGCATTCAGAATACCATCATCATCCCCCTGTTGGCACTGGTCGTCATCGTGCTGCTGGCTGTTCTCATCGCTTATCTGGTGGTGCGCCGCCGCAATGCCCTGACCAACGTGGTGGACATCCTCTCGATGATCCCCTACATCGTGCCCGGCACGGTTCTTGGCATCGCACTGCTCATCGGCTTCAACAAGCCCCCGCTCCTCATCAGCGGCACCATGCTCATCATGGTGGTGGCACTCATCATCCGGCGTCTGCCCTATACCATCCGCTCGTCGGTGGCTATCCTGCAGCAGATCCCCATGAGCATTGAGGAAGCTGCCATCTCGCTGGGCGCTTCCAAGATGAAGGCATTTTTCCGCATCACAGTGCCCATGATGGCCTCCGGCATCATCTCTGGTGCCATCCTGAGCTGGGTCACCATGATCAGTGAACTGTCTACCGCCATCATCCTGTATACCGGCAAGACCAAGACCCTGACGGTAGCAATCTATACCGAGGTCATCCGCGGCAACTACGGTACTGCAGCTGCATTGTCCACCATTATGACCATCCTCACCGTCATTTCTCTGTTGGCTTTCAGCAAGCTCAATGGCGGCAAGGATATCAGTCTTTAAGTAGTTTCCCCATTCTCCTTCAATCACTGAGTTTCCAAACCGGGCTGTTTCTCAGTAACGTAAATAGCCCCCAACGGAAAAATGAGACAGACTCCCCCGAAAGGCGGGTCGCCTGTCTCATTTTTGTTGTAAGTTGGACGCTTGGGGACTTTAGACCTTTGCAGTCCCGAAAAAACGTGCCGATTCTGTACGGTTCAGAACTTTTTAATGACCCACAGAATCAGGATGATGGCAATTGCCACGGCAAGCGTGATCAGGAAACTGTGGTCTTTCTTTCCGTTTTCCGGTTCGGCAGGCGCTGTGGGCTTCTGCTCTTGTTTCAAAGAGGTGATACCATCCCCCAGCCGCTTCTTTTTGGGGTTGTTGTTGCGGCGGTAGATGCGGTTCAGCGTTCCCATGTAGCGGCTGCAATCCACGGGTGCCGAATCCTGTTGCGAGGTGGTTTCCGGTTTCTTGTTTTCTTCCATAATCGTGGTGTCCTTTCCGTCCGTTCAGCAGGTGCTGCATTTCTTTTATTATAACATATCATCTGCAAAAAATCTTGCTTTTCCATAAGGATTTTTACGAGCGGCCTTTTTATTTTTTTCCGCGTTATCCGTTTTTGCTCTGTCGATAGACAGCGGTTGTTTTATATGCTAGACTAGGTGTATCCGAACGTCAGGAGGTAAGTGTTTTATGAACTGTCCCATTTGCAAAGCCGACATGGTCATGGATTGTAAGATCAAGATCGAAAACAGTTTGCTCTTTAACATGGTCACGATCAAAAATGGACGCGACCAGAAAAATGTAAAAGCGGCAGTTTGTCCTTCCTGCGGCAAGATTGAACTGTACACCGACATTTCTTCCGGTGAAGAAAAAGAGTAAACACATCCAGCTTCCGGGGATGATGAAACGACGCTCCCCGGATGGGAGGTAGAGAACCTATGCACTTTACAACTGTTACTGCGAATCCCTGCATTGACCGCACGATTCAGGTGGATTCCGTCAACCTTGGTCATAGCCATCGTATCCAGAAAACGATCTGCGACTTTTCCGGCAAGGGCATCAATGTTTCGCTGGCACTTACCCAGCTTGGAATGCCGGTCAAAAGCGTCTGTCTGAGCCATTCGGATGGAGAAGCGGCCAATTTCTTCAAGCAAAAAGATATGGATGCAGAACTTATCCCCGTCCCCGGCAACGTCCGTATCAATATCAAGCTGTTTGAAACATCTACGGGCTGCATGACGGAATTCAACGAAAAAGGCTCTCCTCTACATCCCGAAACTGCCGTGGATGTTATTCGCGCTGTCAAAAATGTTCTGCCCACAACATCGGTGCTGATCCTCGGCGGCAGTGTGCCTCCGGGCTTTTCTGACGACTTCTACTATGAACTTGGCAAAAGCGCACAGGAATATGATGTGCCTTTTATTCTGGACGCCTCGGGTCCACTGCTCCTGAACGGAATGGTGGCGGCTCCTGTT
>ERZ869983.167-NODE-167-length-22152-cov-5.746636_pt1 | contig 22152 bp, 20 predicted proteins | sample MGYA00521106_ERZ869983 | MGnify/ENA primary metagenome ERZ869983 (study PRJEB32232, sample SAMN07284972) | human gut metagenome | biome: human-associated habitat; material: feces | host: Homo sapiens | place: Tanzania | collected 2014-04-05 ...
TAAGCGTGATGAACAGCTTGCAAGCTACCTGGGGACAAATTGTCCCCAGGTAGCAATGATGGGTGCAACAGGAAAAAAGCGTAAAGTGTTGGCGGCAACAGCAGAACAGATTTTACGCATTATTCAGTCCATCCCATCACCTAAGGCTGAACCATTCAAACTCTGGCTTGCGCAGGTCGGCCGTGAACGCATCGAAGAAACGATTGACCCGGAACAGGCAATCGACCGTGCATTAGAGACCTATCAGAAAAAGGGATATGATACAGACTGGATTCATCAGCGGCTTCTTTCTATCCGTGTCCGTAATGAGCTTACCGCGGAATGGCAGGAGCGCGGCGTACAGCAAGGCAAAGAGTATGCTATTCTCACAGATGAGATCACGAAAGCATGGTCCGGCATGACTACTCGGCAATATAAGAAGCTGAAAGGTCTGAAAAAAGAAAACCTCCGTGATAATATGAGTACGATGGAAATTGTTCTGAATATGCTTGCAGAGGCAACAACCACAGAACTGTCAAAAGCACATCAGCCGGAAGGTTTTTCTGAAAGTCAGAAGATTGCCCGTCGTGGCGGCAGCTATGCCGGTCAGGTTCGACAGGATATCGAAAAGGATACCGGGCGTCCGGTCATTACATCGCAGAACGCCGCACAGCTTAATGCCGTAGTCGTTGACATGATAGAAAGTGTAGCGGAAACGGAAAAGCCTGATAATGACGAAAATAAATAAAAAACGGGAGTACAGCCGATCGGACGAACCGAAAAGCTGTACTCCCGTTTTGCGTGACAGAAAGTGTTTGAAATCAAGCCTTTTTCTTCATGTGCCAGCAAGCAGACCGACACATGAGAAATCATAAAGGCTCCCTTTGAAAATACGAATACAGGGAATTATTCTGCGTTTTTCGCCCCCTTATCTTCACATATTTTAGACCGTTTGGAATTGTAATGCGGACAAGCGACCAGACACGCCCGGAAACTCTGCTTGCAGCCGTGAACACATTTTTTACAGATATGGTTATACTGCCGCCTGCCGTTCTCACCCAGGAAGAACGCCCATTCCAGCCGCCACTTCTTGCTTCGGCTCATAGGCAGTCATGCTCCGGCACATCACGACCGGGCTTCTTGCCCTCCTGGGGTTTATGCTCGGCACATTCCCGTTTGGCGTCCTCCAACCGCTCACGGATGGAAGGCTTCTCCGGCGTTGTCCGCTCTGCGTACTCCTGGGCTTTTTCCAATTCTTCGCCGCGTCTGCCGTTGTTGATAACGCCGTCGATCATGCCGTAGTCATCCTCCAGCGTCATTTCCGCTGTGCGGAGCGGATTATCCTTTTCCGGCTGTTCCGCTGCCACGGCAAAGGCCCGTGTGCCGTTTCCCATGATAAGATACTTTCCATCATCGGAAATATGGTGGACACCGTAACCGGCCGCCTCCATCTGTTCCCGGCTCATAGCCGTCACCTGAAAGCTGCCCCTCGGTGTCTGCACACGTTCGCCAGTTTCAAAACGGTCTGGCAGATAAGCGAGGTCTTGCTTCTCTGCCGGGACAGGGAGAACAACGATATTGCCATTGATCTGCATAAATCGTTCCGGCGTTTTGAACTGTTCCGTGTATTTCTGGATCAGTTCCGGGGACAGGGACGCAAAATCTTCCTCACCAAGTCCAACCACCAGGAAAGTCCCTGCTACGATATCATAAATTTCTCCATTTTCATCCCGCAGCCCACGGTTCAGATCAAGCCCTATGAGCTTTCCTTCATCATTGCAAACCAGCGCCACCGGGTCAGAATAGGGATAAGTTGCGCCAATGTCTCCGCCGACCTCCGCCTGCAGGGAATGAAGGTCGGGGTCGATCTCCTTCACATAGGGTTCCTTCATAGGCTCCACTACAAGCACAGTCATCTTTTCCGAGGCAGCCCTCTCCGCAGCGGACAGCATTTCATCCGCATGGGACTTCTCCGGGTCATCCAAAGCGGCCTTGACCTCCGCCGGATCAAAATCAAGAAATTCCTCATAGCCCGTGGCATCCTTGAACTTTTCAATCTCCGAAGGAAGATAGTCCTCCTGCGTCTGCCCCAGCGCCGCCAGCTTTTCATCCAGAGCGGAAATGCGTCCAGCCATCAGGCTTTCGTAAAGTTCTTCCTTTGCGGCGTGTGCCTCCGGGTGCTCCGCCGCATACTGCGGATCGTTCTGACGGAAAAATTCATCCATGTCAAAGGCGATATCCATAGCCCACTCGGATTTTTCTTCTTCGGGAAGATCGTCCTGAAAAGTCATCACCCGGTACTCGTCGGGGATACTGCCGCGCTCACCGTCGTAATACTCATGGAAACTGTCACCCGTATCACGCACATAGCCCTGATCCGTGAAGGTGCCGTTTTCCTCCAACGCAACGTCCCGGCCGTAGGCCTCATAGTCGATGTAATTCTGCAAATGCTCTGGCACCTGCATAACGTCCAGTTCTTCGATGTAATAGCGGCCCAGATCGTCATAGTCATGGATATCGGGGTAAACCTCATAGCAATCCAGATTCTCGGTGAGGTTGATGATCTCCTGCAGGCTGCCGCAATGGTCGCCCATTTCCATACCGGCCTGAAACTGTGCGTATTCGCTTTCGCTCATTTCATCCAGCTTCGATGCCAGATAATTCAGCTCGTCCAGATTTTCATATTCACCCAGCTTACTGTAAAGACCGTCCACATAGCAGTCATAGTCCGTGATGAACCATTCCTCATAGGGCTGGCCGAAGTCATCCTTCTGGCCGATCCCGATCCGCTTAAACACTTCCTTCAATTCCTCGGCGGTGGTGGGAAACTTCACCCACTCGCCCACAAGCTCGCCCTCATTGTACTTCCCAAGATTGGTGATAAAGGCGGCAAAGGGATAATCCTTGTCGTGATCGTAATATGGCATATCAGCACCTCCTTACAGTTCCGGCGCAGATTTTTCCTTATGGGGCTGCGCCTTGTTTTTCTCCGCACATTCCTTCTTGCCCTGTTCCAGCCGTTCCCGGATGGAGGGCTTTTTCTCCGGCTCCGCAGGGCGTTCATGCACCCACTCGTCGCCGGAAAGAGAAATATATCCGTGTTCCGTAAAATGGCCCTGTTCCTCCTGCATGGCGTACTTGCCAAACGGAACAGGGTCGATTGCTTTCAGAAGTTCCGGGGGCAGCAGCATATCCATGTGCTGTGCCAGATACCGCCAGCCCAGATCGTTCAAATCGTGGATGTTGGGCTCAAATACGAAATAGTCGATGTTGTCCGCAAACTCCTTGAACTGCTCCGGCGCTGTCAGCTTGAAAGGCGACGCCTGCACCGCCGCCAGCAGCGCCCGGTCCTCCGTGGAGAGGGCAGCCACCGCCGCCCTCACTTCGGGTAAATGTTCCAAAGTCTTATTTTCTGCCATCAGCACCAACCTTTCTTTTCGGAAATTCCAGCTTGAAATTGATGTACTTGCCGCCCGTGTCGTCCAGGATCACCGCAGCGTCATAGGTGGCCTGTTTCTTTTCAGACCACATTCCCTTGACATTGGTACGGCCCTTTTTCAGAAGGTCCGTTGCCATCTTCTTTGTCAGCTCCTTCTTGCGGCTCGTCCAGAAGCGGTCATTTTTCCAGAGGACGAAACCGCAGGACCGATCCGAACACGCAAAGTTCTTCTTGCCCTCATAAACCGGCTGGCCGCAGCGGGGGCAGGTACCGATCACTTCCTTCTCCGGGGCAAACAGCTTTTTGCCATCCTCGGAAATGCAGGAATAGGTGGACACGATCTCTTGAACCATCGTGCGGATACCGTCCATGAAGGTATCCGGGTCAGCGCCGCCCTTTGCGATCTCCGTCAATTTCTGTTCCCATTCCGCTGTCAGCATGGGAGAGGTCAGCGGCTCCGGCAGGACCGTGACAAGGTTGATACCGGCTTTTGTGGGGATCAGGCTCTTGCCCTTGCGCTCCACAAATCCGGCTGCCACCAGCTTTTCGATGATTGCCGCCCTGGTCGCAGGCGTGCCAAGACCTTTTCGCTCCGCCTCGTCGGGGATACCATCCTTGCCTGCGTTCTCCATAGCGGACAGGAGGGTATCTTCGGTGTAGGGCTTCGGCGGCTGGGTGAAATGCTCGGTAACAGCAACCTCCGCACCGTCAAAAGTCTGCCCTTCGGTGAAGTCCGGGAGCGTGCCGCCGTCCCCATCCACAGGCTTTTCTTTCAGGGAGGTACGGAAAATGCGGTCGATCTCCCGCCAGCCTTCGGAGAGGATGCGCTTGCCCTTTGCGGTGAAGGAATGGCCGCCGCAGTCAAAAGTTGCCGTGACCGCCTCATACACATACGGCTCCGCCGATGCACACAGCAGCTTGCAGCAGACCAAGAGAAACAAATTGCGCTCGCCCAGGGGCAGAGCCTTGATATCCGCTTTTTCAATCTCCATCGTGGGGATAATGGCGTGGTGGTCGGATACATCCTTGTCGGAGATCATGGCCTCCACCAGCGGGAAGAAGTTGGAGCAGCCATCAAAGGGCGGCAGCTTTGCCGCCAGGTGGATCACGCAGGAGGCCGTTTCTGCCATGTCGGAGGTCAGATACCGGCTGTCCGTGCGGGGATAGGTCAGCAGCTTCTTTTCGTAGAGGCTCTGGGCGTAGTCAAGGGTCTGCTTCGCCGTGTATCCGAACAGGCGGTTTGCCTCACGCTGCAAGGTGGTAAGATCATAGAGCTTCGGCGGCTGTTCCTTCTTCTGCTCCTTCGTGACAGAGGTACAGGTGACGGCCGCACCCTTGCACATGGCCGCTGCCTGTTCCGCCTCCGTTGGATCGGTGAACTTTTCCGACACCGCCTCGGTTCCATCCAGCGTCAAGCGCAGCAGATGATATTTTTCCTTGTGAAACAGCGTGATCTTCGCGTCACGCTCCGCCAGCATTGCCAGTGTGGGGGTCTGAACACGGCCCACATTCAAGGTGCGGTGATAGAGAACGGAGAAAAGGCGCGTGGCGTTGATCCCCACCAGCCAATCCGCTTTCTGGCGGCAGAGGGCGGATTGATACAGGGCTTCATAATCGGCGCCGGGGCGCAGGTCAGAAAAGCCCTCTCGGATAGCGCTGTCCTCCATCGAGGAAATCCAGAGGCGAAGGACCGGCTTGCGGCATCCGGTCATTTCATACACCAGTCGGAAAATCAGCTCACCTTCACGCCCGGCGTCACAGGCATTGACAATGGTATCCACATCGGGGCGGTTCATCAGGGCACGGAGATTTTCAAAAGCGTCCTCCTTGCCCGGTGCCAGCACATAGCGGAACGGCTCCGGCAGAATGGGAAGATCGTCATAGCGCCATTTCTTGAAACGCTCGTCATAGCCGCCCGCATCCATCGGGGATACCAGGTGACCTACACACCAGGACACAAGAAGGCCGCTGCCCTCATAAAAGCCATCGGCCCTGGATGAAGCACCCAGGGCCGACGCGATAGATTTTGCCACACTCGGTTTTTCTGCGATAATCAGTTTACTCATTCTTTTCCTCCGTTTCCTCGTCCTCGGTCAGATATTCTTCTTCATCCTCCAGGTCGAAATCATCCAGATCAGCGGGAACTTTCTTGCCCTGCTTCGGTTTCAGCACCAGGAAATAGACCGCCGCGCCGCCTCCGGCTGCAAGGATCAGCAGCACCGCCAGGATCGCCCCGGTATTGCTTTTCTTTTCGGGTTCCGGATTCTCCGGCTCGGTGGGCTCCGCAGCTTTCTGTTCTGTGCCAACACATTCACTAAGGTTTTTTACGCAGACCGGGCAAGCGGTATTGACCGCTCCGGCCTGGCACTTCTCCGTACAGGTGCAGACAATAGGTGTTTCCGCCTTTTCTCCATCCTCCGTAAGCGCCATGAGGTCGGCTTCATCCACCTGGTTCAGAAAATGCACGGTTTCCTCGCCCTCGTCGTCACGGTCGATAATGAGATAGAACACATTGCCATTCTTCGTTTCTACTGTAATAAACTGCTTGCCACTGGTGGCAGGGTTGCCGATATCGTCAATCAGTGACAGGTTCCCGTCCGGCGTCAAAGCGGCACCGCCATTCAGACCGCCGCCCAGCATCCCCAGCAGATTTTCCAGCGTTTCCGCGTCCAGAGAGAAAGGACCTTCCCCGGAGCCAGCCTCGCCGTCACTTACCGTCATGTAGCCGGAATAGACATAGCCGATTTTCTCTGGCAGGATGACCTTCAGCCAGTCGCCGTCCGTGCCGATCACCTTCACGGTCGTTCCGTTGGGAAGCTGGGTGAAGGCGGTGTAGTCCATTCCCGCACCCGTGCGGACATTCAGATTGCCGCCGCCCGTGGTGACGGTGCCGGTCTGCCCGGAGTCATTTTCGCCGGAACTGAACTGGATACCGTCCTCGGTGACGGATACCGTGACCTGGCTGCCTGCCAGAGCGGAAAGCAGATCAGAGACATCACCGGCCGTTTCCTGTTCAGCCACGGACTCCGTGCTTTCCTCGCCGCCGCTGGCAAAGGCGGTGACAGAAAAAGCGGCAGTGCTGAGCACCACCGCCAAAAGAGCCGATACCATTTTTGTCATAAAGTTATGCTTCATCCTCGTATCCCTCCGTTTCCTCATTCTCGATGCCATCCTCCGGCATCATACCTTCCGGCAGGGAGATCATACCGCTGGCATAGGCTTTCAGGAAAGCGGTCAACTCCTTGTTGTCCATCTTCACGGCTTTCACCATGCGGACGATTTCCAGATTTTCTTCCTCCGCAAGCTGGGCCTCCAGCGCACGAAGGCGTTTCTGCTGCTCCGCGATCTTTTCTTTGGTTTTCGCAATGTCATTGCGGATCTTCTGTGTCGTTGCCATAAATCAAATTACCTCCATATCGTTTTTTAGTTGTAGGGCGGTCGCCCGAAAGCGTAAAAGTGGGATTGCCAGTAGCTTGTGTTGATATCTGCATACTGAATGGGGTCGCCGCAGTGCAGCATTTTTCCACCGCCCACATAGATACCCACATGGGAAACGCCCGGTGTATCGTAAGTGCCGACGAAAAAAATCAAGTCGCCGGGTCTTGCGTTGGCAGAGGATACCGGGGTGGAAATATTGTAGAGCCCCTGGGCTCCCAGCCTGCCCGTATTGCAGACGCCGCTTTGCGTCAGCACCCAGGACACGAAGCCGGAGCAATCAAAAGAAGTGTTCGGATTGCTGCCGCCCCAGACATAAGGATATCCGATGTACTTCTCCGCCTCGGTAATGAGCGCCGCAAAGGTTTCATCTTCCAGTGCGGAAGGCGGGATATCATAGGTGGTGGGCGGTTTGGTGTACTTGTCTACATAGCCGGAGCCTGGGAACAAATCTTCCCGGTTCCCCAGCGTTGCCATATAGACCGCATACAGGGAAAGTGTTTCCTCGTCCATGATGTAGACCGGCACATGGGATAGGTCGAAGTTTTCCAGTTTTACCTTGCAGATATAGTAGTTGTACGGTACTTCCACGTCATAGTCATTTCCCTCGCTGTCTGTCCGTGTCTCCGTCCGATAGCGCACCTCCACTTCCACGGTCTGCGTCAGGATGTACTGCTTTTCAAAGAGCATTTGCAGTTCCTCCTGAACCTCGTCGATGGTGAACACCCCTTCATGGAACGCCGTGAGAATGGAGATCAGCACATAAGGGTCATGCTCGATCTCGTCCAGATCAAAACGGTATTCGTCATATCCGGGGTGCAGAGCTTCATAGTGATCCAGTTCATATTGAAGTTCCTGCTCCAGTTCGCAGTAGGCCGCCTCTGCAGCCAGCATATCCGCGTCCTCGGAGAGATAAGAGGAAGTAAATACGCTACCTATGCCGGAGCCCGCCATCATGGAACAGGAAGATACCCCGCCAAACAGCAGGGCAACACAGGCGCCAATGCCGATCACCAACAGCACCGCCCGGCTATGGTGTTTGATGTAGAGGAATGTTTCCTTGAAGGCGTCCTTTGCTTTCTGCGCCGCACTTTTCGCCGTGGCCGCTGTGTTCTTTGCGGTTTTCTCTGCCTGCCGCAGCTCCTTTGCATAGTTCCGCTTGATCCGCTGTTTCTGCAGAAAGCGGGATACCGGGTTAGAAGCCGCCAATGCAGGATCATCATGCAGTGCCTTTTGGTAAAGGTAGTCGGCGTTTGCCTTAAAAGAAGCCTGCTCTGCCTTCGCCGCGTCACGCCAGGGCTTTGTGCGGTGATGGTGGACGGCGGCACGGACTTTGCCTTTTCCGTAGGCAAGCCCGCGTTCCGTCAGCACCTCGCCCTTGTGTCCGGCCTCAACACCCACATTTTCCTGTTCTACCTCATGCACCTTCGCATGGGCGGCGTGGACAATCTCATGGACCGGCCGAGAAAGCGGATTGTGCCGCAGGCGTCCATTGGGGCGTTTCTCCACTTCTTCAAAGTGAAGCTGCGTTTTGCCTTTTCCGGCTGTCTCGTCAAAAACACGCTCGGTACGGAGAACTTTCTTTGTGGGGATAGCGGCCTTTGCCGCGTCCAGCCTGTCCGCCGCACGGTCGGAACGGTCGATGTACTTTCCAAGTGCGGGATCGGCACGTTCTTCCTCGGTAAATTGCAGGCGGGAGGACGGGCGCTGCCTTGCGGCAGAACCATCCCGCACCGCCTGGGTGTCAGCCTTTTCCGCCTTTCGTGCGCTTTTCTTCTCATGGTGTTCCGCCGCACGCAGGGCAAGGTCAGCCGCAGCGCCAGCGGATTCTTCCGAAGAAGCGGACAGCTCCGTTTCCGGCTCCCGGCTGCTGATATGTTCCACCTCGCCCGTGGCAAGGTTTTCCGATACCGCACCGTCACGGGTCATTTTCTGCGTGATCTTATCGGTCGCTTTCAGTTCCCTCATAGGCAGTCACCTTCCTTTCCATAGGGGCAGAAGTCACCGCAGGTGCCATTCTCGATCATGGCGATATAGCGGAAAATGGGATAGGCCTGGGGCGGGCAGACCGCATTTCCCAAAGTTTTCAGCCGCAGCGCCCGGTCATCCATGCGCTCGGTCATGCGGGGGATTCCTTCCGGTTCGGCGGCCCAGAGGATACGTCCGTCCATCCTTTCGGGAAGCCCATGAGCCATTCCACCCAATCCGGGTTCAGTGCTGCCGTTTCGGACACCGGCTGTTCCTGGGAGATGATCTGCGCCGACAGGTTCCCGTCCTTCTTCGCCGGATCGAAGGCCGACGGCTTCAAGGTCGAGCGGAAACCGTCCGACGCCACCGGGGTCAGATAGAATACCGCCGCCGACAGGCTGAGGCTCCAGATCGCCCCGTTTCGGTTCCTCTTGCGGAATATCCCATTGTCCGACAGGAACACATCCAGGCTTGCCGCGTCCCTGGCGGTGTTGTTGTCGGAGGCAAGGGGTGTGGGAAACATCAGCCGCGACGATAAAAGTTCGCTGGCGCTCATGCCATGCGCCGACGCCGCAAGCCGGAAATACGAATGGGAGAACAGCGTATCCCGCTTTTGCCAGGTCAAAGATCGTTTTGTCGAGCCCCATATTGATGAAGCCAGCAACATTTTCCCCAAGCACCCAACGGGGCCGCAGCTCGGTAATAACGCGGCACATTTCCGGCCACAGGTAGCGTTCATCCGCAAAGCCCTTCCGTTTTCCGGCGGTGGAGAAGGGCTGACAGGGAAAGCCGCCTGAGATAACGGTAACTGTTTCAAGTCCTGTTTTTTCAAAAAACGCCTCCTTCGTGAAAGTAGTAATATCCCGGAACCTGGGAACATCCGGCCATCGTGCGGAGAGGACGGAGTGCGGAAAATCCGCCCACTCACACTGGCAGACGGTTTCAAACCCGGCAGCCTCCGCCGCCAGGTCCAGACCGCCAATGCCGGAAAACAGGCTCACATGGGTCAGTTTATTCATGGTTCTTCGGCGCACGGAACGGTTCGATCTCACTTTCCAGCTCCGCAAGGACCGCCTCCATATCCGCCGTGACCGCCTTGCTTCTGGCAATCAGCCGGTTCATCACATCAAAGAAGGTTTCGCCCTCCTGTTTTTCTTCCGTATGCAAATAGCGGGGATCATTCATGTTCGTTTTCTCCTTTCCCGGTTTCACCAAGTTTTGTCGTCATAATGCTGTAAAGTTCATTGTCCTTCGGGAAGTCATCCACAAAAGGCAGGATCACATTGCCGAAGAAGATCAGCCCCTCGCCGGGGCCTGCGTTGCTGATATGCGCCGCCTGCTGGTTGGAGATATTCAGGCGCTCGCAGAGGATTTTCCTGTCTCCGCTGGCCTGGTTCAGAAGGTACACAAAATCGCTGTTTTCAAAGATGTTCTCGATCTCCGGGGAGGAAAGCAGGTCCTTGATGTTCTGCGTGATCCCCGTGGGGATACCGCCCCATTTGCGAAAGCGTTTCCAAATCTCCACGCTCCAGGAACCAACCTCGCCCCGCAGCAGAAGGTGGAACTCGTCCACGAAGTACCAGGTGGATTTACCCTGATCCCGGTTTTGGGAAACACGGTTCCACACCTGATCCTGGATCACCAGCATACCCAGGCTTTTGAGCTGCTTTCCCAGCTCCTTGATATCAAAGCAGACAATGCGGTTGTTGATATCCACATTGGTACGGTGGTTAAAAACATTCAGGCTGCCATGCACATACAGTTCCAGTGCCGCCGCGATCCGCTGCGCCTCCGGCTCCGGCTGCCGTTTGATCTCGTCATACAAATCTTCCAGCAGCGGCATATTCTCCGGGCGGGGGTCTGCGATATAGGGGCGGTACACGATCCGCACGGCACGGTCAATGACCGTCTTTTCCACCGGCTCCAGACCGTTCCGTCCGCCTGCCGCCAGTTCGCAGAACGACAGGATAAAGTCTGATTTCAGCGCCAGCGGGTTATCATCCTCGCTGTAATTGAGGTTGATATCCATAGGGTTCACATACTGTGTACTGGTAGGTGAGATTTTGATGACCTGGCCTTCCAGCCGGTTCACCAGCGGAAAATATTCCGCCTCCGGGTCGCAGATCAGGATATCGTCCTTTGTGTTCAGGAACACACCCACGATGGAACGCTTTGCGGAAAAACTCTTGCCGCTGCCGGGTGTGCCTAAGATCATGCCGTTGGGCGTTTTCAGCTTTTTGCGGTCAGCAAGGATCATATTGCCGGAAGTGGCATTGAGCCCGTAGTAGAGGGCTTCGCCGCCGTGGAAAATCTCCTGTGTGGTGAAGGGAACGAACACCGCCACCGCCGAAGTGGTAAGTCCGCGCTGTATCTTAATGCGGTTGACACCCAGGGGCAGAGCCGACACGAAGCCGTCCTCCTGCTGAAAGTCCAGCCGCACCAGGGAGCAGTTATATTTCTGCGCCACGCTTGCCGCACGGAGAAGGTCATTCTCCAGCTTTTGCTTGCTGTCCGCAAAGTTCACCACCAGGAAGGTCATCAGGAACATTCGCTCATTTCTGCTTTGCAGGTCACGGAGGATGTTCTTTGCCTCGCCTGCATAGGTGGCAAGGTCGGTGGGGATGATATCCATATCGAAACCTTCCCGCACCGCCTTTTTCTGTGCGTCGATCTTCATACTGTCAATGTCGGTGATCTTCCGCTTGACCGTTTTGATTGCCTCGTTCTGATCCATGCTGCGGATATGGAGGCTGACAAGCAGCCCGCTGTCCGTATCCAGCAGCTCGGTGAGCATACGGTCATCCATTTCCGGTGCGCTGATCTGCAGAAAGGACACGGCACAGAATTTATCCGCCATCGTGAACTTCCTTGCTTCACCGAAGCGGAAAGAAGAAGGTGCGATAAAATCCTGGACCGACAGGCCGGAAGGGGCAAGCCAGCTCCATTCAAAGGCAAACCGTTCCCCGTCCGGGTGCAGGATGCCGTGGAGCATTTCCAGCCACTCCTTGCCGCCAAGCTCCTTTGCCAAAGCACCCATGACCTTGAAATGGTTAAGGGCGTCCATGACGATCCGGGAAAATCGTGCCCGTGCGGTTTTGCTGTCCCGTGCCTCGATGGTGAGGGTCAGATACTTTGTTTTGATAAGACCGTTGTTGCCCCGTTCAAGCTGCTTGCGGAGCATTTGCGTGTAAAGCTCACGGATATGGTCGAAGTGATCTCCCTGCGCCGCGATCTCGATACGCTTCACAAAATCCTCCCGGTTCATGCGGCGGCTCACAAGGGAGAGCTGCATCCCGATAGAAGCGTCATGGGCGTTATACATATCGCAGAGGGCTTCAAAGATCGCCGTCTGGTCGTCAGGCTTTGCAAGCTGATAATTCACATCCTCGAACTCGATACACTTCGACCAGGTGTGGTCGTCCAGCTTGCACAGACCGTCCGGGTACATCTGGCGGAACGGTAAGGTGTCCTGTGCGGAATGTACCTTGCCGTCGCCTCTGGCAGTTTCCAGGATACGGCTGATCTCACGCTTTTCTGCGGCGGTGAGCTTTACCGCTGGTTTTGCCGCCTGCCGTGCCTGCGGCTCTGGCTTTCGCTTTCTGAACAATGGCTTTCACCTCCTTTTCCGCCTGGGCCTGCCGCTCCAGGGCTGCGTAGAAATTGTTTGTCTGATAAGGCCGCTCCTTCGTCCGCAGGAACATACAGCGGATGACCTGTCCGGCCACCACCTCCAGGGGTTGGCCGTGCCGCTCATACATGGCGAGCAGAAAGAACGGGAGCATGACGATAATCATGCAGAACGCGGCGGCGCTGTTGCTGGCCGTGCGTCTGAGCAAAAAGAAAAGCGGTACTCCGATGAGTGCCGCCGCTCCGAAACATATAAGCTGCCGTTTGGTAAGCCCAAACAGCACTTTGGATTTTACTTTCGTCAAATCCTTTGGAATGGTTACATACGCCAATTTATCAAGCCTCCTTAATGCGCTCCGAACAGGCTCTTAGAGAGGCTGCCGGTCTTGAACAGGGCGAAGCACAGCAGGACCGTGTAGCCCATGCAGGCCCATATCGCGCCTGAGATATTTCCGTCCGTGGCGATACTCTGTACCAAAACAGAGTAGATTCCCACGCACACCATGATTAGAAATGCCTGGAACGCCAATGCAAACAGGGATTTCAAGTAGTTCTGTCCTGTATGGCTCCAATCCCGGTTTGTCATAGTGGCAAGCGGAATCGGTCCAACGGAAGTTGTCAAATACACCTCGATCATGCGGCCGTAGATGACAAGCATGATACAGATGGAAAGGGCGTTCATGGTAAGCCCCACGAAAAGGGACTGGAACCACAGCCCGAACAGTTCTCCCGTGCCCAGGGCTTCAAGCTGCGCCTCCATATCCGTGATGACGCTGCTGATATCAATGGAGGTATTCCCGATGATGACGCCTGCGCTGCTGTTCACAACGCTTTGCCCGACATCGAAGATACCCATGACGATATTCCATGTGTTCGTCACAATGAGAACGGCACAGAAGGTCTTGAAAATCCACTTGAAGAACATCCAGGTATCTACATCGTGCAGATTATTTTTCTCTGTCACAAGCTGGATCAGCTCATAACACATTACGAATGTCAGGATAACCCCGGCGATTGGAACGATCACCGTTTCAGAGAGGTTTCGGATCATAGAAAAGACGCCGCTGTTCCATGCCAGCGGCGTCTGTCCCACTTCACCGGCGATCTCGCCTACTTTGGTATTGACCGTATCGAACATGCCCGACAGGTTTCCCGTGATCCCCTCGATGAGCAGCCCTCGGAGCCATTCATCGAGTTTGTCGAGTATGCCGCCCATAAGCGATCACCGCCGGACGATCAACCGAACAGGCCGGAGAGCAGAGGTACAAGGGTGATGCCGATGAGGGCGACACCGCCGCCGGCCATCAACTGTTTCATACCCTGGCTTTTGGAAGCAGGGTTGTCCTGGCCGTAACCTTCCAGAAGGTTGATAACGCCCCAGATACCAAGACCTGCGCCCAGGGCCACTACGAGAGTCTGCAAAACACCAACTGCGCTGTTGAAAAATTCCATAAAATAATCCTCCTAAAAAATGTTTTTGATTTTGGGTTAAGTTGTTGCGTCAATCTCGTACACATCGAAGGTGTCCGTGGGTTTTACCACGGCACGCTGCTTCTTCATGTACCGTTCCATGTCAAAGACATTTTTAGGGTCGGCGTCGGCCGTGTATCTGTAATTCGGGTGCCGGGTGAGGTCGTACTTGTCCGAAAGGAACGGGCGCACGCCCCGCAGCATGAAGATACACTTGCCGCCGTCCATCACTGCCAATTCGTCCTGGGTCATCAACTCCTTTCCTAATTTCTGATAACTGAGGCCGTGGGAAACCTGGCTGCCCCGGTTTTCGGACTGGTTATAGAGATCAATGGTCTCTTTCCCCAGCAGCTCCGAAATTTCCTTGAGCGTGGATTTCTCTTTGCCTCCCAAAAACAAGGTGCTGTCACAGTTACCGACGATGGTATCTGCCGCGTCCTTGTAGATGGTCTTTAACTGGCTCTGCGACTGCAAAATAATAGAAGCCGATATTTCACGGCTTCGGATGGTGGCAATCAGCTTATCGAAGTTCGGTATCTGGCCGATGTTGGCAAACTCGTCCAGGATCAGACGGACATGGACAGGCAGCCGCCCGCCGTAGAAGTCATCCGCCTTGTCGCAGAGCAGATTGAAAAGCTGACTATACATGAGGGCGGCCACGAAATTGAAAGTGCTGTCCGTATCTGACAGGATCACAAACAGCGCCGTCTTTTGGTCGCCCAGGGTATCCAGTTCCAGTTCGTCATATTCCATCAGGTCCCGCAGCTCCTTGATGTCGAAGGGAGCAAGCCGGGCGCCGCAGGAAATCAATATACTTTTGAGTGTCTTGCCCGCCGCCATCTTGAATTTGCGGTACTGCTTGACGGCGAAGTGGTCCGGCTCCCGTTCCTCCAACTGAGAAAAGAGCAGGTCCACCGGGCTTTGATAAGTCTCGTCATCCTCTCTGGCTTCACTGGCATTGATAAGGTCCAGAAGCGTGATGAAGTTCTTTTCTTCCTCCGTGGCCTCGTACCAGATGTAGCCGATCAGCGCGGAATAATAGAGGCGTTCCGCTTTGACCCAGAAATCTTCCGAAGATTTTTCGCCTTCGCCCTTCGTGTTCATAATCAGGGCGTTCACCAGCTTTAAGATATCTTTCTCTGACCGAATGTAGGCCAGTGGGTTGTATTTCATGGATTTTCGGAAGTTTATCAGGTTGAGGCATTTGATACGGTATTTCTTCCGTTCCAGGAAAGTGCCGATCTCCGGCAGCAAGGTTCCTTTCGGATCGGTGCAGACATAGGACGAATGAGCTTGCAGCAGCGACGGCTTACAGAAGAACCGCGTCTTGCCGCTGCCGGAACCGCCGATCACCAGAATGTTTTTATTTCTGGCATACTTCGGCTGCTTTGGACGGCTCGCCATTGTGATCCGTTCCGTCTGCGTCATGGGGATGTTCTGGAAAAAGTCCTTGTCCATGTAGGGAGCGATATCTGCCGCCGTACCCCAGCGGGCAGAACCATACTCGATTCCGTGGCGGTATTTCTTGGCGTTTTTGCCTTTCAGGTAGACCGCCATGCGAAGGACCACCGCACCGGCTATACCGATCAGAAGGTCCGTTGGCTGGAAACTGAGCCACGGGGAGGAAAGCGCTGCCGTGAAGCCGTCCCCGATAGAAAGCAGCTTGCCGGAGAGGTCAGCACCGGGCGCAAGCCGGAAAGCCTGTGCCAGCTTATCGAAGGGATACACGAACAGAAGATACGGAAGGTTCAGCAAAAACAGTTTTTTCATGTTCATCTCTGCACGCTCCGATCTTTGACCTTTACTTTCTCCCGGTCAATGGTGCGGTGTTCCGTTTTCTCCGCCGCCTGTTCCTTCGCCTGGGTCAGCCGCTCCCGGATGGAGGGCTTTTCCTCACGGCTCATTTTCCGGCTGGCAAACTCCTGAAATGCCGCTGTGATGGCATCCGCGTCCCGGCTTTTGAAAAAGACCAGGTAACGGGGCTGCTCTGCGGAGGTGTCTTTCTTCAAGGCAAAATCCACATGGTATTTCTTCGCCACACGGGAGAAAGCCTTGATATTCTTGTCACTGATCTCGATATTGGCAAGACCGGCGTTCTGGCTGGCAAGCTGTTTAAGGCTCTGCCTGCCGCGGTAGATTTTGGGCTTCTGGCTTTTCTGGATTTCCTCCAGGAACTTTTTGACGGCCTTTTCAAAGACCTGCTCACTTAGCTTGGCTCCGTCAACAATGAGCGTCACGGCGCCCCGCGTTACTTCCTCCTGCATTTAGCCTCGCCCCCTTTGCCCGTCCCCGTACATATCGTGCTGCACCAGGGAAGAATAGTAGCTGTTGATGGTGGTCGGGGCGTTATACAGCGCCGCCAGAAGGTATTTCTTGATATTGCGGACATAGGTGGTGTTGTCCTTCATGCAGTCCATAACATACTGAACATGGGAACTGTCCAGCTTCATAAACCGGGACTTTACCACCTCCGCCGGATAATCGTCTCCGGCAATGCGGATGACTTTGCGGGCAGAACATACGGTATCCACGATCAGGTCAACGATCTCGTCAAGCTGCTCACGGTCGATATGGCTGTCCTGCACCAGATAGCTGTACTCGATGTTGTCCAAAATCACTTCACGATAACATTCTCTGGCTCCCATCCGATCCGTTCCCATCCTTGCCCCTGCGGGGGTAGGGGGATTTGATTGGATAGGATTTGATATCTCCGTACTTGATAAATCAGTCTTTGTTTGATTAGTATTTAATTGTGCGGGGTTTTCCGTACACGGTTCCGCCGTATCCGGGATACCCATATCCGGGTTTTCCGTATATGGCTTTGCCGTACCCGGTAAAGGCGTACCTGGGCTTGACGGCGGCTCGCACTGAGGCATTTCGTAAATGACATACTCGGTATCCGTGATCTTGCCTTTTTCATCCCGAAGCTGGGTGCGCCGGATATACCCGTGGTTTTCCAGCTCCTTCAATGCCGCACCGATGCTGTCCACACCTTCCCGGCAGATCGCCGCAAGACCTCTGGTGGTGTAATTCCACTCGTCAGGGAGCGACAACATCATGGACAGCAGCCCTTTGGATTTCAGGGTCAGCGTCCGATCTTTCAAGTGATGGTTCGACATGACCGTATAATCACGGGTCTTTTCAATACGAAAAACAGCCATCTTCGCACCTCCTTCCTGCGAAAATAAAAAGTGTTGGTTTTGAGCGGTTTATCCGTCTGTATGCCTCCGTTACCTTCCACATGGGAAAACATCCACGCCCTGTTCAGAACGCAAGCCACGGAGGAAGAAACAGAAGATATCCCACTGATTTTGATACATTTTGGGGGCGGCTACCTCTCACGGTCTTTATGGTCATAGTGGAGATCGCCGGAAAGCACCTTCGCATGGTTACGGATTTTGATGTGCCCCTTTTCCTGATTTTCCAAAGCCTTGCTGTATCCGGTGTCGGTCAGGAACAGGCGCATTTTCTCACCCTTCCAGCCAACAGGCGAGTCATGGGTAAGAACATCAAAGACGATCATGTGTCTGGTCGCCGGGTCGAAACGCTCCAAAGCCATAATGTCATGGCCGGATAACTTCTGCGCCCCGGATTGCTGTCTGGCCTCTGCCAGCATTTCCCCGATGGTGCGGGCTTTCTCCGGCAGACGGTATTCGGCCTGCACCTTGCGGATCAAATCCATACACTCCTGATCCGACAGGGGACGGAGCTTGTCCAGAAGGCTTTCCGCCGTTTCTTTCGTTGCCGGGTTCGGCGCATAGCGCCATGTCATGTAAATCTCATTCAGGGCAGCGTTCTGATTGGTACTTTCAATCTGAAACACCATCCTCATTTCTGCTTCTGTCAGTTTCATTGCCAGCCTCCTTCAAAATGGGTATAAAAAAACGCCATAGGTTTTTTGAGCCTACGGCGTTTCTTGCGATATTCACAATTCTAAACTTTCCAGCCACTCGTCAAAAGATTTCTTAGAAACGCGGATTGCATTTCCTATGCGGACAATCCTGAACTCCTCCTGCTTGACGAGCTGATATGCGGTTGTGCGGCCAATGTTGAGCATGGCCGCAATCTGTTCCACGGTATATGTGCGCGGTTCCGGCAGTGACTTTTTCTCTTTCTTGTCCATAGTAACCTCCATGTATTTGCCTTGTCATTTTGACTAAGGGAGTGAAGAATGGCAGTAGCAATCGGCTTTGGCTGGGTGTCCTCTTGCTAAGAATTTGCTAATAGGACCACCCAACGGACACATAAAACTGCGTCAGAATAGGTGTTTTGCACCATAAAGTTCGTTTACTACAAGTCATTCTGCGTAAGGGATGATATTGGAAGTTACATCCGAACCGTGTATCACATGGTAAGCCATACTCCTAAGCGAAAGGCCATGGGTTCGAATCCCGTCGAGGACGCCATTAAAAAACCGAGGGTTTGTATGCCCTCGGTTTTTTTGTTATATATGATTTTACTTAATCCTGCGGCTTGTATTCGCAAATGGTTTTTCTTGTTTGCAAAATGCTGCCTGAGGTTACCGAAAATTCATCAAGCCCCCACTCAATAAGCTTGGGGATAAGCCGTGTATCCGCTGCCGCTTCGCCGCACATTCCAACCTGAATACCGGCGGCCTTTGCATTTTTAACGGTTGTTTCAACAGCCCTGAGCACTGCCGGCTGGAAGGTATCGTAAAGCTGTGCCACAGCGGCATTGCCACGGTCAACTGCCATGGTGTAGCCTGTTAAATCGTTTGTGCCGATTGAAAAGAAATCGACCTCCTTGGCAAGCAAATCGGAAATAAGCACAGCCGACGGGGTTTCAACCATTATACCAAGCTTTACGGAGCTGAACGGAACGCCCTCATTTTCAAGCTCGCTTTCGCACTGTGAAATTATCTCCTTAGCCGACCTAACCTCCTGAACACAGGTAACAAAGGGCAGCATTATTTTAATATTGCCGAAAACGGCGGCCCTTAAAATCGCCCTGATTTGCTTTTTAAACAGTTCCTTGTTCACAAGGCAGTATCTTATTGCCCTAAGGCCCAAAAACGGGTTATCCTCCTTATCAATATGAAGATACGGAATATCCTTATCGCCGCCTATATCAAGGGTGCGGATAATAACCTCTCTGCCGTTCATCGCCCTTGCAACCGTGGAATACGCCTCAAACTGCTCCTCCTCGGTAGGCTCACTTGCCCTGTCCATAAACAAAAACTCAGTTCTGAACAAGCCGATGCCCTCGCCGCCGTTTTGCAAAACATTTTGCACATCCTCGGGCTTGCCGATATTAGCATAAACCGCCTTTTTAATGCCGTTTGCCGTTACGGTTTCCCTGCCGATATACGCCTTAAGGCTTTCCTTTTCCGCTAAAAATTCATTTTGCAGTGCGGTAAATTTTTCCACCTCGCCCTCGGTGGGGTTAACAAAAACCTTGCCCTTAAAGCCGTCAACAACCACATTTTCGCCGTTTTTAATAATCTGTGTGGCATTAATAACCGACAAAACCGCAGGTATGCCCATTGCCCTGGCAAGAATTGCGCTGTGGCTGGTAACACCGCCCACCTCTGTGATTATTGCGCTGACATTGCTTTTATTAATTTTGCTTGTCATTGACGGGGTTAAATCCTTTGCCACCAGCACCGTGCCCTTGGGAACGGCTGAAATATCGGTGGTTTTAATGCCTAAAAGATTTTTAAGCAAGCTGTTTTTTATGTCCTTAACATCTGAAGCACGCTGGTTTGTAAGCTCATCGTCAACAGAGGAAAACATATCAATAAACATTGAGCAAACAGTGTCCACCGCCTGCTCTGCCACGCTGCCGTTATCAATGTTTTCCTGCATTTGCGAAAGCATAAAGGGGTCGCTGAGCATTACAATATGCCCCTCAAGGATTTCCGCCTCCTTTTCTCCGGCAGAATCCTTTAACGCCTGCGCCAGACTTTTGGTTTCGTCAATAAAGCTGTCAACTGCGCCCTGCAAGCGCTTTTTTTCATTTTCGGCGGTTGTGTATTTTGCATTGCTGTAATCGGTAACAGCGTCCTCAAGCACAACTGTTTTGCCTATGCCGTAGCCTTGGCTTACTCCTATTCCTTTAAGCATAGCGTTCCCTCCCATTTTCAAAAGGGGCACTGCAGCTGCCGTGCCCCTTTTTGCATTTATTCTCCGAAACCTGATTCAATAATGGAAATTGCCTCTGCAAGCATTTCCTTTTCGTCCGGGCCGTCACATTCAACTGTAATTTCTGTTGAACATTTAATACACGCAGCCATAATGTTCATAATGCTTTTGCCGTTTATTTTTTTATCGTTGGCAATAATGTTGATGTTTGATGCATATTTTGACATTGCGGTAACAAAAACGTTTGCAGGCCTCATGTGAAAGCCCATTTCGTTTGTGATTTTTACATTTTGTGAAACCATGATAATTCTCCTCTAATTAAGCGTCTTCTGTTTTGGTTTTTTTAAGAAGAGCAAGCATAAATGCTCCTGCGATTGAGCCTGCAACAAGTGCAACGATATAGCCCAGCGGATGCTCAACAACCGCAAATGTGAATATTCCGCCGTGGGGTGCAGGGCACGCACAGTTAAACAGTGCGGTAACAGCACCTGCAACAGCAGAGCCAACCATGCATGATGGGATAACTCTCAACGGGTCTGAAGCTGCATAAGGAATTGCACCCTCTGTTATAAAGCACAAGCCCATAATATAGTTAACGGGGCCGTTTTTAAGCTCCTCCGAGTTCCATTTCTTCTTGTTAAAGGTGGTTGAAAGAGCGATTGCAATTGGCGGAACCATACCGCCTATCATAACCGCTGCCATAATCCAGGTGTTGCCGTCTGCAATAGCAGCTGTGCCGAACACATAAGCAGCTTTGTTGAAGGGACCGCCCATATCCGTTGCCATCATCGCCGCCAAAACAACCGATAACAGCAATCTGCTGGTGTCGCCCAGTGATGAAAGTCCGTTTGAAAGGCCTGTGTTAAGCAAACCGATTACAGGGTTGATTGCCAGCATAACAACGCCCATTAAGAAAGTGCCCAAAAGGGGATAAATGAATACCGGCTTAATGCCGTCCATAGATTTCGGCAGCCAATTAAATGCCTTTTTAACAAGGTTTACCAATATACCTGCCAAAAAGCCTGCAAGCAATGCACCCAAAAAACCCGAAATCGCCGATTCATCACCTGTGGGGGAGGAAAGGGTTGCGCCTGTGGTAGCAAGATATCCGCCTACAATGCCGGGTAAAAGACCGGGTCTGTCGGCAATTGACTGTGCAATGTAGCCGGCAAGAATGGGCAGCATAAATGCAAAGGCAGCCTTACCAATCCAAAATACAACTGCCGCAATTGGGTTTGTAAATCCGAAATTGCCGCCAACATTTGCGTTGCCTGCAATTGAGTCAATTAAAAAGCCCAGAGCAATGAGCACACCGCCGCCTACAACAAATGGCAGCATGTGGGAAACGCCGTTCATAAGGTGCTTGTAAAGTTTCCTGCCGAAGCTTTCCTTTTCCTCATCAAACTCCTGGGCTGCTCCGCCCTCCTCATGGTAAACGGGGGCTTTGCCGTCAATAATTTTTTGTATAAGCTCCTCGGGCTTGTTAATGCCGCTTGAAACAGAGGTTTTCAAAACCGGCTTGCCGTCAAAGCGTGCCATTTTAACATTTTTGTCTGCGGCAACGATAATACCGTCGCATTCCTCAATTTCTTTTTTCGTAAGAATGTTTTTTGCGCCGCCTGAGCCGTTGGTTTCAGCCTTAAGGGGATAGCCCAGCTTTTCCCCTGCCTTTTCCAAGGCCTCGGCAGCCATATAGGTGTGGGCAATGCCTGTGGGGCAGGCAGTTACCGCAAGGATTCTGTAGCCCTGCTGCTTTGGCTCCTGCACCTTGCTCTCCTCGGGGTATTTTTCAGCCTCTTTTTTATCAATAATGCTTAAAAATTCCTCCGGAGTGCTTGCATTTCGCAAGCTTTCGCAAAATTCAGGCTCCATAAGCATTACCATAAGCCTTGAAAGGATTTCCAAATGCAGGTCGCCGTCAAGCGGTGCGGCAATCATAAACAGCAAATCCGAGGGCTTGCCGTCGGGTGCGTTATAATCAACACCGCCCTTTACCGTTATTGCCGAAAGGCCTGCACACTTTACGCTTTCCGACTTTGCATGGGGAACCGCAATTCCCTCGCCGATAGCCGTTGTGCCCTGATTTTCTCTTGCGAGAATAGCGTTTTTATATTCATCAACATTATGCAGGTT
>ERZ869983.169-NODE-169-length-21913-cov-7.788011_pt1 | contig 21913 bp, 20 predicted proteins | sample MGYA00521106_ERZ869983 | MGnify/ENA primary metagenome ERZ869983 (study PRJEB32232, sample SAMN07284972) | human gut metagenome | biome: human-associated habitat; material: feces | host: Homo sapiens | place: Tanzania | collected 2014-04-05 ...
AAGATCCATATCTTTCCGGTAAGATGGCAGCATCATATATTCGTGGAATACAGAGTAAGGGCGTTTATGCCTGCCCGAAGCATCTGGCAGTGAATAGTCAGGAACTTCGGAGAATGGCAATGGACGCAGTTGTTGACGAACGGACATTAAGAGAAATCTATCTGACCGGTTTTGAGATAGCTGTTAAAGAAGGACACGCAAAAGCGATCATGAGCAGTTACAACCAGATTAATGGGATTTATGCTAATGAGGACAAACATCTTTTGACAGACATCCTGCGCAAAGACTGGGGATTTGATGGAATTGTAGTAACAGACTGGGGCGGAAGCAATGACCATGTGAAAGGTGTTGCTGCCGGCTCAAATCTGGAGATGCCGTCCTGTGGGTACGATTCTGCAAGAGAAGTGATTGCTGCTGTCCGAAATGGAACGCTGAAGGAAGCGGATTTGGATGAAAGAGTTGGAGAACTGGTGGATGCAGTGATGGAACTGACATCAGGGAAGAAGCTTTCAGATAAAAACTTTGACAGAAATGCACATCATCAACTGGCAAGGAAAGCAGCAGCAGAAAGCATGATTCTTCTGAAAAATGAAAAACAGATTCTTCCGCTGGATACTAAAAAATCTATCGCTGTTATTGGAGATTTTGCTTTTTCACCCAGATATCAGGGGGCAGGCTCTTCTATGGTCAATCCAACAAAAGTAGAAGATATGTCATCGATTTTGCAACAATATGATCTGAATATTCTGGGGATGACAAGAGGCTATCAGAGAAATGGAGATGTAGATGAGAATGATAGAAAGTTTGCATTAAATTTGGCCATGAACGCAGATATTGTAATTTTCTGCTTTGGTCTTGATGAGATCAGCGAATCAGAAGGACTGGACAGAACACATATGCGTATTCCACAGAATCAGATCGATCTTCTGCAGGATATCAGTAAAGTGAATGAAAATATTATTGGAATACTGAGTGCAGGATCTGCGATAGAAATGCCATGGCACACCTGCTGCAAAGCGATTTTGCATGGTTATCTGAATGGACAGGCAGGCGCTTCTGCAACATTGGATATTCTGACCGGAAAAGTGAATCCATCAGGAAGACTGGCAGAAACATATCCCATATCCTATGAACAGACACCGGCATTCCGATATTATCCAAGTAATGAGAAAACATCGGAATACCGCGAGAGTGTTTATGTAGGATATCGCTATTATGATACTTCAAAAGTCCGGGTGCAATATCCATTTGGCTTTGGGCTTTCCTATACGGAATTTACATATTCTGATCTTATCATAGAAGAGGATGGAATCAAAGTTTCGGTTACTAATACAGGTGACAGAGATGGAGCAGAGGTTGTTCAGATGTATGTAGGACTTCCTAATGCAATCGTGTTCCGACCGGAAAAAGAACTGAAAGGTTTTGCAAAAGTTTATCTGAAGGCTGGAGAAAGCAGACAGATCAGAATTCCCTTTGATGATAAGACATTCCGTTATTGGAATATAAAAACAGGACAGTGGGAAATAGAAACAGGAACTTATCAGATTATGGTAGGAGCCAGCGTTGCAGATATTCGTTTAACAGGTATGACTGAGAGAACAGGAAACAGTAAAGGGTATCCGTATAATCCGGCAAAAATGCCTTACTATTATACAGGAATCGTGCAGAAAATATCAGATGAGGAATTTCGTGAACTTCTTGGTCATGAGATACCGAACGGAAGATGGAGTGGAAATCTGGAAATCAATGATGCAATCTGTCAGATGTATTATGCAAAAAGCCGACTTGCAAGGCTGATATATAGATGTCTCACAAAAATGAAAAAGAAGAGTGAGGCACAGGGAAAGCCAGATTTGAATATTCTTTTTATTTACAATATGCCGTTTCGGGGGATTGCCAAGATGACCGGCGGGGCAGTCAGTATGGAAATGGTATATGGAATAGTCGATGCTGTGAATGGCCACTTTATGCTTGGAGTAAAAAAAGTAGTTGGCGGATATTTCAGAAACAGAAGAAATAATAAGAAATATGAAAAATTATTAAAAGGAGCCGGAGGGAAGTGCAGATGAATCATATAAAAAATATATGGAAATGTTTTGAAGAGAAACATTCTGCTTTTGCAAAATGGCTTTATCAGATATTCTATTTTGTTATATTCAGTATGGGCGTGACAGTATTCCAGTATCTTGTATTCACATTTTTGCCTGGGATTTTGGGAATTGGTCTGGCTGGTACAGAATTTATGTGGCCAAAGGTTTCCATGAATCTGTTTGGAGTAAAATTTACATGGAGTCTGCTGGGGTATAATGTATTGCGTGATGCAACGGGGAATATACTGATCGGTGGTGGACTTGGTTATTTTATCAGTTATGAGCTGGGATCATTTCTTGCACAGTGTATCAATTTCCCTCTTCAGAGAAATATTACTTTTAAAAGCCATGGAAATCCTGTGTATCAGGCAATCTGGTATTTTGTTGCATGGGTGGTAATTTCACTGATCTGTAATGGATTTAATAATCTGTGGATGCCAGTTGCATCTGCATATGTGGCGCCGGCAGTCTATAACATGCTTGTAACAATTATTACAGGTGGAGTTTCCATGGTGATTTTTTTCTTTGTGTTTAAAATTATTTTCCCAGAGGGGAAGGCTGAATAGAAGAAAATAGCAGGTATGCCTGAAATCTAATAATAAAAGGGATGAGGACAGGATGTGTTTATTTGAAAATAGCAAGATTTTAGAAACCGGTATTAAAATGATGCAACCTGATATGATCCGGATGATAAATGGATATAAAGCGTATTACACAATTGATGAAATGATATCTCAAATCTATACATTTGAAGTCAAGAAAGAAAAGCTGATTTTAGATACGACTGTTCCTGATGCCAGTGTGGATTTACTGTTTTTTGAAAAAACATCAGGGGAATTTGGTGCAAGAATCATTGGTCCAACGAAGAGCAGGTTGTCATCTTACGTTGTTTTTGAAGAAAATACTTCATATATTGGTATACGATTTAAGCCTTGCTATCCTATTATGATTTCGGGTATTCCTGTTAAGGAATCCTATAATCATATTATACCGATCACAATAAGTGATAACATATATAAAAGAATAAAATGGTATTTGAAAATGAGCACTGAAACAGACGAAATTCTTTTACAGATTAAGTCTGCTTTAAGTAAGTACATTGTAGTATATGATGATGGTAAGCAGAGGCTTATAAATGGAATTATTGATTATTTTATTTGTCAAAAGGGTCAGATGAATATGAAAATTCTTTCAGAAAAAACTGGTTATTCATCATATTACTTAAATAAAGTATTCTTAGCTCATACGAATTATACGGTAGGACAATTCTATTCATTGCTTCGTTTACATAGTATTTTGGATCAATATGAATATAACAAGGCAATATCTCAAAATAAGATAAATTATGCTTGTATTGCTAATGAAACGGGATATTGTGATCAAGCACATTTAACCAGAGAATTTAAAAATTTTATGGGAATTACTCCGAAAAAATATTGGGATAAATATAATAGTAATCTTTAAGTTGTTTCGTATTATTCAATATTTCAAATCAGAATCGTACTAAAATAATTAAGAACAAAGGCGTTTATTTCACTTGTGTTGTGAAATAGGCGCTTTTTTTAAATCTTATTATATAAATTGGAGGTAGTGCAATGAAATTGACGATTGAAGCAGCAAACGAACACTTTTTGCAGGTGTTTTCTAAGTCTTACGAGACAATGAAGGCACATATGGATAAAATTCCTAACGGATTTAGCCGTAAGAGTTTTATGTATGGCCCTGCAGCTATTTTTGCTGACCATGGAGAAGGCCAATATGTTTATACCATTGACGGCAGAAAATTATTGGATTTTAACAATAATTTTACTGTAAATGTGCTTGGTTATGCAAATCCGGCAGTTAATGAAGCTATTGCAGAAGCAACGAAAAGAGCATACTCTTTTGGTAATCCTACAGAGCCTGAATATGAGTTGGCAGGTATGTTAGCAGATAGAATTGAATCTGTTGAAAGAACAAAGTTTTTCTGCTCATCAAGTGAAGCATGCCTTGGTGCTGTTAGAATTGCAAGAGCTTATACAGGAAAAGATAAGATTGCTAAGATGGAAGGCGGTTATCATGGATTTGGAGATGAAATGGCTATTTCAGGTCATGTAGATCCTTCACTTCCACATGGAGAACAGGCAGCACCAGCATCTGTTCCGGATTCAGGTGGTATTCCTCAAAGCTCAGTTGACAATGTTATTATCCTTACTCAAAATCACCTTGAGGATTGTGAAAAGGTAATCAGAGCTCATGCACATGAATTAGCCTGTGTAATTATGGAATTACAGTCTTGTGCAGGTGGCTGTGTTGTTTTAACAAAAGAATTTGTAGAAGGAATCAGAGCGATCACAAAGGAATTAGGAATTGTCTTGATTTTTGATGAAACATGTACCTTAAGAGCCGGATATCATGGTATGCAAGGAATCTATGGTGTAAGACCAGATTTGACAGTTATGGGCAAAATTATTGGCGGTGGTGTTCCAATTGGTGCAGTCGGTGGCAGCAAGGAAGTTATGGAAGTGCTTGAAAATAAAGTAGCTTTATCAGGAACACATCATGGTCATCTAATGGCAGCCATGGCAGGTATTGCCACATTAAAGCAATTAGATGAAGCTGCATTCGAAAAGTTAAATGGACAGGCAAGCAGAATTAAAAATGAACTTAATTCATGGGCAATTGAAAATGAAATACCATTTAGTTATTATGGAGAGCATTCTATTCTTGGATATGCATTTACAGATAAGGTTGATAGAAAAATCAACACAATCAGAGACTACTGGGGGAATACTAACGGTAACGCAATGCAGATTTACGCATTAGAGATGGCTGTCAGAGGGTATTATCCAGTTGTGAGGGGACAGATTGCACTTACACTTCCTATGACAGATGAGAATATTACTGGATTTATTGAAACATCTAAGGAATTAATCACAGAGATTTATAAGTAGTTTGTTATTATTTGGAGCCAGCTATTACAGTGTTAGCTGGCTCTGATTACGATGTAATTAATAATATAACAACTACTTGACGCACAGATGATGGAATGATATAATACCACAAAGAAGTTAGTTATAAAATAACAGCAAAAGAACAAGTGAGGAGAACATACATTATGAAAAAGGAACAATATAAAGAGGCAGTAAATTCTCTGGTTCGACACATTCAAGACGCGGATGCTATTGTTGTTGGGGCTGCTTCCGGGATGTCTGCAGCGGCGGGATTTCGTCATTATTATGAGCATGATAAGGATTTTATAGACAATCTTGGTGAGTTTGAAAACAAGTATGGATATCGTAATTCCTTTGATGGATTTTATTATCGGTATCGAACCAGTGAAGAACGTTGGGCATTTATCGCAAGAAATCTTTGTATGATCCTGGATGCGAAAACGGGTCAGCCTTATTATGATTTGCATGATATTTTAAAGGATAAGAATTATTATATTTTAACGACCAACCAGGATACACAGTTCACCCGTGTATTTCCAGAAGAGAAAATCAGTGCAATTCAGGGTGACTGGAGATACTTTCAGTGCAGCCGCAGATGTCATGATGAGCTTTACAGCTCGGTGGACACATTGCATAAATTAAATAAAAGTATTGATGAAAACCTGAAGGTTCCAAAGAATATGATTCCACGTTGTCCAAAATGTGGTGCAGAAATGGAACCATGGGTTCGGTCATGGACATTTCTTGAAGGTAAAAAATATCGTGAAGAATACAATAAATTAAATGCATTTTTAAAGGCAAACAAAAATAAAAAGATACTGTTTTTGGAACTTGGTGTAGGCCGTATGACTCCTATGTTTATTCAGGAACCATTCTGGAAGATGACATATGCGTGGCCGGATGCTTATTATATTACGATTAATCCCAGGGATGCGCTTGTACCGGAAGAATTGAAGCAGAAAGGTTTTGCCATTTACGAAGATATTGCAAAAGTATTAGCTGATGCCAGAAAGAATTTTAATGAGGGGCAGAATGAATCAAGATAAAATAAAAAATGTAGCAGAACTGATCCGGCAGGCAGATGCAGTTCTTGTAGGGGCTGGATCTGGAATGTCCAGTGCAGCGGGATATAATCATTATCATTGCAATGAAATGTTCAAAAAGTATTTTAAAGATTTTGAACAGACTTATGGAATCAGAAATCTATTTCAGGGATTTTATTATGTTTACTCAAAGCCAGAGCAGCAATGGGGATTTTATTCCAGATATATTTCATTCATGGAAGAGTCACCTGCCGGACAGCCATATTATGATCTTTATGAATGTCTGAAAGGAAAAGAATATTTTATTCTGACGACAAACTGTGACATTCAGATTCCGAAAGTTTTCCCAGAGAAAAGAATATGTCAGTTTCAGGGAGACTTTCGATACTTCCAGTGCAGTCAGCCTTGTCATGATCGAATATATGAAAATCATGCTATGATTCAGGATATGCTGGTCTCAATGAATGATAATCTGGAAATACCATCAGAAAAGATTCCACGTTGTCCGGAATGTGGCTGGAAGATGGTTCCGTGGGTACAAGATAATACTTTTTTGCAGGGAGAATATTGGAAAACAGCATATCAGCAATATAAAAGTTTTGTTGATGCTTATAAAAATAAAAAATTGTTATTGCTGGAATTAGGCGTTGGGGACATGACACCGAGTGTAATCAAATTGCCTTTTTGGGATATGGCATATAATTTTTCGGATACTTTTCTGATAACAGTAAATCTGAACGCAGGAAGTTCTCCGGAGCATTTAAAAGGAAAATGCCTAACTGTAAATGAAGATTTATCTTATTTTTTACAAAAATTACGGAGACAGATTCAATGAAGCGAGATGTAAGAATAACGATTTTAAAATCAGAAGTGGATCAAAAGATTGCAGAGCAATATGCAGTTTCAGGGCTTGAAGCTTGTCCATTTCATAAAACAGGACAGGTTTTTGTCAGTGACGGTGAACATAAACCGGAAGGATTGTGTGAGTATGCCTGGAAACCAATAAAAGAGATGGTAAAAATGCTATCAGAAGGAGAACTTCTCCAGCCGAGAGGTACATGGATGGTAGAGGATGACAAAGGTGTTTTTTCCTGTGTAGATGGATTACGACCGGTTATTATGCTGATTGAAGCGATTCATACAGATGAGAGAGGAAAGAAATGATAGAAGAAACATATAGACAGATTGCTGAAAAAATAAAAGCTGCAGATGGAATTTTGATTGGTGCAAGTAATGGGTTATCCATAGCGGAAGGATATAATATCTTTGCAAATGATGAGAGATTTCAGAGCCATTTTTCTGATTTTCAAAAAAAATATGGTTTCAAAAGTCTGATTCAGGGAAGTTTCAGCAGATTTGAATCAGAAAACGAAATGTGGAGTTATTATAGCCGTATGGCATATTACTATATGTATCATACACAGCCAAGTACGCTCATGCAGACACTGTATGCACTTGTGAAAGATAAACCATATTTTGTGGTGACTTCTAATACAGATGATCACTTTGCAAGGGCAGGGTTTGAACGTCAGCATATTTTGGAACTGGAAGGCAACATGAAAGATATGCAGTGTGCAAATGGATGTCATGATAAGGTTTATTCCAATCAGGAAGCGATACTGGAAATGAGAGAGCATGAAAAAGGAATGGAGATCCCGTTGACATATTTACCAAAATGTCCCAGGTGTGGTGCAGCTATGCAGATTCATGTGCCAGTAAATCAGAACTTTGTCAGAGGTTCAGAAGAAGAGAAAAGTTGTTATAAAAATTATCAGGAATTTACGAAGCGTTTTCATGAAAAAAAAATGTTGATTCTGGAATTTGGAATAGGTGCCGGAAACCAGATAATAAAAGCACCGTTTATGAAAATTGCGGCAAAAGAACCAAATGGTTTTTATATAACTTTTAACAAAGGTGAGATTTATATTCCAACACAGATTGCAAATAAGGCAATAGGTGTAGATGGTGATTTATCCGTGATATTGCCACAGATAGAGGAATGTTATAGCAAGTTAAAGAATAAAATTTAGTGATGGGATATATGCCTGAAAAATTTCTAAGGAATGTATACTGGTAAATATAATATTTTATTATATATTGGAACAAGTTCTTATCGTTTTAATTTAAGCAATGTAAATTTCGTTTATGTGAATGATTTGCAAGACTGTCTACATAAATTAAGCATCTTTTCTTATGATGCAATTCTAATCAATGTAGAGGCAGATAATAAAGCTATTTGTGAAATTGTTAGAATAATAAGAAGTATGACATATGCACCAGTGATAGTTATTGCAAAAATATCTACTGATTTGCTAAAACAATCTATTTATGCTGGCTGTGATACAGTTTGTAGCAAAGATAGCAGTACAGAAGCAATAGAATTGCAAGTTTGGGCTTTGATTCGTAGATATAAGCAATGGAATCAAAGAAAACAATTTAATGATAATGGAACAGTGCTTAATAAAGAAAATCTTATGATGATAAGAGAAAATTACCAGGCATATTGGAATAACAAAAAAATTTTTTTGACCAAATTGGAATATGATTTCTTGTACTTATTGACTTCAGCTCCTATGAGAGTTTATACATATGAACAGATCTACCAGATTGTCTGGAAAGATTATCCTGTTGGTGATATAAAAAATATTATTTGGTGTCTGGTTAAAAGATTGAGAAAAAAGCTGAATACCATTGAAGATGATGCCGGAAACTGCATTGTCAGTGTGCGAGAGGTAGGATACAAATTTGAATTGAATAATGAAAATGAGCAACAGTAAGGCGAATGATCCGTAAAAAGATTGTCCGTCTTATTTTTATTTATTCTGGAAAGAAGGTGATAAAAACTGACCGTCAATTGACAGGTTTCTGACCGTTAACTGACAGGTGCATCCGATACACTGTGCCTTTGTAAAGATATGATTACAAAGGAGATCCGTGTTTGCAGGGAAACAGCAGAGATGCCGGACATTCCTGTGGACAGGAAGAACGAGCCAGATCACCGCCACACTCCGATTTGATTTCGCAAAAATTCAGATCGGAGGAAAATATAAGTGGCTTATAACAAAGCAAAAGAAGAATATAGATGGAACCAGTGGAAAGCAGAGGAAGAGAAGATCCTGCGTGAGCAGGGGGTGGATGAAGAGACGATCCAGAAGCTCCGGGAGTATGACTGGAACGATTTTAACGCAGAGCGGAGATTCCGGGAACACCAGACCTCACTTCTGGATTGTATGGAATTGCTTCTGGAAGAAAAAGAATCTGGAGAGTCTCAGCCAGAGAGTGTGGAAGCCCTGCTCGATACCGTGGAGAATGAGGAACTGCTCCAGATCCTGTTATCGACTGACAAGAAAACTCTTCAGATGGTTGTTCTGAAGATGATGGGATATGCACCAAAGGAGATCAGCCATCACATGGAACTGCCAGAGCAGACGGTTTATTCAAGACTGCGGAGATTGCGTGAGAAGATTAAAAAGTCCATGAAATTTGAATAAAACGAAAGGGTCTCATCGGCTGATTATCAGAACGAACAGACAGGAGGATTGATACGATGGATGAAAAAGAAGCGTCTGAAATGTCGGAAGAAATGATGACGGTGCTGGTAGTAGAGCCGATGAGAGCTCCCTATGTCAAGAGCATCCCCAATGAGCTGGAGGATCTGCAGCAGGCGGTAGGTGGTGACATTGAGATGACCTATCCGTTTGAGGATGAGGTTGGAATTCTTTTAAACGGCAATGGAAAATTTGAGGGGCTGCCGTTAAATCGGGCATTGTACGATGACCGAGGACAGGTCTATGATGCCATTGCCGGAACATTCCTTGTGGTAGGACTGACAGAAGATGATTTTACTTCGCTGACACCGGAGCAGATTGAAAAGTTTAAAGAAAAATATCAGTCACCGGAAGTTTTTACCCTGTTTAACGGGGAACTTCATGTGATGAAGATGCCGCCGGAAGAAGCCAAAGAGCAGAAGGAAAAGCAGAAGAAAGATGCACAGAAGAAGAAGCCGGCAAAAGAAAAAAAGAAAAACAGATCCGGGGAAGCACGATAAAAAAATTTTTTCTGTGAAGTGAATAAAAAAATACACTGCCATCGGCTAGTAAGCAGAGGGACATCCCTCGGCTGTTCTTTGGCAAGTGAATATCGGCACTACAGGTACGTTCCCAACCGTAGAAGCGTGACAGCATGAGCGCCATGATTAAGTATAGGGTAAAGATTCTTAGACTTGGAGCGAGGAAGCATAGCTGTGAATAAGGCGGTGGCAGCCTTTCGCCAGGATCACGGACGGGGGATAATGATACACGTTACCAGCCAAAGAGCGGAAGATGGACTCCGGGTTGTAATCAGAAAGACCCCCAGGACATCTGTGAGAGGCGGCAGGCCAGCCGCCCGCCTGTAGTGTCCCCTTTCCTAAATACAGGGATGGTTCCGGGGGTGCGAGGTCAAATGCGGAACAGTAAGATAAAAAATAGAAATCAATGAAGAAGTGTGTCGTTGATATCAGATACCATGCGGCTGTGGGAAACTACAGCCGTATTCTTGTGGTATTAACGTCACATCAAGGGGAGAGAAAGATGGAAGAAACAAAAAGAAGTGGAATGAGCAAAGATCAGTTCTGGAGCCTGATTGAAAAAGCAAAGGAAGTATGCGGTACCAATCTGGATGCTTCTGCGGTATGGATTAAGCAGCAGCTTTTCCATATGACGCCGGAGGATGTCCTGCAATTCCACAATCTGATTTACAGTTATAGGGATGCAGCTTATAAGTACGGCTTATGGACAGCGGCAGGTATTCTGATGGAAACCGGGTGCAGTGATGACAGCTTTTCCGATTTTCGGATGTGGCTGATCGCCCAGGGAAAAGAGGTCTATCTGAATGCATTAAAAGATCCGGATTCCCTTTCCGGTGTAACTCCTTATGGATACTGCAGTTTTGAATCACTGGGATATATCTCGTCGCAGGTCTATAGTGCCATGAAAGGGAAAAATATCTATCAGGACAGTACAGCCAGAATGCAGATGGAAAGCTATGAGCAGGTGATCCGGGATATTGTGTACCATCCCATGATCGAGTATCCGTTGGAATTGCCAGAAGCCATGGTGGTTTATCCGAAACTCTGTGAAAGGCATTTGTCCGAGCAGGTAAGGAATGCTCCACAGAAGGTAAGGACATGGAATGTTTCCCGGACGGATATCCGAAGGATGATGGCACGGGGAAATGCTGCCATAAAGAAAATGCAGGAGCAGGGAGCAAAAGCACCGGAAGCAGTCAGATCCGTCCGTAAGGGTACGGTAAGATAAGCTTCCCGGCAAGGAGAAGTAATGTGTTATAAAAATGAATATCAAAAAAGGGCGCATGGCGAAGTGGAAAGAATCTTTCGGGAACTTCTACCGGAAGCCGGGCTTCACGTAAGAGAAGAACAGATCCGTCTCTGCCATGAAATGCTGGATGCCCTTATGAAAAATGAGATCACGCTCTGTGATGCAGGAGTGGGCATTGGAAAGACCTATGCCTATCTGACTGCCTGCATCCTGATGCGGAAATATAGTGTACTTCATTCCGGTTATTCGGGATGTGACAGGCGGCCTGTGGTGGTATCCACTTCCAGCATTGCCTTACAGAAAGCTATCATAGAGGAATATGTTCCTTTTTTATCGGATGTACTGTTAAAAGCAGATCTGCTTCAGGGAGAATTAAAGGCAGTTGTCCGCAAGGGAAAGGAACATTTTGTATGCGATTACAGGCTGGCCCAAAGACTGGAGGCAGTCCGGGACAAGAATAAAAATCAGGCACAGATGGAGGCATTGAAGTCCCTTCGGCATAACTTTGATTTAGATTCCGTACATAACCTGAGCGGTTTTGACCGCAGGCTGGTGTGCGTACCGAAATTCTGCCCCAGGGAGTGTCCGGGGAAAGCCGGGTGCCGTTACCAGAGGCATCTGGATATTTCCAGGAAAGAGGACATATTTTTACAGATCTGCAATCATAATTATCTTCTGGCAGATGCCATGCACCGGGCAAATGGGTACCGGCCGCTTCTGGCAGATTACAGGGCTCTGGTCGTGGATGAGGCTCACAAGCTCCCGGAAGCTGCCAGCCAGATGTATGGAAGAAGCATTGGAAAGGAAGATGTGCAGGAGATTTCCTATTTTCTTTCCAGGGAGCATAAAGGGAGCGAAGGGAAACGGCTGCAGGAATGGTTTGCCGCCCTTCAGGAAGAGATTCGAAAGCATCGGAAAGATGGCATAGAGGACATGGCTGGAAAAGAAAGTTTTTATTTTCCGCCGGGGGCTGGCAGCCTTCTGGCTCAGACGAAAGAAAGGCTTCAGCTTATGATCCGGCGGCTCGCCGGGAACATTCCTTACTGGATCTTTCGGCGGCTGGAAGAGATGGATGAGCTGTTCGGGTGGTTCTTAAAGAACGATAAGCGGTATATTTTGTTTTTACAGCAGGACAGCCGGGGACATCTGACCTTTATGGCGGTCAACCGGGAGATCCCGAAGTATCTGAATGCGACCTTATGGAGCCGGGGATTCCCGGCAATCTTAACCAGTGGAACCTTAAAAGCCGGGAACGGTTTTGCAAGGACCAGACAGATGACCGGGCTGGAAAAAGAAACTGGCGTCCGGGAGTGTGTGGCAGAATCCCCATTCTGCTACAAAGAGAACTGTCTGCTTTATATCCCTGAGAACCTAAATTCCATGAAAAAGGGAAGCAGGGAAGAGGCTGAGCAGCTTGCCGGACAGATCCGCGATCTGGTGTGTTCCACTTACGGGCATACACTGGTACTGTTCACATCTTATACCCTGATGGGAAGTGTGCAGCAGCTCCTGCGTGACCAGATCCCGTTCCCGATGGTGCAGGTGTGGAGAAATTCCCAGGAAGAGATTGCACGCTTTAAAAAGATGGAGAATGCTGTGCTGTTCGCAGCCGGCTCCTGCTGGGAGGGCATGGACTTTCCGGGCGACATGGTATCGTCCCTGATCATCGTAAAACTGCCGTTTTCTGTTCCGGACCCCATCCATGAAGCCCAGAGGGAGCAGTACCGATCACTGGAGTCCTACATCCAGACCATTGTGGTGCCGGATATGCAGAAGAAGCTGCGCCAGGGATTCGGACGGGCAATCCGCACGGAGCAGGACACCTGCGTTGTGTCCATTTTAGATCACCGGGCATCGAAGAAAGGCAGGTACCGGGGAGATGTTCTGGATGCCCTTCCGAAGTGCCAGATGGCAGAGCGAATCGAAGAAGTAGAAGATTTCATCCGAAGCCGTAAAGTGGAGCGTTACTACAGCTGAGAGCATCCGTGGCGTTGTTGCTTCTGCCCAGATCTGGACAGCAGATAAGACAAAAAGTTTAGTGGCATTTCAGGGACGGTTTTGACCGAATTGGTGGTATTGGTGATAGCTTTATCGGCATGAGTTGGGTATACTGTGTATAGCGTTAGAGGAAAGGAGGCAGACAACATGAAGCGATATAAAGTGGAAATACAGCGTGAAGGTTCCGTAAAATATTTCTTTATAAGGGATATGGAAACACTGGAAATCGTGTTGCTGCCAAGCAAATATCTAATGCATCAGGTCAGGGCAAATCGTTCCCCGAATACCATACGGAGAAATGCATTTGCTCTTGCCTATTACTGGGAATATCTGCTGGAAGAAGAACGTGAAGCAGAAGATGTCTATGGAATGGATTACGAAACGCAATATGATTTTTTCGCAGAATATCTGAAATGGCTGAAAGCCGGGAAACATACCGACAATTTGGATAAAGAACCACAGAATAAAACCTGCAACGCTTACTTAAAAGAAGTGTTCAGGTTTTATTCTTTTTTAGAAGTAGTCAGAAATAACGGTTCCTGCCTGTCGGTATTATCCTACAATCAGCCGATCACAAAGGCAAATGCCATCGGAGTCAGAAGAACCATCCGTTCCCGGTCATTTAAAGGATACTTAAAAGAAGAAGAACGAAACGTCCGGGCAGCCGAAAGGAATGAAATCGTCACAATTTTAGAAGCCTGTACAAACTGCCGGGATCAGGTGCTGATCTTACTGACATCGGAACTGGGATTCCGCATCGGTGAAATTTTGGGAATTGATTATACCAAAGACATCGATTACGAAAATCACGAGATCCGGGTAGACTTCCGGGATGACAATGAGAACGATGCAAGAGCAAAAAATGCGGAAGAACGAAGAGGACGGGTAAGCGATGACACCTTTGAATTCTTGCTTTATTATATCGGGGAATACTGGGACATCCTGCAAAAACAGGAATACCTGTTTATTAACATCAAAGGAGATACCATAGGGAAGCCGTTAAGAGTAGACAGCGTCTACGATATGTTTGAACGCATGGAGAAAAAGACTGGGATCAAGATCACACCGCACATGCTTCGAAGATATTATGCAAATACGAGATGGGAAGCAGACTGGCCTCTGGAAATGATCAGCCAGGCACTGGGACACAAGCATCTCGATACAACCATACGATATCTGAATGTTTTAGACGACAAGCTGAAAACAGCAAGTCAGGAATTTTACCGCCGATATTCCAAACTTTACGGAGTAGAACAGTTTTTGGAAAGCAGGAGGTGAAGATAGATGCCGGCAAGAAGGGTGTTTGCTTGGGAGCCGGAAGAGCAATGGAGATCAAGTGAAGAACGGGAAAAGAAGATAGAAGAACTGAGCCGGGAATTAGATGAAAGCATGGACAGCAACTCTGGAAAAGGCTGTCTGAAAGCATACTTGGTAAAAAATGAAGTGTGGCATATAGCAGACATCGATTATGAGCTTAGAGTGGATTATAGGAAATATCTGAAAAGCACTTATTCTGATTCAGCAGTACGCAGCCATTTACGTGGAATGGATAAGGCAAAATTATATGCAATCAGAAAGCATGCCAATACGTTAAAAGGAAAACAGGAGATAGTAAAGAATACAGATTTAATCCACGAACTGCTCTTTTTACCATATCATCCAAATCCGGCAATCGCAGAAAGATATGACTGCAAAGTTGCTATTGATAAATTAGTTTGGGATTTTCGTGTAAACGGCTCAGAACTATGCAAGCGTCAGCTTTTAGAAATTATCGAAGATGTCGTACTGCGTGACATAATGCTGAGAGAATGCACAATGCGATTAAACGGTTTGAAGGTGGTATATCAATTTTGTATGCAGGAACATATTGAGGATTTAAGATATATTACACAGGTACAGACCGATCAACTTGAAAAATATGCAGATACGGCATATGCAAAAGAGCTTGCAGAAAGAGAACTCCGAGAATGTCAGAAATATCTTTTCTGCCATGCCAAGAATATTTTATGGGATTCAACAGTCTGGTATTTGGAAAGACTGCATCTGGAACAATATAGAGTCAACCCATCCAATCCTGTGAAAAGATTTTCCTTTATGGGCATAGAAAAAAGAGAGAACCGGGAAATTTTGCAGGAATACATGAAATACTGTCTGGGTGTTACACATTTGGCAATGAGTGGCATACAAGCCGAATTCTATAGAATTCTGGCATTTGCCATGTGGATGGAAAAAGAAACCGAGATGGAGCTGAAACTTGCATCGGAAACCGAAATAAAAAAATATTTCCGGACAATTGAGTTAAAAGAAGCATCTTATTTTAATGATATTGTTATAACAATCTATCAGCTATATGAATATCTGCAGACGAAAGAAATCATAGACAGGATACCATTTCGTTATGAGTATTATTTGAAAAAAGAAATACATTGTCATAATAACCGAAGCGTAGAGATGGAAATATATGAGAGGATTCTGAGAGAATTAAAAAATTTCCCTGAAATTCCAAGATTGATCCTTTTACATTCTATGCTGGTTGGACTAAGGATCAGTGAAGTATGCACCCTGAAAGGGGATGCTTATTCCTGGCAGGGAAGAGATGCGTGGATACAAGTCTATCAGATGAAAATGCGAACATACAAAAGAGTACCGATTCCAGATGTTCTTTATAAGATTATGAAAAGATATTTGGAAAAATATCATATCGGAAGTGAGGATTATGTTTTTCAAAACAAACGGGGAGGTGCATACCAGTATGGTTCGTTTAAGTGGCAAATGAAAGAACTGTTTAATAAGAGGCAGGATATTTTTAAAGGGTATGATTTTAAATCACATGATTTCCGCCATACGATAGCGACTCTGTTATATGATGACGAAGTCCCTCTTCAGAGTATCCGGGACTATCTGGGACATGATTATGAAGAGATGACACAGCAGTATGTAGATTTTATGCCAAAGAAAATTTCAGCAGCGAATCAGGAATTTTTCAAGAAAGGAGAAAACAGCCTGGCATCAGGAATCAAGAGGTGCAAACGTGGAAAATAAATTTTATATAAAAAAATTGGACTCCTATGAGAAAGCAAGTGAAATTTCAAAAATACGAATGGGAACAGAACCTTCGTATGACCTTGATTTACTGCCGTCTGTACAGATGCAGAAAGAAATGAGAGAGTTCCTGAAATACAGAGGACAACAGCTTGGGGCGGAAAAATTTTATACTGAGAGAAGATTTTACCATCATTTATGTAAAATGCTGCAAACCAGAAGAGACAGACCGGAAAGTTTTTTGGACTGGGACAAAGAAAAATGGAAGCAGCAGATGAAAATATGGCTTTTACAGCAGGGATTGCCCCTGACAGAAATTGCAAAATCCCATTGTGGGAATGAAACGGTATCACAGGCAAAGACATTGCACTATATTGACCGATTAATAGATTATTTCCTTGATTTAAGAGATGCTGATGTAGATGAGATGACAAAGGATGTCTGGCAACTTGAAAAACTTGATATACAAGTGAAACAGGATCTGACGCGCACGACCAGAATCATAAATTTTAAGGAAATCTCCCAGCAGGATCTCAGAGAGGAAGTAAAAAAGGCAATTTATTTTCAACTGAAAACAGAAAGCATCGGTACTGTAAAAAAAGAAATGACTGCCATTCGAAGGTTTTCAAGATATCTGAAGGAAAACAATAAAGAAGTAGATTCCTGCTCAAAGCTGGACAGGAAAATCATGGAAGAGTATTTGATATACATGAAAACAGAAGATACCGGGACAAAAAGATATCGGGCGGAGCTGACGAGACTGCGGGCATTGCTGAACATGGTGGCTGACGTCTATCAATATCCGCAGGTAAAGGATTTAATTTTGAATCGGGATATTCCACCAGATATAAGGGGAGAAATCAAAATTTATTCCGATCAGGAATTAAAGCGATTTAATGCTTTCCTTACGAAAGTGGATGTGCAGACGGCGAGACTTATGCTTATTCATCAAATGCTTGGAACAAGAATGTCAGATACACTGACACTCAGGACAGACTGCCTGATTGAAAAAGACGGTGAAACCATCATACAGATTCACCAAATGAAAACACATTTTTATGAAAAACCGATTAGTCAGGAACTGGCTGCCTTAATAAAGGAAGCGATTCGATACAGAGAAAAGGAGCACGGAAAAGGTAAATATATTTTTACAAGTTTAAGTGATCCTTCAAAACCAATGAAATATGCTACAGTCCAGCAAAAAATTACAGATAAAATATATCAGGAAAATCTCCGAGATGATAAGGGAGAATATTTTGGATTCGGTTCTCATATGTATCGGCATATTTATGGCATGAAGCTTGCCGAGATGCATGTGGATGACTGGACAATCGCAAGACTGCTGGGGCATAGAAGCCTGAGAAATGTAAAGTATTACAGAAAGATGAGCAACAAAATACTGGCAGATGATACACGAAAAACAAGAAACCGATTATCTAAGATGGTACTGGAATGTCTGGAAGGATGGGAGGAAGAATATGAACAAATACGATTCGATGATAGCCTGCAATAAAAAAGCCAGTGAAGAAAAAGTAAACAGGGCAGTGACAGAAATCCGACAGATGCTGACAGAACGGGAAAAAGTGACGGTTCCAAAACTGACAAAGAGGACAGGATTGTCCAGGGGATTCTTTTATAAGAATGAAACGGTCAGAAAAGAAATGGATCGTGCACTGGAGCAGCAGGCAGGAATGATAGATCCCAAAAGATACATAGGTGACATTGTACTGAAGAATCGAATCACTGTATTAGAACAGCAGATCCGGGAGTTGAAACGTGAAAAAGAGCGAGTAGAAAAAGAAAATGTAAGATTGAGAAAAGCCTTAAACAAAAAAGATCTGAATATGTTAAAAACTTTATAATCTGAATTAGAAAATAATCTGCAACGACCGGGAAGAATTTCCCGGTTGTTGTGGTTGGAATATAAAAGTGTAGATAACAAAAGGTGTGCATAAATTCTATTTATGATATACTTATCGATAAGTTAAATTCGAAGAAAGAGGATGATAGAAGATGGAAAATCCGTTTGAATTTCATGAAGAAGATACAATTATTGCATGCGTAGGTGACAATGGGGGAACTACCGATGAGGATATAAGAAATGGGTTCAAGCGTACCGTTGAACTTCTGACGGAATCATTGAAAACAGGTTCCGAAGTTGAAGATCTGTTAGTATATCCTATCGTTTATAACGCCAGACACAGCATTGAGCTATCTTTGAAGATTGTCATAAAAATGTTATGGCGAATAGAGGAAAAGAAAGGGATATGTTATTCTGAGGAAGTCTTAAAGGAAAGAAAAAAAGAATTACACACGCATAGTATTGAATGCCTATATAAATTAGCATGTGATAAGAAGAATATTGACAGAAGAATTCCTGCATATTTTGAGAATATAGAAGATATGATTTACTTTTATTATTTCGATGAAGAGGGGGATGCCTTCAAATATGAACTAAATAAAGAAGATGAACCACATATGATAAAAAACAAAATTTCTCATGTAAGTATTGAATTGTTAGAAACAGAATTTAAGGAAGTAATGAAAAAAATTGATGATTTGATATATTTTCTGGATAATTGTATCTTTGAATATTCGCTAGGAACATTTACCAAGAGCCTGTCGAGAGCAGATATATGGGATATTTCGAAGCGGCTTCCTGTATATGAAGAATGGAGAACAGAGAAATTCAAAGAAGTCAAAGATGAGATTAAGCAAGAATATCATCTCGGAAGTAAAGAATTTTCAGATGCTGTAAATCTAATTAAGGAAAATAGAGAGTTTTCGGTAAATATTGGATGCGAGAAAGTATTCGGGTCAATTACAGAAAATGAATTAAAAGAATACGCTTCATTGGTTAGATACTATTCTGAGAAAAGTAAATCTGACAACAAGGGTAAAGAGATAGGGTTCGATTTACGCAAAATACAAAAGAATGGGGAGATTTTGAAAAAATATTTATCCAGCATTTCTATGAATACATTAAATACACTATTATGTTTTAGTGAGATGAGTAATAGTTTCTTAGCGGTTGAACATTTAGAAGAGGTTCATGATGACATAGTCTCTAAGGCGTTTGACGGAACATATCTCATAAGAAAACTAAAACAAAGAAATATATGTTTAAGAATCTTATATGGAATGAAAAAGTGTGGACAGGTGACTTATGCAAAACAGTTGAGTGCTGCACTGGAACAAGAAGGAGTAGAGCTAACGCTTTGAGAACAATAGTGAACACGATACACTCGTGTCTCTGACGTTAAAGCCAGTGTTTTAGAGGGCTGGGAGAGGGATGCCCAATTTTATGGACGAACCAACCTTAGGACTTGATATTGAAGCCAGAACGGAAATTTTGGATTTGTTAAGAGATTATCTGATAGAAGATGAGAATCGGAGTATTTTAATTACGTCCCATATTTCATCTGATTTAGAGACCCTTTGTGACGATATTTATCTGGTTCATAATGGAAAATTGATGCTCCATGAAAAAATCGATGTTATTTTAGAACAATATGGGATTTTAAAAGTAACGAAAGAACAGTATGAAACACTTGATAAAGAAGCAATTTTAAAGATACAAAAAGAAGCTTATGGCTATGCCTGCCTTACAAACGATAAAAACTATTACCTGGAAAATTATCCACAGATAGCAGTAGAAAATGGCAGGATTGATGCATTGATTCTTATGACGACAGGGGGATATTAATTATGGCAGGATTGTTAGAAAAAGACGTTCGGTTAATCATGCAGAGAAAACAGATTTTATTGCTATTTATTGTGATTGCAGTTGTGTTGGGTTTTTCGCAAGATGGTACTTTTATTTTGGGATATCTGTCTTTTTGCACAGCAATTGTTATGGTAAGTACCATTTCTTACGATGAATTAGACCATGGATATGAATTTCTAATGACACTTCCGATTACAGCAAAAATCTATGTTAAAGAGAAATATCTGTTTTGTATTGGCGGCGCAGTTATTGCATGGCTGTTTGCTGCTGTTCTTTACTTTGTATCCAAGATGATACGCGGAGAAAGTTTTTCTTTTTTTGATGAACTGCTGGTTACTCTCATTTTTTTACCAATCATTTTATTGATATTGTCTATTTTGATTCCATTCCAGTTAAAGTATGGAATGGAAAAAAGCAGAATTATTTTAGTCCTTTTAGCTGGAATTATAGTTGCAGCAGTTTATTTTATAAAAAATTTAATTGATGGAAACTCAAAAATTTTAACAGCCATAAATTCTGTAAATGATGAAGTAGTAACTATCATTTTATTTGCTTTAGGGATTTTCGTGACATTGATATCTTATTTTATTAGTAGTCGAATTATGGAAAAAAAAGAATTTTAGAAAAGACAGCTGTCTGGTTTTTGATACCGATTTTATTTTAATTGGAATATAAATAAACAGCCATATTGTTACAAAAATAATTGTAAACAGGAATATCTGAGAATAAGAAATCCATCTGTTCAAAATATAAATCCCAAAATAATCAAGATACTAAAGTAAATACCTATCTCTTCTCTTGATTGATGAATTTATAATGGCAAACATTATACTTTATGGAGAAATATAATGAGCGAAGAATTGAAGCATGGTATACCTAAAGCAATTTGTATTGGAGAAACAAAATATACAAAAGAAGAACGTGAAAAATTTCATCTAATCACAAATATTTATTTGGAACAGATAAAAACTCTTCAACATACTCTTCCAAAGCCAAAAGCAGTTTTTTAAGTGGAAATACCTTAAGTTCTCTTACAGCTTCCGGTGAAACAGCTAGAAAGCCATGAAGTTGTAAGAGAACCTCCTGTACATCTTTATAGCAAATTTCTGAAATTCCTGGATTTATAACTTCTGGATTTAAGTTAAGTGGAATTTTATATTGATTGACCAGATAAGTATTCATCCTTGTATAATCTCCGTAATAATATTCTTCAGTGAGATACTTGGAAAATGGGATAGAAGTCTTTGATTTTTGAATATAAACTGTCGCAACCTCATCTCGAATATCTGTAATCTGTCCATTTTTGTCATAAAATTTTACAACCTGAGGAATGAAATCTTTGAAAAATTTCCGGTCAATATAAAGATGAAAATAGTATCCAAGCACACTGGGATTTGCAAACAGAGAACTATATTTTTGCAGAAAACGTGTTAAATCCGGAAATAGCATCATTTTTTCATAATAAGCTGGGTTACGGAAGTGAGAGGCATCTTTTTGTTTTGTTGTATCTGGAAGAAGATTTCCGATCAAAAAATCATTTACCGAAGAAATTTCGTATGGAAAATCAGGATGATGTGGAAGTCTTTTTAACAGTATTTGAGCTGCAGTTAAATGTAAGATAAAACCAGGCATAAAAAAATCCTTTCGTATCGTCTTTAAGTTAGATATAACAATAATTTTACTACTCTGAATTATAACATAAGGAAAAATAACTGTCCATTCCAATAGGATAGTAGACAAATTAAAAGAAGTCCGTTATAAT
>ERZ869983.174-NODE-174-length-21747-cov-5.209552_pt1 | contig 21747 bp, 30 predicted proteins | sample MGYA00521106_ERZ869983 | MGnify/ENA primary metagenome ERZ869983 (study PRJEB32232, sample SAMN07284972) | human gut metagenome | biome: human-associated habitat; material: feces | host: Homo sapiens | place: Tanzania | collected 2014-04-05 ...
AAAACAGCCCGCACACAGGCCGAGAAAGACCGCGATGCAGCCAACGGCGGCAAGCAGGCCGCAGAAAAGGCGCTGACCGACTACAAGGCCCAGCAGACCCAGAAGGACGCCCACGCAGCCAAGGAAGCCAAATTCCGGGAACTGCTGAAGTCCGCCGGGGTGCTGGACAAGTACGCAGACCGCGTTGTGCGGCTGTCCGGCGAGGACATCGACAAACTGGAGCTGGACGACAAGGGCGAAGTCAAGGACGCCAAGAAGCACGCCGACAGCCTGAAAGCTGATTGGAGCGACTTCGTAGGCACTACGACCACCACCGGCGCAAAGGTGGACACCCCGCCCACCAACACCGGCTCCAAAATGACCAAGGAGCAGATCATCAACATCAAAGACGCAAGCGAACGGCAGGCGGCCATTGCGGCCAATCCTGAAGCGTTCGGGCTTGCAGCAAAGGAGTAACACATGCCAGCACCCGCAAATCTTACCACCGCTTCCCAGATCACTACCTCTATTCGTGAGGTTGATTTCGTCACGCAGTTCCAGAAGAACTGGGACGCTCTGCGCACCATTCTGGGCATCATGCGCCCCATCCGCAAGGCCCCCGGCACCAAGCTGGTCTCCTACAAGGCGACCGTTGACGGCGGCCTGCAGGGCGGCACCGCCGTGGGCGAGGGCGAGGACATCCCCCTGACCAAGACCAAGGTCGAGCCCGTAGCCTATGACGACATCGAGCTCGGCAAGTGGGCAAAGGCCGTTTCCATCGAAGCCGTCACCAAGTACGGCGCAACTGTGGCCGTGGAGCGCACCGACACCGCTTTCCGCAATGAGCTGCAGAAGAAAGTCCTGACAGACTTCTACACCTTCCTCAAGACCGGCAAGCTGGTGGGCACACAGAAGACCTGGCAGCGTGCTCTGGCTATCGCAAAGGGCGCAGTCCTGAAGCGCTTTGCCAACGACAATCTGGATGTGACCGAGGTCGTGGGCTTTGCCAACATCATGGATTTCTACGACTATCTGGGCGACAAGGAGATCACCGTTCAGACCGAGTTCGGCCTGAACTACGTGAAGAACTTCCTCGGCTACAGCACCCTCTTCCTCCTGCCTGATGCTTACATCGAGCAGAAGAAGGTGATTGCCATCCCCGTGGAGAACATCGACCTGTACTACGTGGATCCCGCAGACCGCGACTATGCCACCATGGGCGCAAACTACACCGTCTCCGGCGAGACCAACCTGCTGGGCTACCATACCGAGTACAACTACAAGAACGCCACCACTACCAACTACGCCATCATGGGCATGAAGCTGTGGGCGGAGTATCTGGACGGCATTGCAGTCGTGACCGTCGGCACGTCCAACACCGAGCCCGCCGTGGCCGCCGCTGAATCCACCGGACGCTAAGAAGGGGTGACTTTCCATGACCGTCCCCGAGCTGTGCGTACTGACGCACAATTTTTTTGACCGGGCAGACGACCCCATTGCCGGGGAGTTTGCCTTTGAGCCGGACACCGTGCCCGCCGGGGTAGTGCCGGGGCAGTATTTCCTCGTGTGCGGATCCATCTTCAACGACGGCGTGCACAAGGCCGGGGACGGCGACCTGACCGCCGAGACCTTTAACGGCACAGTGCAGCCCATGCGCGTACCGCCTGACTTCGTGGCGCTGGCTGAAAAAATCGACGCATACGACAAAGCATTGCCGTCCGGCGGCGTGTATGTGTCCCAGTCCTTTGCAGGGTGGTCTGGCACGATGGCCACAGGCGCGGACGGTCTGCCCGCAGACGGCAAGACCCGCTATAAATCCGAGATCAATCAGTGGAGGAAGATGTGACATGGTCAATCTGTTCACTGCATCCACCGTGATGCAGGGCTTTACCAAAAAATTCTGCTTCCTGACCCGCAGCTATGAGCCGGACGGCGTCGGCGGCTTTGTTTCCGGCTGGACGGACGGCCCCAAGTTCGAGGCCGTGGAGCGCCACGACACTACCGTGGAGGCGCAAGTGGCAGAGCAGACGGCTGCGGCATCTACCTACACGCTGCTGGTCAACACCGGTGTGCCTCTGGCTTTCCCGGACTATGTCAAGCGGGTATCGGATGGGCAGACCTTTCAGATCACCAGCACGGCGGACGAGGGCAAGGCCCCGCCGGAATCCGGCATGGGGCTGCGGGCCGTTCAGTGTAAAAAGGCGGTGTTGCCGTAATGGGCCCCTCTGAGAGCATTAACCGGGCGCTGAATGCCTTTTTTAACGGCTTTGGCATCCCCGGCTATCTGGAAGACAACATTCCGCCCGGCACAGAACTGCCGTATCTGACCTATCAGCCGACAATTCCCGGCGGCTGGAATGAGTCCAGCACCTTCCACGCCCGGCTTTGGTATCCGAGTGCCAAAGGCCGGACGCCTATTTTACAGACCGAAGACAAGATAAGCGCAGCCCTTGCAGATGGCTTGACCGTCGAATGCGAGGGCGGCGCTATTCTTTTGCGCAAAGGCAGCCCGTGGGCGCAGCCGCTCGACAATCCGCCCGAGGGCTATCTGTGCGAATACCTCAATTTTGAAATCACGCAGTTATGCGAGTAAAGGAGCATTATGGCAAGAAAATTTTCCAAAATTTCGCAGAAAGCGTTCGAATCCATGCAGTTCAATGCAGGCATCGTGGTCAACAAGTTTGATGTGACCGGCGAGACCGAAGTTCAGGACGCAGACATTATCACCGCCACGACCGGCGGCATCACCGCGACCTGCAAGGCAAACTTCACCGATCTGGGCGCGGACGTGGACAACGCCCAGAAGAACACCGCAGAGTTGATGCAGATCGAGGACTACGACTGCACGCTGGCTTTTACCGCCCTGAATGCCACAACCGACGTTATCAAGCTGGCCCTCGGCGCGGCTGACGTGACGGACAAGAAGGTCACTCCCCGCATGACGCTGGACCCCACCGAAAACACCGGCGATTTTAAGGACATCTGGTGGGTAGGAGACACGCTGGATGGCGGTATGGTTGCAGTCCGACTGATGAACGCACTGTCCACCGGCGGCTTGACCCTGAAAACGACCGACAAGGGCAAGGGCAACATCTCCGTCACTCTCACCGGCTGTCCTCGTCTGGGCAGCGATGTGGTACCCATGGAGTGGTATTACAGCCCGAAGGTTGCGGCATAAGGAGGTTACAACATGAAAACTCTGAACCAGATGGACGAGACCGAGTTCCTGCGCCGCTGCTGGCTCATCGCTGACGCTGTGTCTGACCTGCTGACCAAGACCAAAGTCATGGATCTGCGCAAGGTCATGCCGGTTTTCAACGGCAGCGAGACCGAAGAGGAAAAGAAGCAGAAGAGGGAAGAACAGAGCCGAAAAAACCTCAAAGCAATGGCAAAAAGCCTGCTCTTTGAGAACGCTGAGGCTACCGCCAAGCTGCTTCCGCTGCTCTATGAGCCGGACGTTGACAAGGACGGCAAACCTGAGACCATGACGCCGTTCAAGACCCTGCGCGTTATCACTGCCACCATCGAGGACAAGGACGTGCTGGATTTTTTGTTATCGTTGGTGAAGCTGGGCCAGACGAGTATCGGCGCCTGACTTCATCCATTCGGCTCGATATGCTGCGGCTCATCGGAAAGCCCTACATCGTCCAGCACATCATGAACACCCGGCGGCAAGAGGCCATTGCTTTGAGCTACCGAGCATACATGACGGACGCGCTGGCAGGCTTCGCAGGCACAGAAGAGCGCTGGGCTGACCGGGTGGCAAAGATCATTGACCCCCGCCCCGAAGAGCCGCAGCAAAGCGCCGAAGAAGTGATACAGAGAATCAAAAATGGCTTGAATGGAGGTGAGGAAACCTGAAACTCTTTGAATTGATGGCAACGCTGGGGTTGGACGATAGTGCATACCGACAGGGCGTTGACGAAGCAAAAGCCCAGACCAGAACAGCCGTATCCAGCATGACGAAGGAATATAACCGTCTGTATAGTGAGGTTTTGCATTTAACGGCGGCTTACCAGAGGTCAAGCAGAGAAACCGGCGAAAATTCTCAAGCCACGCAGGACTTTAAGCAAAAGCTTGCCGATGCGCAAAAGCAGCTACAGGCCACCGCTCAGGGGCTCAGAACTGCGGAACAGTACATGGAGAGCTATAAGGAAAAGACCGAGAGCACAACGGAATCTCTTGTTGCAGCTTTTACTAAAGCCCAGATGCTGACATCTGCTATTCAAAGTGCTTGGCAAAAAATTCGAGACCTTGGGACTTCTTTTGTTCAGTCCGGCATGGAGTATAATTCTCAAATTGAGATTTACCGGACTGCGCTGACCAATATGTTGGGAGACGCGGAGCGAGCAAATGATTTGCTCAACGAAATCAAGGCCGATGCTGCGAGGACTCCATTTAGCACAGACTCCCTTGTCTCTGCAACACAATATTTGTTGAGCGCTGGCGAAAATGCAGAATACAGCCGCAAAACGATTCTCGCGTTGGGCGACGCAGTCAAGGCTACAGGCGGCGGCGACGATGAGCTAAACCGCATGGCTCAAAACTTGCAGCAAATCGCCAATGTGGGCAAGGCATCCGCGGTTGACATTAAACAGTTTGCGTTTGCTGGAATCAACATTTATCAGGTTCTTGCTGATTACACGGGAAAATCCGTGCAAGATGTGCAGAACATGACCATTACGTATGATGTTTTAACTCAAGCATTGCAAGCCGCCGCCGAAGAAGGCGGACGCTATTATAACAGTATGGGGACCCAGAGCCAGACGTTAAATGGCCGCATGACAACATTGCAAGACAACGCAAAACAGTTGGCAGGGCAACTGACCACGGGCCTTTCATCGGCTTACGGTTCAGTTGTAAGCGCGGCAAACGAATGGGTCTCGTCAATCTTAAACAATGATGAAAAATTAGAACAGCTAAAGAACACTTTAACTGCCGTGGTTTCTGTCGTTGCTGGTGCGGCTGCGGCTTTTGTGACTTACAAGGCAGCAGTATCTATCGCTTCCACAATCGAGGCGGTACAGAAGGCAACGCAAGGCTTGTCATTGGCTCAAGCAGCACTAAACGCTGTTATGGCAGCAAATCCAATCGCTATTGTAGTGACTTTACTTGCTGGACTTACAGCCGCTCTTGCCACTGCTTATGCAACAAGCGAGACATTCCGTGATACGGTCAACGGGGTATTTTCGAGCGTCAAATCCATTGCAGGCAGCGCGATTGATTGGGTCACAAATAAAATTCGTTCACTTATTTCGGGAGTTGCCGGAGCGATTGCAGCTTTGAACGCCTTGAAAAACGGTGAAGGATGGGAAGAGGCTAAAGCCGCTTACACAAACGCCTATCAAGACAAGATGAATGACTACAGCTTGGCAGATGGGCGCAGAGAACGCGGAAAACGCCACAATGAGAGGGTAAGACAAGCTCAAGAAGAGGCCAAAAGCACAAACAAAAATCCCTTGAACGATTTGGATAGCTCTATTGTTTTTGGAGATGGAGACAGTGATAAGAAAAAAGGCACAACTACCGTCGCAAAGAAAATTGCTCAAGTCATTGATTCTCTGACTGAAAAAAGCAGACAAGTTGCGAACGGTATTACGACTGACATCCAAACAATAACCGAAAAATACGACGACGACACCGAGCATATCACCAAGACCGTCACCGAGTCCGGCACAGAGATCGTGGACGGTGTGGCCCGCAACTATAAGACTATCACCAAGTACGTCGATGGCGTCCAGCAAAAAGTCGAAAAGACCGTGGAGGACATCGACACCAGCGTGAGCGCTGTCCAGATCAAAATCGACAAGCAGCTCAGCGAGGCGCAGAGCCAGTGGAAGAGCGGCATCATGGGCACGCTGCAAAGCACGATCTCCGACCTCAAAAACGGCAACTGGTCGGGCCTCGCCACCGACTTTGCAAAGCTGGTGTGGGGCGAGGTCACGCAGGAGCAGCGAGACATCATCTCCAAGTGGCTGACGGACGCCCTCACGGCGATAAATAACAGCTACTCCGGCGGCGGCCTGAGCGCGGCAAAAGACACCATCAAGGCGCTTTTTGGTGACGGCATCGCCGAGGGCGCTACCGAGGCAGGCACAGCCGTCAAGAGTTTTTCCCAGATCCTTGACGGTCTGAACGCCTCCGGAGGCGTGGACACAAAGCTGGCGGGCATCGCTGGCGGCTTCACCAATATGGCAGGCACCATCACAAAGGCCCTGAGCGGCATTGTGGGCTTTTTGGTATCGAACCCCGTGGTGGCGGTCGTCCTTGGTCTGACGGCCCTTGTGGGCGGCGCTGCGCTGTCTGCGTGGTCGAAGAACAAGGACGAGAAGCTCACGAACAACTACGAAAGCCCCTTCAGCAAGACCCCCGTGTACGACTCGCTGGCGGAGTTTTCTTACCGTGCTGACCAGTGCAACCGCTACAAGGGCCTCACGGCGTCGCCCTTCAGCAGCGGCCAGCAGGACACCACCGGCAGGCAGCAGCTCAGTGTGCTCCAGCGCATCTCCAACTCGCTGGATGAGCATCTTCCTGCCATCGGCACCGGCACGCTGGTCATCGACGCCAACGGTGTGCAGGCTCTTGCCGGTGCGATGCAGCCGACACTTGTGGACGGCATTGATGGAGACTTGGGCATTCGCTCGACCCGGAAAGCGAGGGGAGGCTAAATGGCAGCATTACAGGGCGTCAAGATCGGCGACCACCACACCCTCAAGGACTGGGGGCTTTACCTTGTGGTCAGCGGCACTACCGTCGGCCCGGCAGAACCGGACGAAAGCCTTCTGGTCAAAGTGCCTTTCAGCGACCGCATTTTAGACCTTTCCAAGTCGATGGACGGCAAAGTCCACTACACCCAGCGCAAGATCACCATCACGCTCAAGTGCGTAAAGCCGAAAAGGCTTTGGCCCAAGGTGCAGAGTGCGCTGGAAAACGCACTGCAAGGGCAGTGGCTGAAATGCGTTTTCGATGATGACCCGGCATGGTACTGGGAAGGTTTCTGGACGGTCGCACCCCAAAGCCGCGACCGGTGGGAGAATGTCTTTACCATCACCGGCATCTGCAACCCCTACAAGACCAACACCATCGCAGCGGCGGGCGCTGACTGGCTGTGGGACACCTTCAACTTCGAAGAAGACACCATCTATGACACGCCGACGGAGGTGAAAAGCCTGTGAGCTACAAAATCTATGCCGGCACGCAGACCGACGTAGGCGAGTGGGACACCAAAGCGTGCATCTACGACCCTGCGGCGGAAGACCTGCGCACCACGGCCGCCATGCTCATCTCCCCCACCCTTACCCGAGAGGCGGGCAAAGCAGGCAGCCTTGAGTTTACCATCCCACTGGGCAACATCGCCCACTCGGCGCTGCAAAAGCTCAAGACTATCGCGGAGGTAGAGCAGGACGGCAAAACCCTGTGGCGCGGGCGGGTCATGAGCCACGAGATGGATTTCTATCTGCGGCAAAATGTGTATTGTGAAGGGGAGCTTGCCTACTTTAACGACAGCTCGCTCGTGCCATACAAATACGCGGACATCAGCATCAAGGAATTTCTGGCCAAGGTCATCAGCAACCACAACAGCCAGACAGACCGGTACAAGCGTTTTACCCTCGGCACCGTAAATGTGTTTGCGGATGGCCCACAGGAGAGCTTTCAGACGGTCTACATGCGCGGGTGCGTAGCAAAATACCATAGAGACAGCGACGACGAAGTCGACTATTGGCTAGAGGACGCTGACAGAAGATGGCTATGTAATACAGCAAGTAACCATAATCTCCCAGCTGGGTACATTAACGGAGGCAATGTGATACGCATTGTCTCCAATGATGGCCGTGACCCTAGCAGCCCTTCCTATGTCGAGATGTATACAGTGGAGCGAAACGTGGCCTACAAAAACGGCAATTTCTACTCACTGAGTACTGTGCAGAAAGATTCGAAATACGTCTACACCGTCGACACCACCCCGCTGACAGACTGGAGGCTGACCGACGATGGAGCGATTCAGCTCTACAACTCCGGTTTTAATGGAGGATGGTCGGTCTGCACGGGTTACTACCTGCACGACTTCGACGCCTCGACCAACGAGGCCCTCGATTTTGGCGATGGCAAAAACTTTGGCACCACGTGGGACATCCTGCAATCCGAGCTGACGGACGTGTACGGCGGCTACTTTGCTGTGCGTTACTCCGAAGACGGGAAGACCCGGTATCTGGACTATCTGGCCGATGACGGCATCACAGAGACGAACCCGCAGCCTGTGGAGTTTGGCGTCAATATGCTTGATTTGACCAACTATGTCAAGGCCGAGGACATCGTCACCCGGGTCATCGCGGTGGGCTATAAGTCAAAGGGCTGGTGGATCTTCAAGAGCACGAAGACCATCAGCCGGGAAGCCAATGACTACGAAGCCCAAGAAGTCTACGGCATCATCACCAAAGTCATCGTCCTCGACGGCAAGGCGTCCACGAACCAAAAGCTGCTGGACGCTGCGAACGAGGAGCTTCGAAGATGCCAGCAGCGCTATCTTGAGGGCATCGAGGTGAGCGCTGTTGACCTGCATGATGCCGGTATCGACGTAGAGCGTCTGGGCTGGATGAAAAAGACCCGCGTTATCTCGAAGCCCCACGGCCTTGATACGCTGCTCCTGCTTTCCAAGGTGGTTGAGCCGCTGGACGCGCCGCAAAAGAAGCGCTTTACCTTCGGGACAAGCTTCTGCTCCATCTCGGACTTGCAGGCCCTCAGCAGCCACAAGGCCTCGCTGGCTTACAGTATGTCCCTGAGCGCGGCGGGGTATCTGAACGGCGCGAAAAAATAAAACCGTAAAGGAGTGACACTATGGCAAAATCCTACGATGAAATCGTCAGTCAGATGACCGAGGACATCAAAAGTATCCGGGAAGCGTCCCTTGGCGTCGAAGTGCGTGAGCATATCGCCTCCGGCATGGAAAACGTGCTGGAGATCTTCAAGCGCCTGCCGGACGCTGTGAACGAGGTGATCGCCTCCGTCCCGTCTGACTATACCGCCCTCGTGAACCGCGTGGCAGACCTCGAGAGCTGCGGCTTGACGGTCGAAAACGGCAAGCTCTGCGCGGTCTATGATGACGGCACAGGCGGAGACGTCAGCGTGGAGCACGTCGCTCTGGGCTATCCCAGCATGGCGATGACGGTCGGCGAGTCTCAGCCTGTATCCGCCATCGTCAGCCCGGAAGACGCCACAGACAAGACAGTGACATGGAGCGTATCGCCGGAAGAGTGTGCAAAAGTCGAGGGCGGTGCGCTGAAAGCCACGAAGTACGGCGAGTGCACCCTAGCTGCCACAGCCGGGGACAAAACCACAAGCTGCCCTGTCACGGTATCCATCGGGCGCTACGCCATCATAACGGCTGCCACAGAAACCGGCGAGATTCCCGCGTGGAACGACCCTCCCTCTCACGCTGAGTTCTTTGTGCCGCTGACCGCCAAAAAATCCGGCCTGCTGCTCCACTCGATGTCCTTCCGCATCAAGGGCTTTGTGGCCGGAAAAAGCCGGGCCATCCTGCGCAAAGCAGGAAATAATACCCCGCTGGTGGATCTCTCGCTGGAGCTTATCCGGGGTTACAACGATGTGACCCTCGACATGGGAGACTTTCTGCTCGAAAAGGATGTGGAGTACCAGCTGTATATGTCCGCCGTCAACAACTTCTATCCGCCCTCAGTGAAACCCGAGTGGGTGGTGGAAAACGACTTTATCGACATCGCCAACGCCAGCGCCTATTACGACGGGGAAACTACCCTCATCTTCGCCGGAACGGTTGAGTTGATTCAGGAGGAAGACAATGGCTAAAGTATCCAAGCCGATTTTACTCGAAGAAACATACCGCGAGCAGAGCGTGATCCAGAACGGCTATCTCAAGCAGATTGCCGACGCCCTGACCGGCCAGTCTACGCAGGAAAGCACTGCATCTCTCTCCGGTGCTGCCGAAACCAACACCGCAAAAACCGCCTCGCTGGTGGAGTACCTGTGCCTCCTCGATGGCGTACCCATCGAAAGCAGCATCACCCCGAAGGACGCATATACCGCTGGCTACTGGAACAAAGACATGGTCAAGCTGCTGATGGAGCGTCAGCGCTTGACTGCTGCGGAGTACGAAAATGTCACTGGTGAGCCTTACACTGCATAAGAGAGGAGCGCACTTATGATCGAGCTTAGCGTATCTCTTGCGTCCAGCGGCACTGTCAGGCTGGCAGGCTATGAGCAGATGCTGCGCTTCGGCTACACCAAAAACCGGGGCGTGTACCGGCTGCGCATCGAGGCCGCTGGCGAGTGGAAGGGGCTGGCCGTCCGGTGCTTCTGGCATACTCCGGACGGCAAAGACCCGCTCTCCTCGCTGGTGGTGGACGGCTTCGTGGACGTGCCTGCCAGCGTCACCGCACAGCCTGGCAACGGCTGTATCACCTTTGAGGGCAGTGACGGCGCAAAGACCGTAACCAGCGCTGACCTTCGCTACCGGGTAGCCGCGAACTCCGGCACGGAGGACGGCACAGAACCAGAACCGGGAACGCCCGCATGGCAGGCTTTCGTGGAGGCGGTGAAGTCCGATGCATCTGCCGCCGTGCAAGCTGCTAACGACGCGGCAACATCTGCTTCAAACGCTGATGCTTTTGCCAGCGCTGCTAAGAGTAGCTCCGAGAGCGCTGCCGAGAGTGCTGCTGCGGCGGCATCCAGTGAGAGCGCAGCTGGACAGTCGGCAACGGCTGCCAGCGCCAGCGCCGCCGAAGCCACCCGTCAGGCTGAGCTTGCAGCACAGGCAGCAGAGAACAAAGGCTTTTTGTATCTGGAAGACGATGACAACAGCGGCATTTTGTCGCTTGTGGTGTCGGATAACTTGGCCGATGACGTCACCTTGCAGGATGACGGTCATGGCATTTTGGAGGTGGTATATAAATGAGTAAGAATATGAAAATCGGTCCATACAGCGCCTACGCGATCGCCGTCAAGTACGGGTATACCGGTACGGAACAGCAGTGGATTGAAGAACAAGAGGCTAACCGCGTCGCTTCGGAACAGGCCGCACAGCAGGCGGGAGCCGCCCGGGATAATGCTGAGACCGCAGCGACCCGGGCTGAAAACGCCCAGCATCAGGCCGCCGACAGCTTGCAGGAGCTGAAAGACGGCATCGCCAGCGGCAGTTTCAAAGGTGAAAAGGGTGACAGAGGTGAAAAAGGAGACATCGGTGAGACTGGCCCTGCCGCCACTGTCGCAGTCGGTACCGTGACCGGCCTTGGCGCTGGTGCCGCTCCGACCGTGACCAACTCGGGCGATGAGCACAATGCTGTGCTGGACTTTGGCATCCCCACTGCGAGTGCCATCGACATTGCCGTTAACGTGCTCTTTAAGCTCCCCCGCACGGGCAAGGTCTACACCGTAAAAATCCCACGATTTGCCACGAACCCCACCGTCAGCTGCGAAAAGCTGGACGACAACGCAGGGCTTGTGTGTGAGCCGTCTACCGACACTGTCGAGGGCCTCGATGATTATGCCGACATCCCTCTTTTCAAGTGGTACAACTGCAACTACAAGCGAGACGCAAGCGGCCACGCTTACCCAACTGCTATCGAGCATCTGAGCGATGACTACCGCAAGACTGGCACTGTGGACGTGGGCGTTATCCAGATGACACCTTACGTCAAATGGGACGACAGTAACCCCGACTACATCTTGTGGTCTATCACCGATTCTCCCCGTGATGGCTTTACTCCGTGGGCTGCTGCCAAGTCTGGTGACATTGTATACCCCTATGTCATCCACTCGAAGTTCTTCAGTGGTGTGGGCGAGGATGGTCTGCTGCGGAGCGTATATGACCTCGTTCCGGCGCGCAACCAATCGCATAACAGCGTGATTACAGACTACGCCAAGAAGGGCGCTGGCTATAAGGGTGCAGGCGGCGAGAAAGCCGCGTGGCAAATTCTGTTCAATTCCATCAAGTGCGCTGTGAAGTCCAGTCAGGAAAAGTACGCAGGATGCACGGGCTATAATCTCCAGTATCCCGCAGCTGTACAGCGAAGCGAGAAGCTGACCTACTTCCCTGTCACAGCGGCGCAGGCAAAAAACTTGCTGGTTGGAAGCCGGGTTTCTGTCGGATACGGCTCAAAGGGCAGCGACGGCACTGTTAATAATGACCGCAGTGCTTCGACTATCCATCAGTATGCAGACGAAGCCCAAATTCTCAAAATTGAGCCTCTCGATGATACGACCAGCGCTGTGTATCTGGATTGCGACGCTTTTGATACCATGCCTGTCTCCTTGTCTGATACTCTGAGTGCTCCTATCACTTTGTCTACAATGCACTGGCATAGCGGCACAACGGACGCGGTCATCGGCCACCATGATGGCAGTCCCGGTAGCAATACGGATTCTAAGCACCCCTATCGCGTGCAGGGTATCGAGTACGCTGTGGGCGGCTATGAAACGCTCAGCGATATGGTACTCGCCTTTGACGACAGTAACGGCAAAGACGTATATGTCTGTCCTGCTGGCGTAGCGCATACCAAGACTGACGCCGAGATTCTGGCGAGCTACAAGAAAGTCGGCAGCTTCCCTGCAGGCGACTGGTGGATTGGAGACATCGGCTTTGACCCCGAGACCTGCGTAACATGGCCTGCAACGCAAGGCTCCGGAGATAAAACAGGCGTCGGCGACCGCGTCTATGGCGGCGGAAACGCAAGCAAGAACACCCTACGCGAATACTTGCAAGGCGGTGATCTCTGGGGCGGGTCGCGTGCGGGCGCTTCGTATGTGCGTTGCGGGGACGGGCTTGGGGGCGGGGGCTGGAGTTGCTTGGCCGCCGATTGACACCTTGCGCCGGGGGGGTGAATGCCGCTTGCGGCAGAGGGGGAAGTCCCACTGAAAGCAAGGTGGCATGAGGCAACAAATCGAATATCAATTTATATAAGGGACTGGTAGAGCAGCGGTAATCTCAGGAACAGGTCGAATGCAGGCGCATCGTATGTGAATTGCAGGAACAGGCTTGGGAACGGGAACTGGAATTACTTGGCCGCAGATTGTTTGTATCTAATTTATTTATGTTATTTTGCTCTATCTTTCGCAACTGAAGTTGTAGCCAGAATGGCTCCTCAGCTGATGCGGCATTTGTCGCTGGCTGAAAATTGCTCACAGAAGGGCGGGGTTAGTAGAGAAATCGAAAGCCCTGTATAGCAAACAATCGAACAGAATCGATTGAACCTTAGAAAGGATGTGTATGAAGCGTTATTGTAAAAACGTCAATATCCTTGATTTTGAATTTTTAGAGTTTTGTGCGGGTGAATGCCTACGCAAAAAGTGGAAACGTCGGGATGTGCTAGAGTTCTTTTCCAGTATTACTGGAAGAAGCAAAGACGAAATCCTGTACGCGATAAAACATGGCGAAAAGCCTGCCCTTATCGTAATCGCAGCCCATCATATGCAAAAGCAGCTGGCAAAGAAAGAGTTGCATTTTGTGCCGATATGGTACAAGGAGAAAATCGACGCATCGAATCACAAATTGCGCCGTATTGGCATCCAGCACGTCAGCCAGCAGCTATATGACTATGTGGCCGTCTATGCGATGCAAGACCTGATGAAACGCATTGGTGAGTATCAGTGCGCCAGCATCCCCGGTCGCGGGCCATACTACGGACTGAAGCACGTCCGCAAGTGGCTAAAGGAGCGTGACGCAAAGTATGTAGCCCAGTTGGACGTGCAAAAGTGCTTTCCGAGCATCCCGCAGGACAAGCTACTTGCCTTTATTGACAAGTACGTCGCCAATGCGGATATCCGCTGGCTTGTCAGGGAGCTGATGAACACTTTTGATGTAGGGCTATCGATTGGCTCTTATCTAAGCCAGTATCTGTGTAATCTGTATATGAGCCAGCTCTATCACGAAATATCAGAGCGGATGTACTACACGCGGCGCGGTAAGTCCATTCGCCTTGTCAAACATGTCCTTTTCTACATGGACGATATTTTGCTGATTGGGTGCAACGCAAAGGCCATGCACAAAGCGGTTGATGCCATTATCGCTTACGCCAAGGGCAAGATGGGGTTGACCATCAAGCCAACATGGAATGTACGTAAGATAAGCGATACGGACTTTGTGGATACTATGGGATTTCGTGTATATGGCGACCATGTAACGGTCAGGCGACGGGTCTTCCTTCGCGTCAGAAGGGCGTACAAGAAGCCGACAAAGAAGCGTTACCGTAAGATGACCGTAAAGCAGGCACAAAAATGCGTCAGTTATTTCGGGTGTATCAAAGGCGCAAATCTATTACGGTTCGCAAAGAAATTTCACATATTTACGACAATAAAGCAAGCGAAAGGAGTTGTTGCACATGAAAGCAAGCTTCGATGCAGAGCAGCCCGCCGTTCGGTCTGTGCGTGACGGCCATACGCTGTATATCTTTATCTGTGTCAACGGTCAGTGGATGGAACGGCAGTGTGACGAATCTCAGCCTGCACAGCAGGTATGGGAATGCGACTACCGGGAAATCGTGGCTGATGAAAGCAAAATCGACCTCGAAAAGGTCACGGCCGCTCCTGAAAAGTATCTGGATTGGATGGAGCCTGTCGAGAAGACTGACGCCGAGAAAATCGCAGAGCTTCAGGAAAAGAACGAAATGCTTACGCAATGTCTGATGGAAATGTCGGAGATTGTTTATGCATAAAATCACACAAAAAATCGAAAGGATGGTACTTATGATGGCTATGTTATGGGCACAGGAAATTATGTCTGCTGAGACTGCGGAGGAGGCAAAGGCTCTGTATGAGCGCTGCCCTCGTCTGCTGAAGCCGAAGGTGAAGGACATCCTCATCGAGAGCGGCTTTGAGGAGATCGTAGGCGAAAGCGACGCTTGAGAAAGGACGTGTCGTATGAGTTTTCTTGAGTTTTTGAACAACCTTCTCGCGGGCCTTTTTGGCCCTTCCCATTCCTCCGCAAATGTCTCTCCTGAGGTGTCCACTGTGGACACCAAAGCCTCCGCTCCTCCCGGCTGGGAGGGAGAGCCGCCCTACCGCTACCTCGACGTGAGCCGTTATCAGGGCAAAATTACCCTCGATGGCTGGAAGCAGGCCAAGGCCGCAGGCTACAAAGGAGTCATGCTCAAGACGGTATCCACCAACAAAAAACTTAGCACCCGGGCAGACGGCCTTTATATCGACCCGACCTTTGAGGACAACTACCGCAACGCCAAAGCTGCCGGGCTGGACGTGGGCGTCTACTACTACACCTACGCCATCAGCCGCACCGGTGCAGATAAGGAACTGGCTGTTCTGGCTGACGCTCTGCAGGGCAAGGAGCTGACTCTTCCGGTGGCTGTAGACGTAGAGGACAATAAGCTCAAGCAGCTGGGCAAGCAGGCTCTCACCGACCTGACGGCTTATGCGCTGGCCCGTATCGAGGCAATGGGCTTTTACGCCCAGCTTTACACCTATACCAGCTTTGCCAACTCCCGCCTTTATGTGGGGGGTGCGGCGCTCAAGCCTTACGACGTCTGGCTTGCGGACTACACTGGCAAGACTCCCAAGGTGAGCTTTAAGTACAATGCGCACCAGCACACCAGCAAGGGCAGCGTCCCGGGAATCTCCGGCAACGTAGACCTTAACGTAACCACCCTCAACTACCCCCGTATCATCAGAAAGAAGGGCCTGACCCGTCTCCGGGAGGGCGCATGACTAAAGAGCAAGCTCTTTTGTGGGTGCTGGGCGTTGTTGGCAGCGTGTGTGCAGGAGCAGTCACACTGGACAAAGTCTTGGACATCATCCACAAGTACATCAAAAAGGCACAGGCCCCCGACGCCGAGCAAAACAAGAGACTCGACGCTATCGAGCAGCGGCTGGGCGCAGTCGAAAGCATCTCCTCTCAGCACGCAGCGGCCCTAAAGCGCGACCTCACCCGCTTCGACGCGATCGACGAGGAAATTTGCTTGGCCCTTGATGGTGTGCGGAATCTGCTGGACGCCCAGCTCTCCGGAGACAATCACGAAGGGATGCAGAAAAGCAAGACCAGTATCGACAACTATCTTTTGAAAGGAGTTACCAATCATGGAAGCAATCAATGAAATTTTGAGCATCATCCCGGTTCCTGTGGCCGTCATCCTGATGCTGGGCGGACTCGTCTTTTACGCCATCGGCGGCATCCGTCTGGGCTACGGCGCAGCAGTCAAAAATCTGGTGCTCGACCTTATCACTCAGGCAGAGCGGGAGATTCAGGGCACCAAGCGCGGTGCAGAGCGCAAGGCGTGGTGCGTCAAGATGCTGCGTCTCTATCTGGACAATAGCAAGCTGGGCAGACTGGTCTCGTGGGCAATTACTGAAGAGACCATGAGCAAGGTGATCCAGTTTTTCTTTGACCGCATGAAAGCGGCACTGCAAAAGCAGTAAGGAGGATTTTATGGCAAGCGCTACATACAAGCATCAACGATTTTGCGAAATCAAGAGAAGCGGCAAAATCGACCATCTCGGTAACATCCCCGTAATGGTGCGCAACTCGGGACAGCTGCCGCAGCCTTTCTGGCTCGGTGCTGCCTGTGGCGGCGGCTCGTGTAGTGCTGCCCGCTGCGCTGCAAGGACTTGACCGACAGCAGATGACCGCCGCCATCAAAAGCGCACCGCTTGGGAGGGTAGACCGTAAGATAGCCTTACTGCGGTACGTTGAGCGGCTCCCGCTGCCGGACATTGCGGCACAGACACATTACAGCCGGACGGCGATAGGCTACCGGCTGAAAGGCATTGAAAAAATGCTGAACATATAAAAATCCCCCACTTTTCCGAAGCCCTGCGTTCCACGCGGGGTACTTTGTAGGCAAAGTGGGGGATTTTCTGTTTTATATGTGTGTGGTTTCCAAGCGCCCATGCGGATTTTTCCGTGTGGGCGCTTTTCTTTTTGTCCTTCGTTGTGCGTTCGTTGACTCTCTCGGTGGCTTAAAAAGGTACACTGGGCGCAAAGGGAGGGGAGCGCCATGTGGCACAAGTTCAACCCGAACCCCCAAGGAAACGGCGTGGGGGATTGCGCTGTGCGGGCAGTGGCAGCAGCTACAGGCCAAAACTGGGAGCGGGCGTATATCGGCCTTGCGCTTACTGGCTTTATCCTCGGCGATATGCCCAGCGCCAACCGCACATGGGGCGCATACCTCCAAAAACGCGGGTTCAAGCGCCGCATGGTGGAAGCAGACTGCACCACCTGTTACACTGTGGCAGATTTTGCCCGGGAGTATCCGCGCGGCGTGTATGTGCTGGGCTGCTCCGGGCACGTTCTGACCGTGATCGACGGCGCGTGGTGGGACAGCTGGGACAGTGGTGCAGAATGCCCGATTTATTACTGGTACAAGGAGGAGTAAAAGATGCCTTATAACCCATATGGATACCCGATGTATAGTCAGCCGATGCCCGACCAGCTTGCGCAGCTGCGGCAGGGGATGGGCTATCAGTCGCCTATGATGCAGCAGCCGACAGCCCAGACGGCACAGGCTGCGCCATCCATCATCTGGGTGCAGGGAGAAGAGGGCGCAAAAGCCTATATGGTCGCCGCAGGCAACAGCGTACTGCTGATGGACAGTGAAAACAGCGCCTTTTACATCAAGAGCACCGACGCCAGCGGAATGCCGCTGCCTCTCCGCGTCTTTGACTACAAGGAGCGCACCACGGCGGCAAAGATGCCCCCTCAGACGGCACAGCAGCCCGGCGGGGAGTTTGTCACCCGGGCAGAGTTTGACGCGCTGGCGGCCCGCTGCGCAGCGCTGGAAAAGCAAGAGCCCGCAAAGCCCGAAACGGAGGTCAAGTGATTATGGCGAATCCTCTTTTTAACGCTCTGGGCGGCGGTATGCCCGGCATACCCGGCCCTATGGGGCAGTTCGGCCAGATGATGCAGCAGTTCCAGCAGTTCAAGGCCAATTTTCAGGGAGACCCCAAAGCGGAGGTACAAAAGCTGCTGCAATCGGGCAAGATGTCGCAGGAGCAGCTGAACCAGCTTCAGGCGATGGCCCAGCAGTTCCAGCAGTTCTTGCCTCACTAAGCCGTAACCGTGGCCACGGTTCAAGATACACAAATACACACAATGCGAAAGGAGCAAATATGTCTCTTTCTTCTGACGGCGCAGTCATGACTATGCCTGTACAGCCCGCCAACGTCAACGGCGGCAATGGCTGGGGCTTCGGCGGTGATGGCGGCGCGTGGTGGATCATCATCCTCTTCCTGTTCGTTTTCTGCGGATGGGGCGGCAACTGGGGCGGCAATCGCAACGGTGCAGGCACTACCGGCGGCAGCGCAGTCGATGGTTACATCCTGACCAGCGACTTTGCCAACATCGAGCGCAAGATCGACAGCGTGAACAACGGCCTGTGCGATGGCTTCTACCAGCAGGCTCAGCTCATCAACGGCGTACAGCAGAACATGAGTAACGGCTTTATGTCTGCCGAGATCAGCCGGGCGAACCAGCAGGCGGCATTTATGCAGCAGCTCTTTGCCATGCAGATGCAGCAGCAGAACTGCTGCTGCGAGACCCGCGAAGCAATCCAGGGCGTGAACTACAACATGGCTACTCAGGCCTGCGATACCCGCAACACTGTGCAGAACGCAGCCCGGGACATCGTGGACAACCAGAACCAGAACGCCCGCGCCATTCTGGACGCTCTCACCGCCCAGCGCATCGAGGCCAAGGACGCAAAGATTACGGAGCAGAGCCAGCAGCTGTTCGCAGCACAGCTTGCGGCCTCTCAGGCGGCCCAGAATAACTATCTGCTGAACCAGCTGCGGCCTACGCCTATCCCGGCCTATGCATCCTGCAACCCGTGGGCATCCGGCTCTTACGCGGGCTGCAACGGCTGCGCATAACCGAATAATGGCAGCTTTTTGAGTGGCCGTTTCCAAAATGGAAATACCCACATCAAAATGTTCAGCCCCTGAGCTGATTTTGCAAACCAGAGCGCCGGGGCAGTAGTCCCGGCGTTTTTCTATGAAAGGAGCATTTGAATGACCGTAGCAGAACTGAAACAGCATTTTATCGATTATCTGGGTAGCATGGACATGAACAAAATGAATATCATGGACTTGAACGTCTATGTCAACATTTTGCGAATGGTAAACGACATGGACAAACCCGACCCCAGTGCGGCGCTTATGGATTTTTACAAGCAGTTGCACAAAGATTCGGAGCAGATGACGTTTCCCGTCGCTGCGCCCGATTTTTCTGTAAAGGAGGCCTCCGATAATGGCTGAATTTTCTAATTCTAACATCGTCAGCGTGGCGGCAGGCCAGAACCTTCCCTTGACCGAAACCGCCGTTGCAGGCCCCGCCTGCATCGTTCACCGTGAAGGTGCAGGTATTGTAACCCTTCGTGGGCTGACCAACCAGTGCCGCGCGCGTTTCAAGGTGAGTTTCGGCGGCAATATCGCCATTCCTGCTGGTGGCACTGTGGGAGCCGCTTCCGTGGCGCTGGCTATCAACGGTGAGTCCCTTACCAGTGCGACCGCGGTTGTCACCCCGGCGGCAACGGACAACTACTTTAATGTGTTCGTGGCTGCGTTTATTGAGGTGCCGCGCGGCTGCTGCGTGAGCGTGGCGGTTAAAAACACCAGTACGCAGGCAGTCAGCATTGCAAACAGCAATCTGATCGTTGAGCGGGTAGCATAAGAAAGGAGATAAAGTCATGCTGGATAAACTGAATCATCTGAAGGATGAAATGTGCGACGAGCTCATGGAGCTGACCGACAAAAAGAACCGTTCCCCGGGCGACGTCGAGATGATTGGCGAGATCGTGGACATCATTTTGGACATTCACCGCATTGAGGATTACTGCGAGGGCGGCGAGTACAGCCGTGCGGGCGAGTGGGAAGCTGACATGCGCGGAACCTTCGGCCGCGACGCCGGAAGCAGTTACAACCGGGGCAACAGCTACGCCAACCGTGGCCGTCACTATGTGCGCGGGCACTACTCCCGCGCGGATGGCCGTGAGCGCATGATCTCCGACATCGAGGACATGATGCAGGACGCCACCGGCGCAGAGCGAGACGCCTACAAGCGGGCGGCAGACATTCTGCGCAATGCATAAGGGAGGAGGGCGGCAGATATGGACATCGACGAAATCAATGACCACATCCACAAGCTTAAATGCGGCTCAACCGACTGGCAGAGCGTGGAGAAGCTTGCCGCCCTCTGCACTGTGAGAAATGAGCTGGAAGAAAAGCAGGCATCGACAGAAGCGCAGGCTCAAGCACTGCCGCCTGCGTCGTACCCGGCGGCATACTCCATAAAAGCAAATCCGCAAAGCGAGTTCGTGGAAGCGGCCAGTGCCGCCCCCTTTGGCGGCTTGATGGAAGTGCTTGATGAGCACATGAATGCCATAAAGCTTGCATATCCGAAAGAGTATGAGCTTGTCATGCGGAAGATAACCGCATTGTAAAACGACGCAAAATGTGTTATTTTTACATATGCCAAAAGCTTGTCAAGCTAGATTTTTAAGTTTGATAAGCTAACATTGAGCTAACAAATTTGATTTTATTCTCGATAAATCGTAAAATAAAACTGATTTGTAATCAGTGGGTTGCAGGTTCAACTCCTGTCACCAGCTCCAAAAATAAACGCACGAGCGATGAAAACAAATCGTCCGTGCGTTTTTCTTTTTACTTGAAATGCCTTGAAATCGTCTGAATGAACGTGACAGTCTAACAAATAATCTAACAAAACTAGTATTTCATCTTTTGCATTTCCTGCAACAGATAGACCGGGTCATTGTGGGAGACATACTTGTTTGCCGTGGTGGAAAAATTTTTGTGGCCAAGGATTGCCTGCACGGCGGTTTTTTCCAAGCCGCACTCCACCATCTTGCTGCTGGCCGTGTGGCGCAGCGTATGCGGATGCACCCCCTCTATGTGGCACTCCTGCATCAAGGCCCGGAACTTTGTAGCCACATTGCGCTTGTCCAGCTTTGTCCCGGCTTTGGATGGTATCAGCCACTCACAGCCGCTGTCAAGCATCCAAAAGGCAATGATTTTATAAATAGGGTCGAGAATGGGGATAATGCGGTTTTTGCCCGCTTCGGTCTTTTCACCGCCCTGCATATACCGCTCTTTTAGATGCACATCGTCGCAGCGCATGGAGAGCAGCTCATCGATACGCATACCGGTGTAGAGCAGCACCATTGCGATTTGTGCTGTCTGCCCAAGCTTCGGGTCATCTTGTCGGCTGCTTATCTGCTCTATCTCTTGAGCGGTCAGGGTACGCTCCGCCTTGCCTGCAGCCGCCGGGAGCTGCAAGAGCATGGCATAGTTTTTGTTTACGATGTCCTGAGCCATCGCCCATTCGCAGATCTGGCTGAAAAGTGTGCGCTGCTTTTCGCAGGAGCTGCGAGAGAGGCCCTTTTCCACCATCTGGTCAATCACCTGTTGATAGTCTGCCGCCTTTAAGTCCCGAAGCTGTCGGTTATACAGCGGCGCAGCCTTTGCATAGGCCAGCTCATAACCCTTTTTCATGTCAGTGCTGAGCTTGTCAAATTTGGGCTGTGCCTTCCACTGAGCATATGCATCCGCAAAGGTGCATTTCAGACGCGCTGCGGGGGTGTTCTGGGCGTTGTAAGCGTCCAGCGCTTGTACAGCTTCACCTGCTGTTTCAAACGTCCCCAGCACGTCCCGCTTGGCCGTCAGAGCCACATATGGCCTTGACCTCGTCCCACTCAACTTATATACGCTGCCGCTGCCCTTTGGGCGGCGGCGCTTTTTTCTTTGCTGCGGGGCGGCTTCGGGCTGCTTCTTGCCGCAGTA
>ERZ869983.179-NODE-179-length-21372-cov-3.953557_pt1 | contig 21372 bp, 14 predicted proteins | sample MGYA00521106_ERZ869983 | MGnify/ENA primary metagenome ERZ869983 (study PRJEB32232, sample SAMN07284972) | human gut metagenome | biome: human-associated habitat; material: feces | host: Homo sapiens | place: Tanzania | collected 2014-04-05 ...
GAGGCAGGAGACGGTCTTGAGGCTATGGAGACATTTTACGCAGAGAAAGATATTGCGCTCATTATATTAGATGTCATGATGCCAAAGATGGACGGCTGGCAGACCTGCCGTGAGATCCGGCAGTCTTCCAAAGTACCGATTATTATGCTGACGGCACGCGGCGATGAGCGGGATGAGCTTCAGGGATTTGATCTTGGAGTGGATGAATACATTTCTAAGCCATTTAGTCCGAAGATTCTTGTTGCGAGAGTGAATGCGCTTCTGAGGCGTTCGAATGTGTTGGATGCGGATGAGCATGTGGAAGCAGGTGGTATCGTTGTAGATAAGGCGGCACATCAGGTGCAGGTGGACGGAAAAGATGTGGAACTTAGTTATAAAGAATTTGAATTATTGTCTTATTTCCTTGAAAATCAGGGAATTGCACTTTCCAGAGAGAAGATATTGAATAATGTATGGAATTATGATTATTTTGGAGATGCTAGAACTATCGACACTCATGTTAAGAAACTTCGCAGCAAGCTTGGAGAAAAGGGTGAATACATTAAGACAATCTGGGGAATGGGCTACAAATTTGAGGTAAATTAAAGATGAAGCATTTTAAACAAAAAGAAAAAAGAAAGCATTCTATTAAGAGGCAGATGATCGCAGTTTTTGCAGGCATGGTCATCTGTCTGCTTGCTATTTTGCTTGTTGTTAATGTAAAGTTCTTAGAGCCGTATTATATCAGAGACAAGGAAATGCAGTTCATTCATGTATATGAAGAACTGCAGAATGCTGTGAAAAAGGGGACGATCAGTAATGATGAAGTACAAGATGAATTACATGTCCTCTGTGAGAAGAATAATATTTCTTATATTGTATTGGATATGGATAATGAAAAACTGATTACAAATGTGCATGATACGAATATGCTCAAGCAGCAGTTATCGGGATATCTTCTGAACCAGGCACAAAAAGGTGGAAAGGTGCTGGACAGCACAGATAACTACCAGTTGATGAGAAGTCAGGATCCATGGAATCAGAGCGAATACATTGAGATGTGGGGACAACTTGACGATAATGTGAATTTCCTGATCCGTAGTCCAGTGGAAAGTATCCGTGAAAGTGTTGCATTGTCCAATCGTTTCCTAATATATGTAGGTATGGGAACACTGATCATCTGCATCGGACTTGTATGGTATTTCTCCAGAAGGATTACAAAGCCGATTCAGGAGCTGGCAGAGCTGTCTGACCGCATGGCAAATCTGGATTTTGAGGCGAAGTATACAAGCGGTGGTAACAATGAGATTGGTGAACTGGGTGATAACTTTAATCGTATGTCGCAGAAGCTGGAAAAGGCAATTTCTGAATTGAAGCAGGCAAATAACAGTCTGCAGCAGGATATTGAGCAGAAAGAGAAGATGGAGCAGATGCGTACGGAGTTTATGGGAAATGTATCTCACGAGCTGAAAACTCCGATTGCTCTGATCCAGGGATATGCAGAAGGACTGAAAGAAGGGGTTAATGATGACCCGGAGAGCCGCGACTTCTATTGTGATGTTATTATGGATGAAGCCGGTAAGATGAATCGGATGGTCAAGAATCTGATGACACTAAATCAGTTGGAGTTCGGAAATGATAAAGTAGAATTTGAGCGTTTTAATCTGACAGAACTAATCGGTGGCGTGCTTCAGAGTATGGACATTTTGTCACAGCAAAAAGATGTCCAGCTTATTTTCCGGGAGAAGAATCCGGTCTACGTCTGGGGGGATGAGTTTAAGATTGAACAGGTCGTGCGCAATTATGTAAGTAATGCCTATAATCATGTCAATGAAGAAAAGATTATTGAAGTGAAGATTTTGCAGGAAGACGGACTTGCGAAAGTGACTGTATTTAATACCGGAAAGCCAATACCGGAGGAAGACGTTCCGCGTATCTGGGATAAATTCTACAAAGTGGACAAGGCTCATACCCGTGAGTATGGCGGTAACGGAATCGGACTTTCTATCGTAAAAGCCATTATGGAATCTATGCATCAGCAATATGGTGTAAAAAATTATGATAATGGTGTTGAATTCTGGTTCACACTTGATGTACGATAGAAGAAACCAAAACAAAAGAGATAGATGTGCGTTAACAGGCATAAAGGAATGAGAAGAAAGGGACACGAGCACATGATAGCAATTATTGATTACGATGCAGGGAATATAAAGAGCGTGGAAAAGGCCATGCACCTTTTAGGACAGGAAGTTGTTGTAACAAGAGACAGAGAATCGATTTTAAAGGCAGACAAAGTAATTCTTCCGGGAGTCGGAGCATTTGGAGATGCTATGAGCAAGATCAGACAATATGGTCTGGAAGAAGTAATCCATGAAGTCGTGGAAAAAGGGACTCCATTTCTTGGAATTTGTCTGGGACTTCAGCTTTTATTTGAAAGAAGTGACGAGACACCGGGAGTAGAAGGACTTGGTATTTTAAAAGGAGAGATTCTTCGGATTCCGGATCAGCCGGGACTTAAGATTCCTCATATGGGCTGGAATTCTCTGAAATATCCGCATGAAGGCAGATTATTCCGTGGAATACCGGAAGATTCTTATGTATATTTTGTACATTCTTATTATCTGAAGGCAGAAGATGAGAGTATTGTAACAGCTACAACAGAATATAGCACATTGATCCATGCATCTGTAGAAAGTGGAAATGTATTTGCATGCCAGTTCCATCCGGAAAAGAGCAGCGATGTTGGAATACAGATTTTGAAGAATTTTGTTGAGTTATAGACAGGAGGAACGGTATATGCATACAAAGAGAATCATCCCATGCCTGGATGTAAATAACGGACGAGTTGTAAAAGGTGTGAACTTTGTAGATTTAAAGGATGCTGGTGATCCAGTGGAAATTGCTAAGGCTTATGATAAAGCAGGAGCGGATGAACTTGTTTTTTTGGACATTACAGCTTCATCCGATCGAAGAAACACAGTTGTAGATATGGTCAGAAAAGTAGCTGAGACAGTATTTATTCCATTTACTGTTGGAGGAGGAATCCGTACTGTAGATGATTTCCGTGCACTTTTAAGAGAAGGAGCAGACAAGATTTCAATTAACTCATCAGCCATTGATACTCCGAATCTGATTTCGGATGCGGCAGACAAGTTTGGAAGCCAATGTGTGGTTGTAGCAATCGATGCGAAGAAACGTGCAGATGGCAGCGGCTGGAACATTTACAAACATGGTGGAAGAATTGATGTAGGAATTGATGCGCTGGAGTGGGCTCATCAGGTGGAAAAACTGGGAGCAGGAGAGATACTCTTGACCAGTATGGATTGTGACGGAACAAAGGCAGGGTATGATCTGGAACTGACCCGTGCTGTTGCAGAAGCAGTTAATATTCCGGTCATAGCCTCCGGCGGTGCAGGCAATCTGGAACATTTTTACGATGCGCTGACAGACGGAAAGGCAGATGCGGCGCTGGCAGCATCTTTGTTTCATTATAAAGAATTAGAGATTAAAGAAGTAAAAGAATATCTTCGTGGCAGAGGTGTTTCTGTGCGATTATAACAGATAAAAGGTATGGGTAATTGTAACTTAAAGTTGCAATTACCTATATCTCTATCTAGAAGAAAAAAGGAGAAAAGAAAATGGCAGCAATTAATAATGACTGGCTGGAGGCTTTGCAGGGGGAATTTAAAAAGCCGTATTATAAAAAACTATTTGAGACAGTAAACGAAGAATATCGAACGAGACAGATATTCCCACCGGCGGATGATATTTTTAATGCCTTTCATTTGACACCTTTACATAAAGTAAAGGTTGTGATTCTTGGACAGGATCCATATCATAATGTAGGGCAGGCTCATGGACTTTGTTTTTCTGTAAAGAAAGGTGTGGATATCCCACCATCACTGGTAAATATTTATAAAGAACTTCATGATGATTTGGGGTGTACCATACCGAATCATGGCTGCCTGACAAAATGGGCCGAGCAGGGTGTGCTGATGCTCAACACAGTATTGACTGTACGGGCACACCAGGCGAATTCACACAGAGGCATTGGCTGGGAGGAGTTCACGGATGCAGCAATTATGGCACTTAATAGCCAGGATCGTCCGATCGTATTTATTCTTTGGGGAGCTCCGGCACAGAGAAAAGCCAGCATGTTGAATAATCCGAATCATCTGATACTGAAAGCACCACACCCAAGTCCGCTTTCCGCTTATCGTGGTTTCTTTGGAAGCAAACCGTTCAGCAAGACGAATAAATTCCTGGAAGCAGGCGGTGTGGAACCAATCGACTGGCAGATTGATTAGTAATAATTAGCTTTACTTTATTGGAAAAATGAATAGAGAAAATAAAGGAAGGCTATTGACAAACAGACATATCAGGAATATATTTAAAACAAACATATGAACAAATGCTCAATTGTTAATGCAACATGCGGGAGGATAAAATATATGAAAGATATGGAGAAAGAATTACACGAGCACCATCATCACCATGATGAAGAATGCGGCTGTGGCTGTGGCCATCATCACCACCATGAAGAAGAGCATGAACACCATCATGATGAAGAATGTAGTTGCGGTTGTGGCCATCATCACGACCATGAAGAAGAGCATGAACACCATCACGAGCATGAGCACCATCACCATGATGAGGAGTGTGAATGCGGCTGTGGCTGTGGCCATCATCACCACCATGAAGAAGAGCATGAACATCATCATCATGAAGCAGTGGAACATGAGCCTTGTGTTATGCCGGCAGGGGTAGCACAGCAGACATATATTTTGGAGAATCTTGGATGTGCGAACTGTGCAGCTAAGATGGAAAGAAAGATTCAGGCGTTGCCGGAAGTTGAAGGTGCAATATTGACTTATGCAACAAAAAAACTGGTTGTCGCATCAGATCATCAGGAGCATCTTCTTTCAAAGATTCAGGAAATCTGTTCTTCCATCGAGTCGGAAGTACATGTTATCGCAATGCCGGATAATCAGCCGATCAAGAGAGAAAAGAAGAATCCGTTTGAAGAAAATAAAAAGGATATAGTACTTGTCGGAGCTGGAGCGATTCTTTTTGTCGCAGGTATTATTGCAGAAAAAACACTTCCGAATCCGATGATCAGCGCGTGTATTTTCATTATTGCGTACTTGCTTCTCGGACTTGAGATTGTAATGAAGGCACTGAAGAATATGACTGGCGGACATTTATTTGATGAGAACTTCTTGATGGCAGTTGCGACGATTGCTGCATTTGCAATTGGTGATTTTGCAGAGGCAGTCGGAGTTATGTTGTTCTACCGTATTGGAGAGTTGTTCGAAGATATTGCCGTGGAAAAGAGCCGTGGACAGATTATGGATGCCGTAGATATGCGTCCGGAGGTTGTTAATCTTGTCGTTGGTTCCGAAGTAAAAGAAATTCCATCACAGGATGCAAAAGTAAAAGATATTATTATGATCCGTCCTGGTGACAGAATCCCGCTGGATGCAAAGGTTATCGAGGGCGAGAGCCGGGTAGATACTTCACCGGTCACAGGAGAACCTGTACCTGTAAGAGTTGTTCCGGGAGACGAACTGATTTCCGGTTGTATCAATGAACAGAGTGTATTAAAGGCTGAGGTCACAAAACCACTGAGCGAATCCATGGTCACAAAGATTCTTGATTCGGTGGAAAATGCAGCGGCAAGTAAGCCGAAGATCGATCGTTTTATTACAAGATTTGCGAGAGTTTATACACCGGTTGTTGTTGTGGCAGCAGTTCTTACTGCAATTATCCCTTCCCTCGTAACGGGAGACTGGAACCACTGGATTTATACAGCAATTACATTTCTTGTAATCAGTTGTCCGTGTGCACTTGTATTGAGTGTACCGTTAGCTTTCTTCTCAGGAATAGGAGCAGGATCTAAGAGAGGAATCCTCTTTAAAGGCGGTGTGGCTATTGAGGCATTAAAAGATGTTAAAGCAGTCATTATGGATAAGACAGGAACCATCACAAAGGGGAATTTTGCTGTACAGAAAGTCATGGCAACAAGAAAACTGACAGAAAAACAGGTTCTGACTATGGCAGCGGACTGTGAGCTTGGTTCAACACACCCAATTGCAGTCAGCATTGTTCAGGAAGCAAGAAGACAGAATCTGACACTTACAAGACCAAAAGAAGTGGAAGAAATCTCCGGTAAAGGTATCCGTGCAACATTCCCGGAAGGAACCGTCCTTCTTGGAAATTATGCACTGATGGAAATGTATCAGATAGATACGACAGGATACGAAAAAGGCAGTTATGGCTCAGAGGTCTTACTGGCAGTTGATGGTGTGTTAGAAGGATTTGTAATTGTAGCAGATGAAATCAAGACTGATGCGGTTACTTCTGTAAGTAAGATGAAATCTCTTGGAATTGAAACCGTCATGCTGACTGGTGATGAGAAGAACAGCGCGCAGGCAGTTGCAAAAGAGACGGGAATTGATGAAGTTTATGCACAGCTTCTTCCACAGGAAAAACTGGAGCATCTAAAGAACATCCGTAAGAATCATGGCGCTGTCATGTTTGTTGGAGACGGAATTAATGATGCACCGGTACTGGCTGGTGCAGATGTGGGAGCAGCAATGGGAAGCGGAGCAGATGCTGCAATAGAGGCGGCCGATGTGGTATTTATGAATTCTTCCGTAGAAGCAATCCCACAGTCTATCGCGATTGCGAAGAAGACAGGAAGTATTGCAATTCAGAATGTAGTATTTGCGCTGGTGATCAAAGCAATTGTTATGATTCTTGGTTTCCTTGGATTTGCGAATATGTGGCTTGCAGTATTTGCTGATACAGGTGTAGCAATGCTATGTGTATTGAATTCCATCCGCGCAATGCATGTGAAAACAAAATAACGATAACATAACATTACAAAAGTGTTAAATTATGCCAAATGGTTGAAATAGTTTTCTCCATTTGGCATAATTAATATAAACAGGCATTTGTACAGGCACAGTCTGGCTTTGAAAATTGTAATTTTTAAGATTTAAGCCTTACAAAGAGCATGACAGTCGGGTCATGATAACCTGTAGTTTGAAAGGATGAAATATATGGGAAAGACAGAAGTTGAATGCTGCGATGTGACATGTATTCATAATGAGAACGTAAAACTGGCTTTGGAGCAGATGCCGGATGAAGAACTGCTTAATAGTCTGGCTGATTTTTATAAAGCATTTGCAGATGGAACAAGAGTAAAAATTCTGTATGTATTGCAAAAATCAGAGATGTGTGTGTGTGATCTGGCGGAGATACTGGGAGTTACACAGTCAGCAGTCTCCCATCAGCTTCGTATGTTAAAGCAGATGAAACTTGTGAAGAACCGAAGAGACGGGAAGACTGTTTATTATTCGCTTGCAGATGGACATATCCAGTCTATTATCAGTCAGGGTATGGAGCATATTACAGAATAAAAGGATATGTTAAGATGACTGGCCAAAGCGTTTTCCTGCATCTGGGCGAAGCAAAGATGCAAGTCTCAAAATAAGAAAGAGAATGTGGGAATAGAGTTATGAAAAAGCAGTTAAAGAGAAAATGTATAGTCTATGGATTGGGGATAATAGCATATGCAGGTGCTGTCTGGGGGACAGCCCGATTTATGCTGTCCGATCAGGAAAAATTCGCAATATTTCTGGGAGCCTATTTACTGACAGGATATGGGGCATTTCAGAAACTGAGTGAAGAGATTATGGAAAAGAGATTCCCGGTAGAATATATATTAGTCATCTTTGCAACAATCGGAGCATTTGGCATAGGAAAATATATGGAAGCTGTGATTGTTATGCTTATGTTCGAACTTGGAATGCTTGCGGAACAGATTGCAACAGATCGGACAAAGAGATCTATTGCAAAGATGATCGATCTGAGACCGACATATGCTATTCGTAAAGTAAAAGGACAGGAAGTACAGGTAGATCCTTCGGAATTAAAGATGAGTCATATTATTGTGATCAAACCAGGAGAACGAATTCCAGTCGATGCGGTTGTTCTGGCTGGAAGTTCAACTATAGATACAAAGGCGATCACAGGAGAGGCAATGCCGGTGGAAGTGTATAAAGGAGATAAGATTTACAGTGGCTGCATTAATCTGAGTGGTGTGCTGGAAGCGCGAGTGACAAGAATTTACAAGGATTCAATCGTCTCAAGAATTATGGAAACTGTGGAGGAGGCGCAGAACCGTAAATCCCAAAAAGAAGCATTTGTGACGAGATTTTCCAAAGTATATGCACCAATCATGGTATTGCTGTCTGTGTTGATCATGGTTGTTCCGCCGTCTACATTCTCTTACGGAAACTGGGAGACATGGATATATAAAGGACTTATTTTTATAATCGTGGCATGTCCATGTGCGCTTGCAGTGGCAGCACCACTTGCATTTTTAGGTGGAATTGCTTCAGCAGCCAGACAGGGAATCGTGGTCAAAGGCGGTAATTTTCTGGAAAGTCTGGTGAAAGCAGATACATTTATCTTTGATAAAACAGGAACTTTGACACAGGGAGAGTTCCGTGTGGCAAGAGTAAAAGCAGTGGGGATGACAGAAGAAGAACTTTTAAAGCTGGTTGCTCATGTGGAGAGTTATTCCAATCACCCGCTGGCAAAATCACTGGCAGATGCATATGGAAAAGAGCTGGATACTGACAGTGTCAGAAGCGTAAAAGAAAAGCCTGGATTTGGAATCAGTGCGACTTATGAAGGTCAGAGAGTGCATGTTGGAAGCCGCCGTATGATGGATGCAAAAAAGCTGCTGGTAGATGAGATTGATGAACCGGGAACAGTCGTCTACGTATGTGTGGGCAGAGAGTATGCAGGATATGTACTCGTTCAGGATCAGGTGAAAGAAGAGGCGAAAGCGACGCTTACATGGCTGAAGGAAAAGTATCGGGCAATTCTGGTGATGCTGACGGGAGACACAGAAAAGACGGGACGTGCGGTTGGACGCGAACTTCATATGGACTATGTTTATACGGACTTACTTCCGCAGGACAAACTGGAACAGTTAGAAGATTTCATGTCTATTCAGGGAGAGGCAGAGAAGCTGGTCTGTGTCGGTGATGGAATTAATGATGCGCCGATGCTTGCGAGAGCAGATGTAGGAATTGCCATGGGGAATCTCGGGTCAGAAGCGGCAATTGAGGCAGCGGATGTGATTCTTGTAAAAGATGACCTTCATGGAATAGTAGCTTTGATGAAAATTGCAAAAGAGACCCTGCGCAGTGTATCGCAGAATATTACATTTGCAGTATTTATAAAGATACTTGTGCTGTTTATGGCAGTCATTGGATATTTTGGTATGTGGGAAGCAATTTTAGTAGAGATGGTCGTGGTTATACTGGCAGTGATTAATTCAGCAGGAGTTGCAGGATATACTGCTTAGACAGGAGGAAAAAAGACAAGAATTATGAAATATTATAAAAGAATTGTACCACTGATACTGGCGTGCATGATGCTTGCCGGATGTGGTCAGAATGTATATAAAAAGGGTGTGGAAAGTCTGGAAAATAAAGACTACAAAGCAGCACAGGAGAATTTCCAGAAGGCAGTAGAGGATAAGAAAAATGTGGCAGATTCCTATCGTGGACTGGGAATTGCATATTATGAACAGGAAAAATACAAAGATGCGCTTGCTGCATTTGAAAATGCAGTTTCAGCCGGAACGAAGGAGACAGGAACAATCTACAATATGATGGCAGTGTGCAAGATGCAGACAGAAAACTATGAAGATGCGATTTCTTATTATGAAAAAGCATTGGATTATTCAGATTGTTCTGACGATATGAAGCAGGAGATTCAGTTTAATGTAATAGTCTGCTATGAGAAACTGGAAGACTGGGACAACGCAAAAGCAAAACTGGAAGATTATGTGGCTGCATATCCAGATGACGAGAAAGCTGCTAAAGAAGCAGAGTTTTTAAAAACCAGATAAGGGAAGTTTAAATGATAGAATTAAAGAAAGAGACAGAACGTGTTATATTGGTAGGGGTATGTCTTCCAGGGCAGGAGGATATCGATGCTTCACTGGAAGAACTAAGTGAGCTTGCGAAGACAGCCGGTGCTGTTACAGTAGGAAAAGTTGTGCAGAGCCGGGATCAGGTACACCCGGGAACTTATGTCGGAAAGGGAAAGATTGATGAAATCAAAAGCCTTTTGTGGGAGTTGGATGCAACAGGAATTATCTGTGATGATGAATTGTCGCCGGCACAGATGAAGAATCTTCAGGATGAACTAGATGCAAAGGTCATGGATCGGACTCTGGTTATTTTGGATATATTTGCTGCAAGAGCATCTACCAGTGAAGGAAAGATCCAGGTTGAGCTGGCACAGCTTAAGTACCGGCAGACGAGACTTGCCGGATTTGGAACTGCCATGTCAAGACTTGGCGGTGGTATCGGTACGAGAGGTCCGGGAGAAAAGAAGCTGGAGATGGACAGACGTCTTATTAAGAATCGGATCGCACTTTTGAACCGAGAGCTAAAGAGTGTAAAGCAACACCGTGAAGTGACAAGAGAAAAAAGAGCAAAGAGCCGGATCCCGGTCGCAGCAATCGTGGGATATACGAATGCCGGAAAGTCAACACTTCTTAACGCATTGACTGGTGCAGATATTCTGGCGGAAGATAAGCTGTTTGCAACACTGGATCCGACGACAAGAAGTCTGAAGCTTCCAAGCGGTCAGGAGATACTTCTGACAGATACCGTAGGTTTTATCCGGAAGCTGCCACATCATCTGATCGATGCATTCAAAAGTACACTGGAGGAAGCAAAGTATGCAGATATGATTCTGCATGTGGTTGATGTCTCAAATCCTCAGGCAGATGAGCAGATGTTCACTGTTTATGAGACACTTCAGGGATTAAAAGTCCAGGATAAACCGATTATTACCGTATTCAATAAACAGGACCGACTGGAAGGAATACCAGTTATTCGAGATTTTAAGGCAGACTATACGGTTTCAATATCTGCAAAGACTAAGGCAGGACTCGGGGATCTGCTGGAGACGATTGAAGCGCTTCTTCGCCAGCAGAAGGTTTATATAGAGGAAGTATATCCGTACAGTGAAGCCGGAAAGATCCAGCTTATTCGAAAATATGGAGAATTATTGGAAGAGAATTATACAGAAGAAGGTATCCAGGTTACGGCATATGTACCTGCTGATATTTATCCGCAAATTGTTGTCAACAGGTAATTCTTAGTATGTTTTATAGTGTATCATTTTTTCATACATTTAAACGACAGAAAAATCATTATATACATTGAAAAAGAAATTGATGCCTGTTATGATAAGAATAGTGAAAATTGTCTGAAGATTTAAAACGGAGGTATGTTATGAAAGTGGTATTAGAGCGTTATCATGGATTAAGTAACGATTATGTAGTATTTGATCCAAATAAAAATGAACTGGAACTGACACCGGGAAATGTTAAGATGATTTGTGACCGTAATGCAGGACTTGGAGCAGATGGAGTCCTGGAAGGTCCGGTTATAAAAGAAGACGGCATGCATGTAAAAGTATGGAATCCGGATGGAAGCGAATCTGAGACAAGTGGAAATGGTGTCCGTATTTTTGCAAAATATTTAAAAGATGCAGGCTATATCCAAAAAAAGAATTTTAAATTATATACCAGATATGGAGAGGCAGCGGTTACATTTTTAAATGAAGACGGAAGCAGACTCCGTGTTTCTATGGGAAAGATTTCTTTCTGGAGTGATGAAATTCCAGTGACAGGAGAAAAGAGAGAAGTTATCAATGAAGATATGGTATTCGGAAGAACACTGTATCCGGTTACTTGTGTAAGTGTCGGCAATCCACATTGCGTGATTCCAATGAGAGAAATTTCTAAGAATATTGTATGCAAGATTGGTGATTACTCCGAGTGTGCGAAGTATTTCCCACACAGAATCAATACACAGATTATGAAAGTCATCGACAAAGAGAACATCGCCATTGAGATTTATGAACGCGGTGCAGGCTATACTCTGGCATCTGGAACAGGTGCATGTGCAGCCGCTGCCGTGGCACATAAGCTTGGCATGACGAATAACAAAGTAATCGTACATATGCCGGGAGGAGATCTTCAGGTGGAAGTAGAAGATGACGGAACTGTCTTTATGACAGGAGATGTATTCTACGTGGCAAAGATTACGCTCAGCAGTGAATTTACGGAGAATTTAAGAAGCCTGTAAGAAGGAGAAATATGTCTTTAAAATTCGTATTTGGGCCGTCTGGCTCAGGAAAATCTTATCAATTATATGATTATGTGATCCGGGAATCTGTAAAGTTCCCGGATCGTCAGTATATTGTCCTTGTACCGGAGCAATTTACGATGCAGACGCAGAAGGACCTTGTCATGCAACATCCGAATCATGGAATTATGAATATTGATGTACTTAGTTTTGTGAGGCTTGCTTACCGCATCTTTGAGGAGACCGGTGGGCAGGCTCTTCCGGTGTTGGATGACGAGGGAAAGAATCTGATTCTGCGCAAAATTGCAGGTGATTATGAGAAGGATTTAAAAGTCTTAAAAGGGAATATGAAAAAGCTTGGCTATATCAGCGAAGTCAAGTCAGTGCTTTCGGAATTCGGTCAGTACGATATTGGGGAAGAAGAACTGGGGCAGATGAAAGCAGCAGCAGGGGAAAATTCAAGGCTTTATTATAAGCTTCAGGATCTGGAAGTTCTGTATGTTGGTTTTAAGAAATATCTGGAAGATAGATTTATTACGAAAGAAGAACTCCTGGACGCACTTTGCCGTGTAGTGAAAGGTTCGGATATTTTAAAAGAAAGTACGATTGTTCTGGACGGATTCACAGGATTTACACCAGTACAGAACCGGTTGCTTGGAGAACTTCTTGAAATATGCCGGGAAGTGATCGTAACTGTAACGATGGATGACCGGGAAAACCCGTATGTTTATAAGCACCCATATCAGTTATTTGCACTCGGCAAGCATACCGTGACATCGTTAATACAGATTGCGGCAGAGAAAAAAGTGAGTGTGGAAGAACCATTGTGTCTGTACGAACGTCCGCTTTATCGCTTCTGCGACAATTCGGCTATGGAGTTTCTGGAGAGAAATATATTCCGTTATAGCAAAGAATGTTATAAGGAAAAACAGGGTGCAGTCCGAGTACATGTGGCCAGAAATCCAAGAGAAGAAGCGATGAAAGCTGCAGGGAGAGTCCGGAATCTGGTTCGGACAAAAGGATATCGTTACCGGGATATCGGAGTTATTGTAAGCAGTATGGAGGTGTATGGAGATGACCTGGGGCAGGCATTTGATCTCTACGAAATTCCGGGGTTTATGGATCACAAACGGAGTATTCTTTTGAATTCTTTTGTAGAATATATCCGGAGCCTTCTGAATATGGTGAAGGATAATTTCAGTTATGAGAGTGTATTTCGTTTCTTAAGAACAAATCTTAGTGGTTTTACTTATGATGAAGTCGATGAACTGGAAAATTACGTAATTGCACTTGGAATCCGTGGCTATAAGAAATGGCAGGAGAGCTGGGTCCGCCGCCCGAAATATATGGAAGAAGAAAGCCTGGAAATTCTGAATCATAACCGAGTCCGTCTTGTGGAAAAGGTGGACACGCTTGTGTATGTTTTAAGACAAAGGAGCAAGACAGTCAAAGATGTGACGATGGCGCTTTATGAGTTTATGGTGAAAGAAGAACTTCAGCTAAAATTGCAGCGTCAGTCTGAAGCATTTCAAGAGGCAGGAGAACTTGCACTTGCTAAGGAATACAGTCAGGTTTATCGTATTATGATTGAACTATTTGATAAATTCGTAGAACTTCTTGGTGATGAGAAGGTGACTATGGATGAATATCTGAAGCTTTTGGACGCGGGTCTTGAAGAAGCAAGAGTCGGAGTGATTCCGCCTGGAATTGATCAGGTAGTTGTTGGAGACATGCAACGTACAAGATTAAAAGATATTAAAGCACTTATTTTTGTCGGGGCAAATGATACATTTCTTCCGGGAGCATTAATAAGGAGCGGTCTTCTTACAGAGCGCGACAGGGATAAGTTCGCAGCAGGAAAGATCCATTTGTCACCGGGAGGTAAAGAGAAAGCGTACGAGCAGAAATTTTATCTTTACATGAATCTGACAAAACCTTCTGAGACATTGGATATTTATTACAGCAAGGTTTCCGCGGATGGAAAAAGTATCCGCCCATCATATCTGATCCAGGAGATGCAGAAATTATTTTCAGGTCTGGAAATAGAAGACGAAGAAAAACAGGCATTTTCTGCCCAGGAGTGGACCCCCAAGCTTGGTATGCAAAAAGTTATCAGAGGATTTCAGGATGGGAACGCTATGGATCTGGAATGGCAGGAATTATATTCCTGGTACAAGAGACAGCCACAGTGGCAGGATCGGGTAGAAGAACTTATGAAATCAGGATTTTATACCCGGCCGGCAGATGGACTGACAGAAGAGGTGGCTAAGCAGCTTTATGGAGAACATTTTCAAGACAGTATCACGAGAATTGAACGGTTTTCAGCCTGTGCATTTGCTCATTTTCTCACTTATGGATTGCGTCTTCGGGAGCGGCAGACATACGAATTTCAACCGCTGGATCTGGGAAATGTGTGCCACAGCGCTTTGGAGTATTATTCCAGAAAGCTAAGGGAGGAACATTTGTCCTGGACAGAGATAGAGGAAGAAAAGAGACAGGAATACATTGATGATAGTGTGGAACATGCCATTTCCGACTATGGAAATTCGGTGCTTTATAGTTCGGCGCGCAACGAGTATATGATCGAGCGCATAAAGCGTCTTCTGACGAGAACCATATGGGCGCTTACAAAGCAACTGGAAGCAGGAGATTTTGTGCCGGTGGCTTATGAAATGCGTTTTGAGAATGGTAAGATTGACCGTGTGGATTTGTGCAAAGATGGAGATAAGGTCTATGTCAAAGTTCTGGATTATAAGACCGGGAGCAAGGCCTTTGATGTGGTAGCTTTATATCATGGACTCCAGCTTCAGCTTATGGTCTATATGGACGCAGCCGTAAAAATGACTCAAAAACATTACCCGGACAGTGAAGTGATTCCGGCAGGTATCTTTTATTACCGGTTAAATGATCCTTTCGTGGAGAAGGAAGTGGTTGGAGAGGAAGAAGAAATCTGGCAGAAAGTACTAAAAGAGCTGAAAGTGGATGGCGTGATGAATTTAAAAGATGAAACACTGGAGCATCTGGATCATTGTCAGGTCGGAGAATCGGCTGTCATTCCTGTGAAATATAATAAAAACGGTAGTCTGTCAAAAAATTCAAAAGTTGCATCGGAGCAGGAATTTGAAGTGATGATGCGCCATGCCCTGGGGAAAGTTTTAAAGGTGCATCGAAAAATATTAAGTGGAGAAGTTGCGGCATCTCCATACCGGAGAAAACAGGAGAGTGGCTGCGATTATTGTGCATACCGGCATATCTGTGGTTTTGACCAAAAAATACCGGGATACAAATATCGGGATATTTTTGAGATGACACAGTCAGAGGTGATAGCAGCTATGGAAGCTGATGCAGCCAGAGAGAACATGAATCTGGATGCTCATGAAAAGGATCAGGAGAAAGGAGCGGGCTCATGGGAGTAAAATGGACAAAACAGCAGCAACAGGTCATTGATCTTCGGGACCGCAATATTCTTGTGTCTGCAGCAGCAGGTTCGGGAAAGACAGCAGTGTTGGTAGAGCGTATTATTACAATGCTGACCGATGAGGAACACCCGGTCAATGTGGATGAACTTCTGATTGTAACATTTACAGAGGCAGCGGCAGGTGAGATGAAAGAACGAATCCGGGGTGCCATTGAAAAGGCATTAGAAGAGAATCCGGAAAACGAACATCTGAAAAGACAGGCGACTTTGATCCACAATGCGCAGATTACAACAATTCACAGCTTTTGTCTTTCCGTGATCCGTGATCATTTTCATGTAATCGATATTGATCCAGGTTTCCGTACAGCAGAAGAAGGAGAACTGAAACTTTTGCGGCATGATGTATTAGATGAACTGCTAGAAGAAAAGTACGCGCAAAAAGAAGAGCGGTTCTTGCGGTTTTCCAATGCCTATGGTGGAAGAAGAAATGATAAAAAGCTGGAAGAAATGATTGAGAAGGCTTACGATTACAGTCGGAGCTATCCAGACGGAGAGGGCTGGCTCGATTCTTGTGCTGATGCATATAGAGTCGACTGTGCAGAGAATCTGGAAAAAAGTGATTATGGAAAAAAAATTGTAACTTGGGCGAAAGCCTACCTGGAAGAAGCAAAACTATTGAATGAACAGGCAACGGAAATCAGTCTGGAAATAGATGGTCCGGCTGTGTATGAAGAGGCTTTGAAACTGGATATTCAGACAATAAGAGAGCTTTTAAGTGCAAAAAATTATAATGAGCTGTCTGGGCGCATCCAGAATGTAGAGTGGAGCAGGTTTGCGTCATGCAGAGATAAGACAGTATCGAAAGAAAAAATTGAAGCAGTTAAGGATCTTCGTGAACAGGTGAAGGGAATTGTCAATGGTCTGAAGAAAGATTATTTTTATCAGAAACCGGAAGAAATGGCAGCGGATATGCAGATATGTCTTCCTTATATAGAAGAATTGGTAAGTCTGGTAAAATGTTTTTCGCAAAGATTTGACGCAAAGAAGCGACAGGAAAATGTTATTGATTTTTCAGATATGGAGCAGTTTGCACTTCAGATTCTGGCAAAAAAAACAGAAGAAGGGTTTGAACCTTCTGAGGTTGCAAAGGAATATCAGGATCAGTTCCGGGAGATTATGATTGACGAATATCAAGATAGTAATCTGATCCAGGAGACGATTCTGACCAGTATTTCCGGTGTTTCGAAAGGAAAATATAATATTTTTATGGTGGGAGATGTCAAGCAGAGTATTTATAGCTTCCGGCTGTCCAGACCAGAGCTTTTCATGGAAAAATTTGACACGTATGATTTGGAAAAAGGACCAAAACAAAGGATTGATCTTCATAAAAACTTCCGGAGTCGAAAAGAAGTGCTGGACAGTGTGAATTACATTTTCCGGCAGATCATGATGCGAAATCTTGGAGAGATTGATTACGATGACAAGGCGGCATTGTATGTGGGTGCAGAATATCCTGAAAATCCGGGATGTGAAACAGAAGTACTTGTATTAAATACAGAATTGAAAAAATATGATCGTTCTATAAAAGCCTCCAAACAGGAGATGGAAGCCCGGATGATCGCAAGCCGGATCCGCAGACTTATTGCAGAGCAGAAGGTACTGGATAAGAAGACTGGGAAGCTTCGTCCGGCAAGATATTCCGATATAGTCATTCTCACAAGGAGTGTGAAAGGGATTGCTGACATATTTGTACAGGAACTGAACCGGGAAGGAATTCCGGCATTTTCAGGTACAAAAGAAGGATATTTTGCGACGCAGGAAATCGGTGTGCTTCTGGATTATCTGAGAGTGCTGGATAATCGGAAACAGGATATTCCACTGGCGGCGGTTCTGACGTCGGCATTTTGTGGACTGAATGAACAAGAACTGGCAGTGATTCGAAGCTCTGAAGCTTTTGAAATTCCATTTTACCAGGCGGTAGAAAATTATCTGGAAAATGGAGAAGATACGGTAATATGTGAGAAACTCAAACATTGCTATGGAAAGATGAATGATTTCCGGGAAATTGTTCCGTATACACCGATCCATGAACTTTTACGGAGCATTCTGACACAAACCGGGTATGGTCAGTTTATTTCAGCAATGCCGGGAGGCGCGCAGCGTGCGGCAAATGTAGAAATGCTGATTACAAAAGCGCAGGCATTTCAGTCTTCCAGCTATAAAGGACTCTTTCATTTTGTGCGTTATATTGAGCAGCTTCAGAAATTTGAAGTGGATTATGGTGAGGCAAGTCTGGAAGATGAGCAGTCAGATACAGTACGTGTCATGACAATTCATAAAAGTAAAGGACTGGAGTTCCCGATTGTGTTTGTAGCAGGAACTGGTAAAAAATTCAATGTGACAGATCTTGCCGGTCAGGTGATCATTCATGCCAGACTGGGAGTCGGCATGGACTCAGTAGATTTAGACAGAAGAACGAAAATTCCAAGTCTGGTAAAAAAGGTGATTCAAAAAGAAGCGAAGCTTGATAATTTAGGAGAAGAACTTCGTGTGCTTTATGTTGCACTGACAAGAGCAAAGGAAAAGCTGATTATTACGGGAACCTGTGATAATCTGGAGACAAAAATGGCAAAGACACTGACCTTTGCACAGAGAAGCAGTGCAATTCAGTATTTGGACTGGATCATACCGGCACTTGCATATATACCTGAAGAGATACCGGTCATTTTTAAAGAAGTGATGCCAGAAGAGATTGTCCGTGATGAGGTGGAGACGGAAGTATCCGGAAAAATACAGGAAGAAATACTACGAAGATGGGACACCTCAGCAGAATATGACGCAAATGTAAGACGGACATTAGAAGAACAGTTCGCATACCAGTATCCCTACCCAAAGAGTCATGCCAGAAAGATGAAATTTACAGTATCCGAGCTAAAAAAAATGTCTTATCAGGCAGAACTTGACGATGAGGAAAATGCTTTGGGAGAAGTGGTTTTTGAAGAACCGGAAGTTGTACCGCTTCTTCCTAAATTTATGACAGAAGAAGAAACGCTGACTGGAGCTCCGAGAGGAACTGCTTATCACCGCGTCATGGAACTTCTTAATTTTGAAAAAATGTATGATAGGCAGACACTGGAGGCAGAGATAAACACATTTGTAGAACAAGGGCGAATGACTCAGGAAATGGCAGATTCCGTCCGGACAGCCGATATATTGGGATTTCTTGATAGCTCTGTGGGAAAACGAATGAGAACAAGTGCAGATTGTGGAAAACTGTGGAAAGAACAGCCGTTTGTACTTGGAATACCAGAGCAGGAATTATATAAAGATGAGCCGGAAGGAGACTTTGCTCTTGTACAGGGAATCATAGACGTGTACTTTGAGGAAGAAGACGGACTGGTCGTACTGGATTACAAGACAGACAAAGTATATAAGATAGAAGAACTGGTGGAAAAATACCATGCCCAGCTAGATTACTATGGCAGGGCGCTGGAACAGATCACCGGGAAGAAAGTGAAAGAAAAGGTGCTGTATTCTTTTACACTAGGGGAAGCCTGCAGTTTGCCTTAGTAGAAACTTAGTGAATTAAATATTACGCATCGCGCACTTGTTTTTCGCTCCCCACACAGGGAATTACGCGAAGCCTCAAATCAGGACATCATGTTCGACAGAGATCTCCATGATATCCTTGAGTCTTCGCTTCATTGTGTGGAAGTCGTGAAAAACAGGCACGCGATGCTTTTTTAAAATTACCGGAAGTTTCTGTTGAGATTAAATGTAGGGTAGTGTGGTGGATCACGATAACAAACAGCAAGGCAGCGGTATTTCGTGCGACTGCCACACAATGAAGATGAGACTTAAGTAATCATGGAGGTCTTTACCGAACATGATTACTGTTTTAAAAGGCTCATTGTAATGCTTTGTGTGGGGAGTGAGAAATACCGCTGCCTTGCGTCCTTTTTGTTATTTATCTTGACTTATAATATTATATGCCATATAATATACAAAAGCATATATTATACAGTGTATAATATAAGAAATAAAATAATATAGCGAATCTGTAAAGATAATTGCATAATAATTTTTTGTTAAAGACAGATTTTGCAGAAAGGGTGTGGTGAGATGGTCTTTAATACGGGTGCGGCTCTTTTGGATGCGATTGTTCTGGCGGTTGTGTCACGGACAGAGGAAGGCACGTATGGTTATAAGATTACACAGGATGTGCGGGAGACGATAGAAGTGTCTGAATCAACTCTCTATCCAGTTCTTCGAAGACTCCAAAAAGATGGTTGTCTTGAAGTGTACGACAGACAATACGATGGGCGCAATCGAAGATATTATAAGGTGACTTTGGCAGGAAGGGAAAAGCTTGATATGTATCGGACAGAATGGACACAATATATGAACAAGATTAATCAGTTATTTGCAGGGGGTGAGAAGTAATGAACCGAATCGAATATATGACAAAACTGGCATCGCTTTTACAGGACATCCCTGAAGTAGAACGAAGAGATGCTATGAAGTATTACAACGATTATTTTGATGAGGCCGGCGAAGAGAATGAAGAACAGGTTATTCGGGAATTTGGCGCCCCGGAGGAAGTGGCGGAAAACATCAAGGCCGATTTGAAAGGCAAGACGGAAGATATAACCGGTAGTCAGCAGGAACAGAGCAGCTCCCAATATCAGACACAGGAACAACAGAAGCAGAAGAGTGACCAGTCATCAGAATATCAGTATGGGATGTCGGAAAAAAAGAAAAATGACCGCATCTGGGAAATTGTTCTCATTGTCATTCTGGCGATAATCATAGGACCGGTTCTGATTCCGCTTGTCGGAGGAATTCTGGCAGCAGGTCTGGCGATTGTATTGACGGTCATTGTTGGAGTGATTGCAATGGTCATTGCCGGAGTTGCCATTGCTATTGCTGGCATTGCACTGGTGATATCCGGTCTTATCATACTTTTACCGCAGACGGCAGCAGGACTTGCGTTAATCGGAAGCGGACTTATGATACTGGTGATTGGGGTAATTGCCACAGTAGGATTTGGAAAACTCTGTGCATTCATTTGGGATGGAATAGCAAAAGGAATCTCATTTCTCTGGAGAAAGATTTTTCATAGAAAGGCGGTGGCATAAGAAATGAAAAAGGGCTGGAAAATATTCTGGATCACATGTGGGGCTACATTTGCAGTCGGAATTATTTTGTTTGTGGCAGGTCTTGGAATGGGCGCCACGATGGAAATGCTGAAGGAACGGCTTCCGATAAAGGAGGCATATAGTCCGGACATTCAGAAAAGCTATCAGGATATCAGAGAACTGAATCTTGATACAGCTACCGGTGAGATCAAGATTTTAAAGGCACCGGCAGGACAACAGAATATTACAGTGGAGACACACAAAATATCTAAAATCCTCAAGTTTAAGTGTTATGAAGAAGACGGAGTCTTAAATATTGAAACAAATGAGAAAGCATGGAATTGGCTCTATGCAAAAAATCACGCAGAAGATGCAAAGATATACATTTATATTCCGGAGGATTATGAACTGGAAGAGACTGAACTGAATCTGAATGCCGGTTCTATTTATATAGAAGATATCCATACAGAACAGTTAGATATAGATGTAGATGCAGGTGAAGTTCATGCAGAACATTTCCTGACAAATGAATTGTCTATGAATTGTGATATGGGAACAATAGAGGCAGCAGGAAAGACGCTTGGGGATGCAGATCTTGAAAGCAGTGTCGGTGAGATAGATTTTACTGCCATCGGCAGCGAAACGG
>ERZ869983.182-NODE-182-length-21125-cov-7.548888_pt1 | contig 21125 bp, 16 predicted proteins | sample MGYA00521106_ERZ869983 | MGnify/ENA primary metagenome ERZ869983 (study PRJEB32232, sample SAMN07284972) | human gut metagenome | biome: human-associated habitat; material: feces | host: Homo sapiens | place: Tanzania | collected 2014-04-05 ...
GATCCACTGATCACATATTATCCTCAATGTGTGGGAATGCTCTCACGAAAAAATCACTACGAAATGAATGGCACTGACAGCGTTTACACCGATGATGTAGAACGCTTTTTTAACAAAAAACTTTTTCAAAAATAATTAAATATGCAACCACTTAATTATTTAAAGTAAATCAAGACTTTCATTAAAAAAAGAAAAGATGAAACACAAAATTTGAACTTTAAATTTGGAAAGACAAGATTAAGGTTTACGAACATTGCATACTGTGTTAAGCTTCAACACATAAAATCTTGAAACAAAACGACAGCATGAGTAATCAGAAAAGAGGAAGACAATGTTAAGCAGAATGGAACACGATTCAATTGGAGCATTAAACGTACCAGCGGAAGCATACTATGGAGTTCAGAGTATGCGTGCAGCCACAAACTTTCAGATCACACACCGTCCATTACATCCAGTGTTGATCGACAGCATTGTAATGGTTAAAAAAGCAGCAGCGATCACGAATGAAAAGTCTGGAAAACTTGACCAGCAAATCGCTCAGGCAATCATTCAGGCATGTGATGAGATTCTGGATGGAAATCTAAGAGATCAGTTTATCGTGGATGCGATCCAAGGAGGGGCTGGAACTTCTGCCAATATGAATGCAAATGAAGTGATTGCCAATCGTGCGATAGAAATCCTTGGTGGAACCAAAGGAGATTACAGCATTGTACATCCAAACGATCATGTCAATATGTCACAGTCTACGAACGATGTAATCCCAACGGCAGGAAAGATCACCGTCTTAAAATTACTTCCACAGACGATCAAAGAACTTGAGAAATTAGAAAAAGCCATGGAAGAAAAAGAAGCAGAGTTTGATGATATCCTCAAAATGGGAAGAACACAGCTTCAGGATGCCGTTCCAATGAGACTTGGACAAAGTTTTGGAGCATTTGCACATGTCTTAAAAAGGGATATCAAAAGACTGAAAAATGTTATGGATGAGATGAAAGTCTTAAACATCGGAGCAACAGCGATCGGAACAGCGATCAATGTAGACCCTTACTATCTTGCAAACATTTCTTATGAATTAAGCAAAGTTGCAGGAATTTCATTAAAACAGGCAGATGATCTGATCGATGCCACACAGAATTTAGACGGATTTGTCAGTGTATCCGGAGTACTGAAAACATGTGCCGTTGATATTTCCAAGATATCAAACGACCTGAGATTAATGTCATCTGGTCCAAGAACTGGTTTATCAGAGATCAATCTTCCAGCAAGACAGAATGGTTCATCCATCATGCCAGGAAAGATCAACCCAGTGATTCCAGAAGTTGTATCACAGGTTGCATACCTGATCATTGGACATGACTATACGATCACGATGGCAGCTGAAGCCGGACAGTTAGAATTAAATGCATTTGAACCAGTCTTATTCCATCATTTATTTGAATCCATCGATACCTTAAAAGAGGCGGCAGCCACACTTACAAAACACTGCATTACAGGGATCACCGCAAATAAAGGACAGTGCGAAGAATATATTGAAAAAAGTGTTGGAATCTCAACAGCGTTATGTCCATATATCGGATATGCAAAGTCTGCTGAGATTGCAAAGAAATCACTAAAAACAGGAATTTCTGTAAAAGAGCTGGTATTAGAAGAAGGTCTGTTAAAGGAAGAAGAATTAAAAGAAATCTTAAAACCAGAGAAAATGACACAGCCTATGAGAGAAAAAGTGATGAAAGCAGTATCTTAGATACAATTAGAATACAAAAAAGAATGAAAAGTAAGAAGAGGCTTTGGAGAAATTCAGAGCTTCTTTTATTGCAATATCCTCTCGTACAAGATATAATACATAAATAGAACATAAGTACGATTGGAGGATGGAGAGAATGATAATAATTCTATGCTTAGACAACAACAACGGTATGATGTTTAATGATCGAAGGCAGAGTCAGGATCGAGGCTTGCGAGAGTATATTGCGGAGATGACCAAAGGGGAGAAGGTCTATATGAATGCATATACAGAGAAGTTGTATGAAGAGATCAATGATCCGGTTGTTTGTGAAGATTTCTTACACAAGGCAGGAAAAGGGGAGACTTGTATTGTAGAGAATCTTCCATTAAAACCAGTGATAGATCAGATCGAAGAGATCGTGATCTTCCGTTGGAATAAAGTCTATCCGTCCGATCAGATACTGGATGTGGATCTTGAGGAATGGAAACTTGCAGAAGAAGAACAGATCGAAGGTTCTACTCACGAGATCACAAAACAGATCTATCTTCCAAAATAATAAGCTAGATCAGAAAAGAATATAACAAGAGGTGTTGATGATGAGAGTAACAAAGAAATTATATGCCCTGCTGATCGCAGGAATGATGGCGGTATCACTGGCAGGATGCCAGAGTACAGGCAATAGCAGTAATGGCGGAAACGCACAGAGCGAACAAAGCAGCAAAGGAAGTACAAATTCTTCCACCAAATCTGTATCATCGGATAATATTCCGGATTTTTCAGGGAATATGACGGTTGCTGTTGACAATAATAATCCAGATTTTACATCCAAAGATCTGACAACAAAATCCTACGAGTCTTACAGCAGACTTGACTCTGAAGGAAGATGTCAGGTGGCGGAAGCGTGTGTTGGAAAAGATATCATGCCAAAAGGAAAACGCGGAGCGATCGGTATGGTAAAACCAACCGGATGGCATACAGCAAAATACGATAACGTTGATGGGAAATATCTATATAACCGCTGTCATTTGATCGCTTACCAGCTGACCGGTGAGAATGCCAATAACAAGAACCTGATCACAGGAACAAGATCTTTTAACGTGGATGGAATGTTACCATATGAAGAGATGGTCGGTGACTATGTCCGTGAGACAGGCAATCATGTATTATACAGAGTTACACCAGTCTTTGACGGAGATGACCTGGTAGCCAAAGGGGTACAGATGGAAGCGATGTCTGTGGAAGATAAGGGTGAAGATATTAAGTTTAACGTTTTTGTATATAATGTACAGGATGGAGTGAAGATTGATTACGAGACAGGAGAGAGTGAAGCAGACAGCAGTGTGCAGGTAACAACAGAGAATTCAAAAGCAAGCCAGAAATACCACACAAACCAGAATTCATCTAATAACAGCAAAAACTACAGCAGTAACAAAAATACAACAGCAGCAAAAACAAATACAAAAACAACTGCTTCACAGAAGATCCGTGGAAACAGCAGATCAAAGGTATACCACTGCCCAGGTCAAAGAGATTATGACCGTATGGGAACATCAAAATATTTAGTCACATTTAAGAGTGAGAAAGAAGCAAAGGCAGCGGGATATCATAAGGCACAAAGATAAAAGAAAGAGTTAACGATCCATAAAGACAGACAGGAGGAAATCATATGAGTTTAAATGCAACACCAAGAGGAGACAGAATTCACATCGCATTATTCGGGAAACGAAATGCCGGGAAGTCAAGCGTTATCAATGCTATGACGAATCAGGAATTAGCGATCGTATCCGATGTCAAAGGAACAACGACAGATCCTGTATACAAGGCAATGGAACTTCTGCCATTAGGACCAGTAGTTATGATCGATACCCCGGGACTTGATGATGAAGGAGAATTAGGGGAAAAGCGAGTCAAGAAAGCAAAAGAAGTCTTGGCCAAGGCAGATATCGCCCTTGTGATCATGGATGCCACAGCTGGTATGACAGAGTTTGAAGAAGATATGATACGCTTGATCGAAGACCGGAAGATTCCTTATCTGAAAGTCTACAATAAGATGGATCTTGCCAATGCCCAAGAATGGAAAGAAGACAAAGCCTGCTTTGTCAGTGCAAAGGATAAAAAAGGGATCTGGGAGTTAAAAGAAGAGATCGGGAAACTGGTTCCAACCGATGATGATACGCTAAAGATCGTTGGAGATTTGGTCTGTCCGAATGATTTTGTGATCTTAGTCGTACCGATCGACAGTGCAGCACCGAAAGGCAGATTGATCCTTCCACAGCAGCAGACGATCCGTGACCTCTTAGAAGCAGGAGCAGCATCCATTGTTGTAAGAGAAACAGAATTAGAAAAGACATTAGAAGAGATCGGCAAGAAACCAGCATTGGTCATTACAGATTCGCAGGCATTTGGCAAAGTCTCAAAGATCGTGCCAGAAGATATCAAACTGACTTCATTTTCGATTCTGTTTGCAAGATATAAAGGTGATCTGGAAGAAGAAGTCAGAGGAGTGAAAGTCTTAGAACATTTAGAAGAAGGGGCGAAGATTTTGATCGCAGAAGGATGCACTCATCACAGACAGTGCGATGACATCGGAACGGTGAAGATCCCAAGATGGTTAAAACAATATACAGGTAAGGATTTTGATATTCATACAAGCAGTGGAAACTCTTTCCCTGAAGATCTGGATACGTATGATCTGGTCATTCACTGCGGCGGATGTACTTTAAATAGAAGAGAGATGAAAAACCGTATCGCAAGAGTCAAAGATGCAGGTGTTCCGATCGTGAACTATGGAATCTTTATTGCGGCAACGCAGGGAATCTTAAAGAGAACCCTAGAGCCATTTGAGGAAGCCAGCAGGATCTTAAATGAGATTTAAAACGGATTGTTTCAAAAAATCAACATAAATTAACGAAAATCAATAAGACTGCTTCTTTACAAAGAAAGATAAGTTTTGTAGAATAGAAAGATAGAATTAAAACCAAATGGGAGGAAATCATGAGCAAAGTAAGAACAAGATTTGCACCAAGCCCTACAGGGCGTATGCATGTAGGTAACTTAAGAACAGCCCTTTATGCATATCTGATCGCACGTCATGCAGGCGGAGATTTTATTTTAAGAATTGAAGATACAGACCAGGAAAGACAGGTAGAAGGGGCAGAAGAGATCATCTACAATACCCTTAAGAAGGCTGGAATGAACCACGATGAAGGACCAGATATCGATGGTGGAGTCGGACCATATGTTCAGAGTGAGAGACAGGCACAGGGTCTTTATTTAAAATATGCAAAAGAACTGATCGACAAGGGAGAAGCATATTACTGTTTCTGTGATCAGGAGAGATTAGACACACTGAAAGTAAAATCAGGAGATGTTGTGATCAGTCATTATGACAAACATTGCTTAAACTTATCCAAAGAAGAAGTTCAGGCGAAATTAGACGCAGGAGTACCATATGTTATCCGTCAGAATAACCCAACAGAAGGAACAACATCTTTCGTTGATGAGATTTACGGAGAGATCACAGTTGATAATATCGAATTAGATGATATGATCCTGATCAAATCCGATGGATATCCAACATACAACTTCGCAAACGTAGTTGATGACCATTTAATGGGAATCACACATGTAGTTCGTGGTAATGAATACTTATCATCTACACCAAAGTACAATCGTTTATACGATGCATTTGGATGGGAGAAACCAGTATACATTCACTGTCCACTGATCACAGACGAAGAACATCACAAATTAAGTAAGAGAAAAGGACATTCTTCTTTTGAAGACTTAATTGAACAGGGATTCTTGCCAGAGACGATCGTAAACTTCGTTGCATTACTTGGATGGAGCCCAGGAGGAGAACAGGAAATCTTCTCATTAAAAGAATTAGAAGAGATCTTTGATTACAAACATATGTCTAAGACACCAGCGGTCTTTGATATGAACAAGATCAAATGGATGAATGGTGAATATATCAAAGCCATGGACTTTGACCGTTTCAAAGAACTTGCGATGCCATATGTAACAGAGACGATTCACAGAGAGATGGACTTTGATAAGATCCTTTCTATGGTGAAGACAAGAATCGAGTTATTCACAGAGATTCCGAGACACATTGACTTCTTCGAAGCAGTTCCAGAATATGATGTAGAGATGTACAAACATAAGAAGATGAAGACAACACCTGAGACTTCATTAACTGTATTAAAAGAGATCTATCCAGTGATCGAAGCACAGGAAGATTTTACAAATGATGCATTATATGAGATGTTAGTATCTTTTGCAAAAGGACATGAGTACAAGAATGGTTATGTGATGTGGCCAGTACGTACAGCTGTATCTGGAAAGCAGATGACACCAGGTGGAGCGACAGAATTAATGGAACTTCTTGGCAAAGAAGAATCCTTAAAGAGAATCAATGATGCGATCGCGAAACTGGAGGCAGCACTTGCATAGCCAGCTGAGCAAGGCACAGAAAGAAGCAGTGATGCACAAAGATGGACCGATGATGGTACTTGCAGGACCAGGGTCTGGAAAGACACTTGTGATCACAAAGAGAATTCAATATTTGATATCGCACTATCAGATCCTGCCGCAGCGGATTCTGGTCATTACATTTACCAGAGCAGCAGCGAATGAGATGAAAGAGCGGTTTTGGCGGCTGGCAGGGGAAACCCTGCCGGTTTCTTTTGGAACCTTTCATTCTGTGTTTTTTACGATTTTAAAATATGCCTATCACTATAGTGCAGATAATATTCTGCCAGAACATAAAAAATATGATTTTATCCGTGAGATCATCACAGATCATGAGCTGGAGATTGATGATGAAGCAGATTTTATGCGTCAGATCATACAAGAAATCAGCCTAGTCAAAGGTCAGATGATCCCTCTTGCCTATTATCACAGTGGGTGCTGTGGGGATGAAGTGTTTAAAGAAATTTATCGGGCATATGAAGAAAAACTGCATGAAAACCGTTGGATCGATTTTGATGATATTTTGGTTTATACGTATGAGTTGTTAAAAGAACGTGAGGATATCAGGAAAGCATGGCAGCAGAAGTTTCCATATATTTTGATCGATGAGTTTCAGGATATCAATAAGATTCAGTATGAGATCGTCAAGATGTTAGCAGGAGAGACAAAGAACCTCTTTATCGTAGGAGATGATGATCAGTCTATCTATAAGTTTCGAGGTGCAAGACCAGAACTGATGTTAAATTTTCCAAAGGATTTCGAGAATACCAGACAGGTGATCTTAAACCGAAACTATCGTTGCGGGGAAGAAATCGTACAGGTTGCGGAAGATATCATTTCTTATAATACAAAACGTTTTGAAAAGAAGATGCAGGCAAGAGAAGATGCTTCAAGTATGGTCGAGGTCCGTACATTTAAAGATCACTATGAGGAGAATAAGCATATCATTTACACGATCAAGGAAGAGATGGCAAAGAAGACGCCGTTATCCCAGATCGCGATCCTTTATCGGACCAATCAGGGACCAAGACAGCTGATCGCTGCATTGATGGCATACAATATTCCATTTTATATGCAGGATGCAGTGCCAAATCTGTTTGATCACTGGATTTCCAAAAATATCATAGATTATATGCATCTTGCGATGGGAGATCGCAAAAGAAGCACATTTTTAAGAGTCATGAACCGCCCCAAGCGTTATATCAGCAGGGAGTATCTGACTGAATCACAAGTGTCATTTGATGATCTGTTAGAGAAGGTCAAAGATAAACCATGGCTTTATGAATATGTAGAAGATTTTAAGGAAGATCTTCGGATCATGAAGAATATGACTCCGTTGATGGCAATCAATTATATCCGGAAATCCGTGGGATACAATGCATATTTAGCAGAATATGCAAGATTTCGTAAGATTCAGGAAGAAGAATTCACGCAGGTATTAGAAGAACTTCAGGAGAGTGCCAAAGGCTATGATACGTATGAGGCATGGTTTGATCATATCAAAGAGTACACCGAGGAATTAAACCGCCAGTCAAAAGAGAATCAGAAAGAAAGAGAAGGGGTTGTGGTCAGCACGATGCACAGCACCAAAGGATTGGAATTTGAACGTGTCTTTTTGCCGGATGTCAACGAAGACGTGATCCCGCATAAGAAGTCCATGAAAGAAGAAGACGTGGAAGAAGAAAGACGCTTGTTTTACGTTGGAGTTACAAGAGCCAAGAAATATCTGCACATCTTGTCAGTAAAGAAACTTTATAACAAAGACAGCAGGCCGTCAAGGTTCGTAGAAGAACTAAGAAGCCGTCAGGAGAAAAGAGGTGTTTTGCATGGAAAATAGAGCAATGCCAAGAGCAGGCGAATTTTATATGCATTTTAAAGGAAAACTTTATCAGATCGTTACGGTTGCAATACATACAGAGACAGAAGAACCATTGGTGGTCTATCAGGCAATGTATGGAACGTTTAAGACATATGCAAGACCACTTGCGATGTTCTTAAGTGAAGTCGATCATGAAAAATACCCAGATGTGCAACAGACATACCGTTTTCGGAAAGTAGAACTGTGTGAAAATGCAGAAGCAGAACTGGTTGATGAAGTGACAGCACAGGAAAATGAATGTGATGAGACAGAAGAAGCAGCAGACATTGAGCCATTGTTGAAATTCTTAGATGAAACAGATCTTCATGAGCGCCTGAATATTTTATTACAGTACAGAGACCAGATCACAGAAACGATGCTGGAATCCATGGGTATGGCAATGGATTGTGTCTTGGATGGAAAAACTCTGGAAGAAAAGTATTATGAACTTGACAAAGTGATCCGAACAAAACTTCAATATGAAAAAAAGCCCCGCATATAAGATGCAAGGGCTTTTTTGAGTTATTCTTCTTATTCTTCGTCTTCTAAGATCTCATCTAAGACAGCAGTGACTGTCTCATATTCTTCGTCTGTTTCAATGTTGTCAAGACTGAAAGTATCAGGATCTTCAGGGTCTTCGTTGTAACGATATAAAAGTAAAGCCCCTTCTTCGTCATCACTTTCTAAGTCTTCGACAGTGATCAATGCGATATATTCCTGATCATCTAATTCTTCTACAGAGAATAAAGCGATCACGGCACAGTCTTGTTCAGTTCCATCTTCTAATTCTAAATGGAGCACAGGAGTTTCTTCTTCAATGATATTATCTACTTCGTTAAATTCACTCATTTTGATACCTCTTTTCTTAGTCTTTTCTCCACTATACTAAAGGATCATAAAAAAAGCAAGAAAAGGATAAAAAAAGATCACTTTGTCTAAGAATTGACAAGAAAAAACAGGTATGATACGATACGAACTAATGGAGGTAAAACAATGGAAGAATATAAGTTTTTGCTGGATATCGCAATTATTCTGGCAATGACCAAGTCTTTTAGTCTTGTGTCGAAGAAGTTTAACATGCCGCCAGTCGTTGGAGCATTGATCGCGGGAATCATTTTAGGACCAGTGGTCCTTAATGTAGTGAGTCCTTCAGATTCAGTTTTAAATCTGGCTGAAGTAGGTGTAGTTGTTTTAATGTTTCAGGCAGGTCTTGAGACAGATATTGATGAGTTGAAGAAGAGTGGAATTCCCGCATTTGTTATTGCGTTATGTGGAGTATTGATCCCACTTATCATGGGAGCTGTTTTATCCGTTGTATATGGAAATAATATCATGGAATCGATTTTTATCGGAGTGATCTTAACAGCAACTTCAGTAAGTATCACAGTAGAAGCCTTACAGGATATGGGACATTTAAAAGGAAGAGTCGGAACAGCGATCCTTGGAGCAGCGATCATTGATGATATCTTGGGAATCGTTTTATTATCAATTATGACAAGCCTTGGAGGAGCATCTGGATTCCATATTCAGGCAATCCTTAAGATTTTGCTTCAGATGGCAGCATTCTTTGCGATTTCTATTATCGGTGGAGTTGGGATCAAGAAGTTCTTTGAGTGGCTTTCTACTTATAAGAATCCAGAGATTGAACGTCATAGAAGAAGAGTTCCGGTGTTTGCACTTGCATTTTGTTTAGCACTTGCATTTCTTGCAGAAGTGTTTGGGATCGCTGATATCACAGGCGCATATCTTGCAGGAATTATTTTATGCAGACTCCCAGAACGATTTTATATATACAATAAGATTGAAGTTTTATCGTATATGCTGATCACACCAGTATTCTTTGCAAGTATCGGTCTGAATGTAAATATTCATGGAATGACACAGACGTTGATCATCTTTACGGTCATTTTATGTGTGATCGCAGTGATCTCGAAGATTGCTGGATGCGGTTTTGGAGCATTATTATGCAAATATACGAAGAGAGAATCTGTACAGATCGGAGCAGGAATGGTATGCCGAGGTGAAGTTGCACTGATCGTTGCACAGAAAGGAATTTCTGTTGGATTATTATCAGAAGTTTTCTTTGCACCAGTGGTCATCATGGTTCTTGTCACAACACTCTTATCACCGATCATATTAAAAATGTTATTTGCAAAATAAGACGTGAGGGTCAAAAGTAATATATTTACGATACAGATAAAACAATAGAAAAGAGGCTTTAATATGATAGACACAGTCGTATCTGTAAAACTTCCGATCGGAGAGATGCTAAGGATCAAAAGAAATCGTCTGATGCCGGATGTGGTGACTGGAGAGGAGAAGAGAATCTGTCTGGTGTCCGGGATCTACGGAGATGAGCTTGGCGGACAGTATATCTGCGGAGAGATCATTCGCCGGATCAAGGCAGAATTCGAGAATCTGACAGGCATTGTCGATGTGTATCCGGCGGTCAATCCATTAGGACTGGATGCACGAACAAGAGCAGTACCAATCTCAGATATTGATTACAGCAGTGCATTTCCGGGAGACATCAATGGAGGTCTGGAAGATTATACAGCAGCTAAATTGATCGAAGATATCAAAGGAGCATCCTGTTGCATTGATATTCATTCTAGTAATATCTTTTTGCAGGAAGTTCCTCAAGTACGTTTAAATAACGATTACGATGAGACATTACTTCATCTGTCAAAATATATGAATACAGATCTTGTCTGGATCCATCCTTCTCAGACAGTGAATGAAGGAAGTTTAGCTTTTACTTTAAACCAGATGGGAATCCCAACTATGGTTACAGAATCTGGTGCAGCATTTCGTATCCGTTACGAGTACTGCCGCCAGATCATAGATGGAATTTTTTCGGTGATGGCAGAACTTGGTATCTGGAAGGGAAAGGTTCAAGGCAAAACAAAGGTTCCGTTTATCCACGAAGACCAGATCTTTTATTTAAATTGTGAATCCAGTGGATTGTTTGTTTCTTACAAACGATTAAAGGATCCGGTAAAGAAAGGCGAGATCATAGGAATCGTACAGAATCCTTTAATGGGAGCAACGGAAGAAGAAGTGGTTGCCCCAACCGATGGTGTCTTGATGACACTAAGAGAACATCCAAGTGTAACGGAAGGGTCCTTGGTAGCCAGAGTGATCGGAGGGGATGCACTATGAAAAAAGAAATCATATATTCCTCAGGAAATTACTTAAGAGATGAGTTTAAGATCGAAGGATATCTCTTTGGAAAACAAAGTGAAGGATCAGAACCAGCGGCATGTATTGTCGGAGCAATGCGTGGAAATGAATATCAGCAGTTATATATTTGTTCTCAGCTGGTCAAACGTTTAAAAGAACTGGAGAACAGTGGTGCGATCGTTGGAGATAATCAGATTCTGGTCATTCCATGTGTGAATAATTTTTCAATGAATGTCGGAATGAAATACTGGGTATCTGATAACAGTGATATCAACCGTCAGTTTCCTGGGAATTTTGACGGAGAACCAACAAGCCGTCTGGCAGCACATTTATTTGAACGGGTCAAAGGATTCCGCTATGGAATTCACTTTGCATCATTTTTCAGAAGCGGGGATTTTGTGCCACATGTGCGGATGCCTGCAACAGGAAAAGAAAGCACCAGCCTTGCAAGTTTGTTCGGGCTGCCTTATGTATTAACAAGCAAACAACGAAATTTTGATAAAAAGACATTAACTTATAACTGGCAGATCAATGGGACGGATGCATTTTCGGTATATTCTGGGGAAACAGGCAATATCGATGTGAATCTAGCCAAGAAGGCTGTATCTGCCGTGCTTCGCTTCTTGACTCGAATGGGTATTTTAAAATATAATTGCCATAACGGGTATATTGCGAGTATTATAGAAGAAGAGGATCTTGTATCCGTCAAAGCAAGTGCTCCGGGATTCCTAAGACGTTTTGTGACGATCAATGAGGAAGTTAACCGAGGTCAGCTGCTTGGTGAAGTCATTAATCCATATAATGGAGAAATTTTATCAGAGATCCGGTCAACGGCAGATGGGATCATATTCTATGCCGAGGATCAGCCAACGATTTTAGAAAATGCATCTGCATTTCAGGTGATTAAGAAACTACATGAATAAATGGGAGGAAATCATGGGAGAAGTTAGAAGAGTCTATGTTGAAAAGAAAAAAGACTACGCAGTAAAAGCAAAAGAGCTGCATGCATCATTGAAGCAGTATCTTGGACTGGATGTCGAATCTGTTCGTGTCCTTGTCCGCTATGACATCGAGAATCTATCCGATGCAAGTTATGAAAAAGCACTGGTTACAGTATTTAGTGAACCACCAGTTGACGATGTGTATGAAGAGACATTACCACTTGCCGATGGAGAAATATCTTTCAGCGTTGAGTTTCTGCCAGGTCAGTTCGATCAGAGAGCAGATTCTGCACAGCAGTGTGTGAAACTGTTGAATGAAGACGAAGATGCCCTGATCAGAAGTGCAACAACTTATGTTGTAAAAGGTGACTTAACTGACGAACAGTTAGAAGCAGTCAAAGAATATTGCATCAACCCAGTTGACTCAAGAGAGGCAGCCGCAGACAAACCAGAGACATTAGTGATGGATTTTGAAGAACCAGCAGATGTTAAGATTCTGGATGGATTCAAAGATATGGAAGAAGACAAATTTAAAGAATTATATGATTCTTTAAATCTTGCTATGACATTCAAAGATTTTCTTCATATCCAGAATTATTATAAAGGAGAAGAAAAGAGAGATCCTTCCATGACAGAGATCCGTGTACTGGATACTTATTGGTCAGATCACTGTCGTCATACAACATTCTCCACAGAACTTACAAGCATCGGATTCCAGGATGGATTCTATCGTGCACCATTAGAAGAAGCATATTATTCTTACATGGATGACTTCGAAGAGATGTACAAAGACCGTGATGACAAATATGTCTGCTTAATGGATATGGCATTAATGGCGATGAAACGTCTTAAAAAAGATGGAATTCTTGACAATATGGAAGAAAGCGATGAGATCAACGCCTGCAGTATTGTTGTACCAGTAGAAATTGATGGTAAGGAAGAAGAATGGCTGATCAGTTTCAAGAATGAGACACATAACCATCCAACAGAGATCGAACCATTTGGTGGAGCAGCAACATGTCTTGGAGGAGCGATCCGTGACCCATTATCAGGACGTTCTTATGTATACCAGGCAATGCGTGTTACAGGTGCTGCTGATCCAACAGTCCCATTAAAAGACACATTAAAAGGTAAATTACCACAGTACAAGATCGTAAATGAAGCTGCGAATGGATACAGTTCTTACGGAAACCAGATCGGTCTTGCAACAGGATATGTTAATGAAGTATATCATCCAGACTATGTTGCAAAACGTATGGAGATCGGTGCCGTTATGGGTGCAGCACCTAGAAAGAACGTGATCAGAGAGAACTCTGACCCAGGAGATATCATCATCTTATTAGGTGGAAGAACAGGACGTGACGGTTGTGGAGGAGCAACAGGATCATCTAAAGTTCATACAGAAGAATCTATCGAGACATGTGGAGCTGAAGTTCAGAAAGGTAACCCACCAACAGAACGTAAGATCCAGAGATTATTCAGAAGAGAAGAAGTCAGCCGTCTGATCAAGAAATGTAACGACTTTGGTGCAGGTGGAGTTTCCGTAGCGATCGGAGAACTTGCAGACGGTCTGGTTGTAGATCTTGATAAAGTACCTAAGAAATATGCAGGACTTGATGGAACAGAATTAGCGATTTCTGAATCTCAGGAACGTATGGCTGTTGTCGTAGATCCAAAAGACGTAGAGCAGTTCCTTGCATACTCAGCAGAAGAGAACTTAGAGGCTGTAGAAGTTGCTGTTGTAACAGAAGATCCAAGATTAGTACTGAAATGGAGAGGAAAAGAGATCGTTAATATCTCAAGAGCTTTCCTTGATACAAACGGAGCACATCAGGAAACAGAAGTATTTGTAGAGATCCCTCACCGTGTAGAATCTTACTTTAACCGCAAAGACGAGACAGGTACATTTGAAGAAGTGTGCAAGAATACATTATCTGATCTTAATGTATGTTCACAGAAAGGTCTCGTAGAGAGATTTGACAGCTCTATCGGAGCAGCAACAGTTACAATGCCATATGGTGGAAAATACCAGATGACACCAATTCAGACAATGGTCGCAAAACTTCCAGTATTGAAAGGAGAATGCGATACAGTCACAATGATGAGTTATGGATTTGATCCATATCTGTCCAAATGGAGCCCATTCCATGGAGCAGTTTATGCGATCACAGAATCTATCGCGAAGATCGTGGCTACTGGTGGAGATTATAGAAATATCCGCCTGACATTCCAGGAATACTTTAAACGTCTTGGAGAAGACAAGACACGCTGGGGACAGCCAGTTGCAGCATTGCTTGGTGCATATCAGGCACAGATGGGATTTGGACTTGCATCAATCGGTGGAAAGGACAGTATGTCTGGAACATTCAATGATATTGATGTACCACCAACACTGGTATCTTTTGCAGTCGATGTAGCGAAGACAACAGATGTTATCACACCAGAACTTAAGAAAGCAGGAAACCGTCTGATCCGTATCTGTATCCCAACAGATGCATACAATCTTCCAATCTATTCTGAAGTGAAGAAAGTATACAAACGTATTACAAAACTGATTAAAGATGGAGTGATCAAATCTGCATATGCAATTGGTGGCGGAGGAGCCTTAGAAGCAGTTGCCAAGATGGCGTTTGGTAACCAATTAGGTGTGATCTTTGATGAAGAAGTAGAATTAAAAGACTTAACAGATCCTAAGTTTGGATCATTTGTTGTTGAAATGAGCACAAGAGATGTTCATAAACTTGCGATTCCAGGATTAATGTTAGGTGAAGTTACAGACAAACATGAATTTGTATTTGGTGACGAAGTTGTAACATTAGAAGAAGCGATCGATACATGGAAGAAACCATTAGAGAAAGTATTCCCAACAAGATCTGAAGGAGATCAGAGCATCGTTGATACAACAAGACACTATACAAAAGGAAATATTTACGTATGCAAGAATAAAGTTGCAAAACCAAATGTATTTATTCCAGTATTCCCAGGAACAAACTGTGAATATGATTCAGCGAAGGCATTTGAACGTGCAGGAGCCAATGTTATCACAAAGGTATTTAAGAACTTAGATGCACAGGGAATCCGTGATTCAGTGGAAGTTTTTGAAAAAGCGATCAAAGAATCCCAGATCATCATGTTCCCAGGTGGATTCAGTGCCGGTGATGAACCAGATGGATCTGCAAAATTCTTTGCAACAGCATTTAGAAATGAAAAATTAAAAGAAGCAGTCATGGATCTGTTAAATAACCGTGATGGACTGGCACTTGGTATCTGTAACGGATTCCAGGCCCTGATCAAATTAGGACTTGTTCCAGAAGGTAAGATCGTAGAACAGAATGCGAAATCACCTACACTGACAACAAACCGTATTGGTCGTCATATTTCCAAGGTTGCGTATACAAGAATCGCTTCTAATCTGTCACCATGGTTTAACAATGTACATGTAGATGATATCTTCAGTATTCCAGTATCTCATGGAGAAGGACGATTCGTAGCAGATGAAGATGTGATCCAGAAACTGTTTGAAAATGGACAGGTAGCAACACAGTATGTTGACTTAAATGGTGATCCTACAATGAATGAAGAATTCAATCCAAATGGTTCTTACCATGCGATCGAAGGTATCACAAGCCCAGACGGAAGAGTCCTTGGTAAGATGGGACATTCAGAACGTCGTGACAGCTATGTAGGAATCAATATTTACGGACAGAAAGATCAGAAGATCTTCGAATCCGGAGTAGAATATTTCAAATAAGAGTACAAAAAAAGAGCCTTGCAAGAAGCAAGGTTCTTTTTTACTGCTCTTTTGGAATGATATGAATTGTTTCCATACGGTTCTTATCAACAGAAACAACTTTAAAAAGAAAATGTTCATCTTCTGCAGTTTCGCCCTCTGAAGGCAGATGGTCAAGCAGTTCGATGATATATCCGCCAAGAGAATCATAATCCTCAGAATCAAGGTCTACGTCAAGCAGATCATCAAGATCATCAAGCTTTAAGGAAGCGGATACCATATAAGATCCATCGGATAACTTCTTGAAAGTTTCTTCCTCAGAATCATCATATTCATCACGCAGTTCTCCAAAAATCTCTTCAACGATATCTTCTAAAGTAATAAGACCAGCAGTCACTCCATACTCATCCAAAACAATGGAGAAACTAACAGATTTTTCACGCATCTGTGCAAGAAGACTGGATACTTTCTGAGTTTCATACGTAAAGAACGGCTTACGCAGAACATCTTTCAAATGAAAGATCTCGCCTCTGTGCTGGCTGCGGTAGAAATAAACATCCTTAAAATAAACAATACCAACGACATGATCTTTGCTTCCTTCATAAACAGGAAGTCTGGAATAACCGGCCTCGCGGAAAATATCAAGAACTTCATCATAAGAAGCATCCACAGATACGAAAGTTACATCAATTCGTGGGATCATAATATCCTTGGCAAGAGATTCCTTAAAATCAAAAACGTTGTTTAACATATCTTTCTCAGATTCTTCGATAACGCCTTCTTCGTGGCTGACATCAACGATCGTACGAAGTTCACGTTCAGTCATGATGCGTTTGGATTGTTTCGAGTCGATCCGCAAGATGATAAGGATCGCTGTAGAAAGTTTGTTGATAATGTAAACAACCGGTGTCAGTAATTTTGTGATCAGATAAATGCTGGAAGCATAGCTTAGAGCAAGTTTTGTATTATTGATCGTTGCAAAAGTCTTTGGTGTGATCTCACCAAAGATCAATACAAGTACTGTGATCACAGCAGTTGCGATTCCGGCTCCCATGCTTCCAAAGATACGAATAGCGATCGTTGTAGTAAGGGATGTTAATGAAATATTCACAAGGTTATTTCCGACTAAGACGCTGGAAAGCATCTGGCTTGGATTCTCGATCAATTTTAAAACAATAGCAGCTTTTTTATTGCCATCTTCTGCCATGGCACGCATACTATGTGGATTGACGGTTGTAAGAGCTGTTTCTGCAGATGAAAAATAAGCAGAAAGCATTAATAAAATGATAATTGCGATTATCTGTAATATCATACTGGGGTCCAATGAAAAATTCCTCCTAAAATAAATATATGTTCATTTTTGTACAGTTCTTTTCATTGTACGCAAGAAATATGTACATGTCAAGTTAGTCCTTGCCAACCATGGAAGAATATGGTATACCTATTTTTAGGAGGATTGTCATATGAAGTACTATTATGATTATAGTTTTCCAATCGGTAATTTAACGATTGAGGAAGATGGGCATGGAATTTGCGGGATATATTTTGGGACGAAGACATTAGAAGGCGAGAAGAAGAATACAGAATTGATCAGGGAAGCAGCGTTGCAATTATCACAGTATTTTGATGGACGTAGAAAGAAGTTTGACCTGAAGCTTTCTTATCATGGAACAGAATTCCAGGTCAAAGTATGGAAAGCATTGGAGAAGATTCCATATGGGGAAACTTGTACTTACAAAGACATTGCGGAATCAGTAGGAATTCCCAAAGGATGTCGAGCTGTCGGTATGGCGAACAACAGGAATCCGATCGTGATCGTTGTTCCATGTCACAGAGTGATCGGAATGAACGGTTCACTGACAGGATATGCAGGTGGTCTGGAAATCAAAGAATACCTGTTAGATCTTGAAAAGCGTAATCAAAAATTAAAGGAAAGATATTGACAAAGATTCTCAGTTGAGATATGATACATAGGCACATTTTGCCGGAAGCACATCCGGTATGATCTTATAGATATTTCCGTGAGGGAGTAGTTAGCAGAGAATCTGTGACAGTATCAACATAATGATGAACGACATCTGGTACTGTCTTAATTAACGAGACTCACAGACGATAAGCTTTTGTTTATAACAAGGCTTTCGTCTGTGGGTCTTTTTAATATCATAGGAAATTCCGATGGAATCCCCTATGATATTAAAAATTTACGATATGGAGGATGTTTTTATGGATTTCGTTACACTATTAACACTGGCTGTTGGATTGGCGATGGATGCATTTGCTGTTTCTATCTGCAAAGGACTGGCGATGAGAGAAAAAGTTTTGAAAAAAGGGATCATTGTTGGGTTATGGTTTGGAGGATTTCAGGCATTGATGCCAACGATCGGATTTTTCCTTGGAACACAGTTTAAAGACCAGATCACATCAATCGATCATTGGATCGCATTTGTGCTTCTTGGACTGATCGGAATCAATATGGTCAAAGAAGCATTATCAAATGAGGAAGAACAGGCAGATGATTCGATCGCAGTGAAAGAAATGTTCATGCTTGCTGTTGCGACAAGTATTGATGCATTAGCAGTTGGGATCACGTTTGCCTTCTTGAATGTGCATATTGTATCCGCGGCGTCGATCATTGGAGTCTGTACTTTCTTGATTTCGTTTGCAGGAGTAAAGATCGGAAATATTTTTGGAACAAAATATAAATCCAAGGCAGAGCTCGCAGGTGGCATAATACTGATACTTTTGGGATTTAAGATTCTGTTTGAACATCTTCATATTCTTTAAAATGAAAAATTAGCTCTTTCTTTTTTATGAAAAAGAGTGTAATATAATAAAGGCAGCAGCACAAGATATAGTGCTGATTGGTAGAATGACAACAAGATTTTGTGCCAGAAAATGGAAACACACAAAATCTTGTAATTTTATATAAATGAGGGAGAAACTATGAATGGTGATGTAAAAACAAAGATTATCAAGAGAAATGGTGAGGAGGTAACCTTTGATCTCGATAAGATCATCAATGCGATCACGAAGGCGAATGAAGAGGTAACAAAGATCCATCAGATGAATCAGTATCAGATCATGGCGATCGCAGAGAAGGTTGCAGATCAGGTAGCAAACTCTTCTCATGCGGTGAATGTAGAAGATATCCAGAATATGGTCGAGACAGGGATCATGGAGATGAGAGGATACGAAGTTGCCCAGAAGTATGTAAGATACCGTTTTAAGAGAGAACTGAGAAGAAAATCAAATACGACCGATGATGGAATTCTTTCTTTACTTGATAATATTAATGAGGAAGTAAATCAGGAGAATTCGAATAAGAATCCAGTGATCAATTCCACGCAGAGAGATTATATGGCAGGAGAAGTCAGCAAAGACTTAAGTAAACGTGTTCTTCTGCCAAATGAGATCATTCGTGCTCATGAAGAAGGAATCATCCATTTCCATGATTCTGACTATTTTGCACAGAGAGAACACAACTGTGACTTGATCAACTTGGAAGATATGCTTCAGAATGGAACGGTGATCAGTGAGACATTGATCGAGAAACCACATTCATTTTTTACAGCATGTAATGTGACAACACAGATCGTCGCTCAGGTTGCAAGCAACCAGTATGGAGGACAGTCTTTTACATTAGCACATTTAGCACCATTTGTAGATATCAGTCGAAAGAAGCTACGTAAGAATGTCGTGAAGGAACGTAAAGTGATCGGAGAATCTATGGATGATGCGATCATCGACAAGATCACAGAGATGCGTCTGTATGATGAGATTAAACAGGGAATCCAGACGATCCAGTATCAGCTGGTAACTTTAATGACATGTAATGGACAGGCGCCATTTGTCACAGTCTTTATGTATCTTGACGAAGTACCAGAAGGACAGACAAGAGACGATCTGGCTCTTGTGATCGAAGAAGTCTTGAAACAGAGAATTCAGGGTGTTAAGAATGAAAAAGGAGTCTGGATCACTCCAGCCTTCCCAAAACTTATTTATGCATTAGATGATGATAACATCACACCAGATTCCAAGTATTGGTATCTGACAGAATTAGCTGCAAAATGTACAGCAAAACGTATGGTTCCAGATTATATCTCAGCGAAAGTGATGAGAGAACTGAAGAAAGGTGATGTATATCCATGCATGGGATGCAGATCCTTCTTAACGGTTGAAGATTCTCAGAGAAATGCAGATGGAAGCCATAAATTCTATGGAAGATTTAATCAGGGAGTTGTAACGATCAACTTGGTTGATGTTGCATGCAGTTCTAATGGAGATATGGATAAATTCTGGGAGATCTTAGAAGAGAGACTGGAACTGTGCCACAGAGCGTTAAGATGTCGTCATGAGAGATTAAAGGGAGCGGTATCTGATGTTGCACCGATCCTTTGGCAGCATGGAGCACTTGCAAGACTGAAGAAAGGCGAGAAGATCGACAAGTTATTATACGATGGATATTCCACGATTTCCCTTGGATATGCAGGACTTTATGAGATGTGTGTCCGAATGACAGGCAAGTCTCATACATCTGATGAAGGAAAAGAATTTGCATTAAAAGTTATGCAGAAATTAAATGATAAATGTAATGAATGGAAGGCAGCAGAGAACATCAGCTATTCTGTATATGGAACACCAATGGAATCAACAACTTACAAGTTTGCAAAATGCTTACAGAAACGTTTTGGTATCATTCCGGGAGTTACAGATAAGAACTACATCACAAACAGCTATCATGTTCATGTAACAGAAGAGATCGATGCATTCAGCAAGCTTGCATTTGAGTCAGAATTCCAGAAATTATCTCCAGGCGGAGCGATCAGCTACATTGAAGTACCAAACATGCAGGATAATATTCCAGCCGTCTTATCCGTGATGAAATTTATTTACGATAACATCATGTATGCAGAGTTAAATACAAAGAGTGATTACTGTGAATGCTGCGGATACGACGGAGAGATTCAGATCAAAGAAGATGAATCAGGAAAGCTGATCTGGGAATGTCCAAACTGTGGAAATACAGATCAGGATCATATGTTTGTTGCAAGACGTACCTGTGGATATATCGGAACACAGTTCTGGAATCAGGGACGTACACAGGAGATTAAGGATCGAGTACTTCATTTATAAGAATCATTTACAGAGGAAATTATATGCACTACGGAGAAATTAAAAAATGTGATATTGCCAATGGACCAGGAGTGAGAGTCG
>ERZ869983.183-NODE-183-length-21105-cov-3.720373_pt1 | contig 21105 bp, 19 predicted proteins | sample MGYA00521106_ERZ869983 | MGnify/ENA primary metagenome ERZ869983 (study PRJEB32232, sample SAMN07284972) | human gut metagenome | biome: human-associated habitat; material: feces | host: Homo sapiens | place: Tanzania | collected 2014-04-05 ...
AAGCAGCGCTTCGATAATCGCTACTGCATTTGACATGGACGGTGGAACTAATGTACCGGTTAATGGACCATAAGGCTCACGGTTAATCGAGATACCTGCTTCTTCATAGATACCGGTCAGACGGTCTACATACTGCCAGTCATAAATAGTTCTTTCAAGCGGAACATCTTTTGCATAAGGAATGTTGTAAGAAATACCGCCGCCTTCATAACTGGTAAATCCACCTGCATAACAGATTTCAGTTAACAGTCTGGCATCTGGAGTACCATGACGAACCTGAACCGGAATATCAAGGTTTTCGATAATCGTACGGCAACCGGATACACCATGGTTGACTGCCGGAAAACCATTTAACATAGATTTCTGAGTACGAACAGATTCTTTAATTCCATCCTCAGCTTCTTTATAACGATTCTGTCTGGTATAAGAATCAATCGTTGTCGGAAGTAAATCTGCCTCTCCTTTATCCTGCAGATACTGAAGCAGTTTTACATGTTCATCAATTAAAGCGACTCCGGCTCTTGGCTGAATCAGAGTTCTTCTCTCTGCTTTTGCTTTTGCCAGTTTCTTTGAAAAGCTCTTGCTTTCTGGCATTGCTTTATGATAGGCAACAGATTCATCAAAGTCAACTTCTTTTCCTGTTGGCCACTGCTCTAAAATCTCTTTGCGGATTCCGTAAAATTCGTCATCCGACATTTTTTTATTTCTCAAGTCCATAATAAGCAATCTCCTTCTTCATAATCTCCAGCGCAGCAAGCGGATAATGCTGAGAAAGCAGTCCCATTGCTGCCAGAATATACTTTCTGTCTATCAGGATTTCAGCCTTTTCCGGTCTTAATGAACCAGGCTTGCTCTCATCAAACAGTGCATATTTTGCAACTTCTTCTGTATGTTTTGCATGAATTAACGCTCCACCTGTTGCAACCACGTATTTTACTCTTCTTAAGTCTTTTCCACTCTGTACATAAGTCAGACCACAAGGAGTAAAGACCTGCTCCAGCGAACCGGAGTGACGTTCTACTGCTGTTTCTACTGCTGCACAGGCAAGTGCATAATCCATTTTTTCCATTTCTTCATTATCCGGTATGTAATCTGTATGCTGTTCCAGCCAGCTTACCAGTTCAACTACACGATTTTTATTGATACCGGAAATTTTACTCAGTCTGCGCTCTCCGACAGCTTCTAAAATACCCTTTACACTGTAACGCATTCCGATATCGCCTTCCACCGTTCGTTTGGTATAAGGTTCCGGAAGCCCTTTTATTACAGTGGAAGCATTTGCCGGATTTCCATCTGCTACAGAATAGACATCTGTGGTCGCACCACCCAGGTCTACACCAACTAATTCCCCTATTCCCGGAACTTCTTCCCATCCATCGGATAACAGCTCCATTGCAACAAGCATTGCGGATGGTGTCGGCATGATAATTCCAGAAACCAAATCCATTGCTTTTGTAAGCCCTTTGCCCTGCACAATCCGATTCAGAAAAATTTCACGTATCTGTTTCTGCGTCGGCTCTATATTAATTTCTCCCAGTTTTGGCATTACGTTTTCGCAAATATAGACAGTACGTCCTTCTAAAATCTCTTCGCACTCATCTGCTGCGTTTCTGTTCCCTGCAAGCACAATCGGACAATCATAGCTTAATCCTGCAAGCATTTTTGCATTGTATAAAATGCACTCGGAGTTTCCTCCGTCTGTTCCTCCCGATAACAAAATAATATCCGGATGATAATCTTCTATTTCTTTTAAATCTCCTTTTGTAAGTTCAAAAGAATACGTTTTCCATACTTTTGCTCCGGCTCCAAGAGATGCTTCCCTTGATGCCTGAGCAGTCAGCTCTGGCACAAGACCAATTGAAACCATTTTTAATCCGCCGGCTGCGCTTGAGCAGGCATATTTTTCTTCAAATTCAAGGTGTCCCGTGGTCTGTTCCAGAATCTTGATTGCATTTTCAAGACCTTCGTTAATATCGGTCTCTACGGTTGTATAAGCTGCTGCTGTTCCAAGAATCTCGCATGCTTCTACATCAACCGCTGTTACTTTTGTATTTGTACTTCCAAAATCCACCAACAAAATCGGTTTCATTTTTTTCACCACCCTGATGTTATGCTAATACCGCTTCCGGTTTTTCTACTTTTAAATCCTCGTATAAAGCAGCTACTGTTGTTTCCGGTGCTGTACCAGGTCCAAATACACGGTCAAAGCCCATTGCTTTGAAACGTTTTTCCACTTCATCAAATGGCTGTTTTCCAACTACAATATTTCCGCCTACATATAAAAGAATATCTTTTAATCCGGATTCATCGCATTTATCACGGAGTCCACGGCAATCTAATTCGCCATGACCGTAAAGAGATGAAACTAAAATTGCATCCGCATTTGTTTCAATTGCTGCTGCAATATATTCTTCCTGAGAAACCATAACACCCAGGTTTACGACTTCAAATCCTGCTTCTTCAAACGCATGCTGTAAAATGCTGATTCCGACAGCATGTACATCTGCGCCGATGACGCCGATTACTAATTTCTTCTTATCCATTGTAAAACCGCTCCCTTCCGGTTATTTATAATGTATTTTTTATTGTATCTAACAGCGTTCCGTCTCTATATAATACGTTTGCTACTACCCTGTTGCCCAACTCTACTTTCTTCGGAACACCGGCAATTTTCTCTGCAATTTCTTTTAACTCGGTAATTTCTTTAACCGGAAGACCGGCTTTGATTAATTTTTCTTTTAATTCTTTCCGTTTTGGATTGACTGCAATCCCTCTCTGCGTTACAATTACATCTATGGTATCACCCGGTGTAGATTTACATAACACCTGGTCTACGATAAGAGGAAGTCTTGCACGAATCAGCGGTGCTACAACAATGGCTAGTTTTGCACCTGCTGCTGTATCACAATGTCCACCGGAACCTCCCATAATGTTTCCGTTGGAATCTGTGTGTACGTTTACGTTAAAATCAGTATCAACCTGGGTGGCTCCCAGAATGACTACATCAAGACTGTCCACTGCAGCACTTTTTGCTGCCGGAGATGCGTAACGCATGGCTGAAATCTCCTGATGTTTTGGATTTTCACGGATTGATTCAATGGCTTTTAAATCAAAACACTGTACATCCAGAATTGTATCAAAATAACCTTTGTTTGCCATATCTACTAAATACCCGGTGATACCGCCCATACAGAAACTACCTTTGATATGGTCTTTTTCCATCATTTCTTCCACATATTTTGCAACTGCCAGTGAGGCTCCACCAGCACCTGTCTGGAAAGAAAATCCATCTTTTAAATATCCGGAATTTTTTACTACCTTTGCTGCAAGTGCTGCAATTCTAAGCCCAACTGGGTCTCTTGTAATTTTTGTTGTTCCGGAAACAATCTTTGTTGGGTCCCCTATCTGTTCTACTTCTACCACATAATCTACATAACCTTCTGCGATGGAAGTATCTTTTAATGGATAAGGTACCAAATTATCTGTCAGTACGACAACCTTATCTGCATGCATTGCATCTGAAAACGCATATCCCATAGAACCACAGGCTGATGGTCCATATTTTCCGCTGCAGTTACCCATATTATCTGCACACGGTGCTGCTAAAAATGCAATGTCAATTTTAGAAGAACCATTTTCCATATCTCCGGCTCTGCCTCCGTGGCTTCGGAAGATAACCGGCTTTTCCAAGATGCCCTGCGAAATGGCTTTTCCGACTTCGGCACCCATATAGTTACACTCAAGTCCTGTAACTACTCCATTTTTAATATGTTCAATAATTGGTTTATGTACATCGAAGATGGAACTTGCATTGACTGTTAAGTCTTTGATTCCCATATTGGCTGCTTCTTCGAGTACCATATTTAACACGTAATCTCCATTTCTCATGTGATGATGAAAGGAGATTGTCATTCCGTCCTTTAAGCCAGTTTTTTCAATTGCTTCTCTTACGGACGCTAATAATTTACTCATCAAACGCACCTCCGTAAATTGCTTTTTCCATCTCAAGTACCTGGGAAGCACGTTTTACAATCGGTGCATCAATCATTTTTCCTCTAAGAGAAATAACTCCTTTTCCCTGTCTCTTTCCTTCTTCAATCGCATCCATGACATCATGTGCATAAGCGATTTCTTCTTCTGTAGGAGAGAATACTTCATTAACAATATCAACATGTCGCGGAGAAATGACTGCTTTTCCTGCAAATCCCAGACTCTTGGCAAATTCAGTATCTTTTCTAAGCCCTTCCATATCCTCTACATCGGTAAACGGTGTATCGTAGGCTTCAATTCCACAAGCTCTTGCTGCAAGCACCAGTCTGGTTCTTGCATAAAAGATTTCCTGTCCTTCTTTTGTTCGCTTACAATGCATGTCAGCTGTAAAATCTTCTCCTCCTAAGAAGATTCCAATGACTCTTTTATCTGCGGAAGCGATTTCAAAAGATTTTTCCACACCAAGTGCTGTCTCGATTAACGGAAGAATTTTTACAGTTCCCTCTTCTATTCCCGCTTTCTTCTCTACCTCTGCCATGTATGCGGAAACTTCCTGAATCATCTCGGCTCCGCTTACTTTTGTTGGCATAATAACATCTGGTTTTAAAGGAATGATGGCCTCCAAATCCTCTTTCCAGAATTTTGTATCCGTCGGATTGATACGTACAACTGTCTCGCAGGCATCAAATGACTGATACTTTAATGTATTTCTGACAAGAACTCTGGCTGCATCTTTTTCATCCGGAGATACTGCATCTTCCAAATCGAAAATGATGGTGTCAGCTCCTAATGTATCACCATTAATCAGCATGTTTGGTGTATTGCCTGGTAAAAATAACATGGTTCGTCTCATGATTCTAAAACTCCCCCTCTTTTTAATGCTGTCTCCATTCGTGCTCGAATAACGCAATCGAGTGCACCTTTATCTTTGATATAAATTTTTCCTGTAGATATCTCAAATTCATTTAGTGTATCTACCACAGCTCCCCGAATAGAATCCAGATGCTGATTGGCTACAACAGAGTCAATTTCCAGAGTCAGTTCTTTGTCATCTGGTTCAATCTGAATAAACAAATCACTGGATTCCAGGGTTCCTGCTACTGCATTTTTTAAAATTTTCACAGGCTGTCACCTCTTGTCTTTCCCTCTTTTTTATCTATCTTAAAGCTTAATTTTTTATTTTGTGATTATTCTACAACACTTTTTGAAACGCCGGCCTTGGCCAGAATTTTCTGTTCGTGTTCAATTGCTTTTTTCTCAAGCACTTCTACTTCTTTTGTTGTTTCCGCTACAAATGCTTCATCTTTGATGGATTCCAGATTAATTTTTACATTAAACAGTGCTCCAAGAACTGCGGTTCTTGCCATCATAGTTGCTACTAAAGCATCTGTTACTGCTGTTTTATTTCCTTTTGTTACCATTACTTCTGCATAAGGCATAATCTCATAAGCGCGTTTTGCAACTGATAACGGTACTGCAACGGCTGCTTTTAAGCCATTCTGCATTGCTTCCTGACGAGCTGCCTTTTCTTCCTCTGTTTCTTTTGGCAGTGTCAGTGCCTGCATATATAAATCAAAAGATTCACTGTCTCTTTTGATGTCATCTAAAAGATGTTCACAGATTGCATGCATCGGTTCGATGGCAGCTTTCATTTCTTCTTCTACTTCTGCATATTTTTTCTTGCCAATGGTAAGACCTGCTACCATTTCAGTTAATGCTGCTGCTAATGAACCAGCGAGGGCGGAAATACTTCCGCCCCCAGGTACAGGTTCATTTGAGGCAGTCTGCATGGCAAATTCTTGAACGGTCATATTTTTCATGTCAATACCTCTTTCGTTTTACTCTTAATTATAAACGTGTTTCCAGAACCTGGTCAGTTGTGAATTTTGTTTCGAATCCGCAGTTGCTTTCATCTAAATTATTCAGTCCCAGATAGTATGCTGCACAATCTACCAGTGCCTGAAGCGGAACCAGACCGATTACTTCACTTCCCATTACACTTACACCGTAACGTCTTGCTTCCATACGAACAGTTTCAAATACAGTGTAGATAGAAGTTTTTGTGTAGTTTGTAAGGTTCATAGATACCTGAGCAACATTTTTGCTTGGATCTTCTTTGTTCTCTAACAGAACGCCCATTGCTTTACAATATTTGAAACCACCTTTGATGTTACGAATCTTATCAGCGATTTTCTGTGCAATTTCAACACTTGATGTGCTTAAATTGATGTTGTATGCGATAAGCGGCATTCTTGCTCCGATTACAGTTGCACCACCGGTTGGGTGAATGGTGCTTGGTCCGATATCCGGAGTCCATGTTTCTGGATCAGCTGCAATTTTTTCTGCCATTCCTTCAAACTGTCCTTTACGGATTGTTGCAAGGTTTGCACTGTGTTTTAAACCTTTTGCAGAATCTTCATATAAGAAGAACGGCTGACCGAATTTTTCTGCTGCTTCTTTTGCAACCTCTCTTGCAAGTGCATCTGCTTCTTCTACTGTTGTTCCACGAATTGGAATGAAAGGAACTACGTCTACACAGCCCATACGAGGATGCTGTCCTACATGTTTTGTCATGTCGATTAATTTTACTGCTGTTCCGATTGCTGTTACCATTACTTCTTTTAACGGCTCTGGCTCTCCGATTACTGTTACAACACTTCTGTTATGGTCTGCATCAGAAGAATAATCAAGAAGTTTTACTCCCTCTACATCACGGAAGCAATCGATAATTGCGTCAAATGTTTTTTTGTCTTTTGCCTCACTAACGCTAAAATTTGGTACACATTCAATGATTTTTTCCATTGCCATAGTTCTCTTTTCTCCTTTATTATTACGTAAATATTTAAAAGTTATCGTTTTCTAACACACACACTTGTTTTTATTTCCATTCTTTATGATATACAGTCTCGCCCGCTTTGATTACGGTTTCAACCAGATTAATTGCTGTGTGATATGGCATATAGTGAATGGATGGGAATTTCAGGAATATGATATCTGCCTGTTTTCCCTCTTCGAGGCTTCCGATTTTATCGGCTCTGTCTACTGCTGCCGCACCATTAATGGTAAGAGCAGTGATAACTTCCTCGATTGACATGTTCATATAAATACATCCAAGTGCCACCATAAGTGGAATGGAATTTGAGAAACAACTTCCCGGATTCAAGTCAGAAGCCAGTGCCACTGCACAGCCTTCATCAATCATTTTTCTTGCCGGTGCATATTCTTCTTTTAAACCAAATGCGGTTAACGGAAGAATGGTACTGATAACTCCTGCATCTCTCATCTGACGGATTCCCTCATCAGATGCCTTTAATAAATGGTCTGCGGAAACTGCGCCAACTCTTGCAGCCAGTTCAGAACCGCCAAGCTGGTAAATTTCATCTGCATGAATTTTCAGCTTGAATCCCATTTCTTTTGCTTTTGTCATATAGTACTCGGAATCTTCTACAGAAAACACATTTTTCTCGGTAAAGATATCTGCAAATTCTGCAAGACCTTCCTCTTTTACAATCGGCATAACATGATTTAACTGTTCATCCAAAAATTCTCTTTCTTTGCCTTTCCATTCTGGCAGAACACTGTGAGGTCCTAAGAATGTGGAAACAATATCAACCGGATGCTTTTCATTTAAGTTTTTCATTGCGCGCAGCATCTTTAATTCTGTCTCGCAGTCCATACCGTATCCGCTCTTTCCTTCTACGGTAGTAACACCAAATTCCAGCATACGGTTTAAGCGTTCTTCACCTGTTTCCATCAGTTCCTCTAAGGAGGCTTCTCTTGTTGGAACTACGGTGGCATTGATACCACCACCGCGTTCCATGATAGACATGTAACTGTCGCCTTTCAGTCTCCAGGAAAATTCATCTGCTCGATATCCGCCAAAGATAAAGTGTGTATGGGAATCTACGAAACCTGGCATTACAGTTTTGCCTGTCGCATCGATTACTTCATACTCATCATTTACCTGTTTGTCTAATTCTTCGGTTGTGCCGACTGCCACAATTTTATCATCGTGAATGATTACGGCTCCATCTTTAATCAGACCAATATCTGACATTTCTTTTCCATGTTTCGGTGCACTACCTTTACAGGTAACTAACTCAGATGCATGACGTATATAGCGTTTTTTCATGTCTGTTATCTCCTAATTTTAGTGATGTGCATGATGATGTGGTTCTACCACTACATCTTTGCATACTCTTTCAATTAATTCGTCGCTTGCAAGGTAAGGCATTGTAACATAATCCTGACCTTCTCTGATTTTGTTGTATTCTGCTACAGTTTCAATAGAGTGTTCGCATCTGCCCCAGCTTCTTCTTGATACACCAATCATAGTATCCCACGGAATAGCTGCTTTTAAGATTTCATCTACTCTTTCGCTTCCGTCAAGTACCATACCGAATCCTCCGTTGATGGATTTGCTGATACCAACACCACCGCCGTTGTGAAGAGCTACAAGGCTCATTCCACGTGCAGCATTTCCTGCGTAGCAATGTACAGCCATATCTGCTGTAATGTTAGAACCATCATAAATGTTAGATGTTTCTCTGTATGGTGAATCTGTACCGCCTGTATCATGGTGGTCACGTCCAAGCATTACAGGTCCGATTTCTCCATTTCTTACCATTTCATTGAATTTCAGAGCGATATCTCTTCTTCCAAGAGCATCCTGGTATAAGATACGGCACTGAGTACCAACTACCAGTTTGTGCTTTTCTGCATCACGAATCCAAATCCAGTTATCTCTATCCTGGCTTCTTCTGTTCGGGTCAATGATTTCCATTGCAGCATGGTCTGTTTTTCTTAAGTCTTCCGGTTTTCCGGATAAGCAGCACCATCTGAATGGTCCATATCCATAGTCAAACAGCTCTGGTCCAAGAATATCTTCTACATAAGATGGGAAAATGAATCCTTCACTTGTATCTTCGCCGTTCTTAGCGATATCTTTTGCACCTGCATCAAATACAGCTCTCATAAATGAGTTACCGTAATCGAAGAAGTAAGCTCCTCTTTCTACAAGTGTTTTGATTAAATGATAATGTTTTACTAATGTCTGGTCTACTAATTCACAGAATTTATCTTTATCATTTGCAAGCATTTCTGTACGTTCTTCGAATGTCAGACCCTGTGGGCAATAACCTCCGTCGTATGGTACATGGCAGCTTGTCTGGTCAGATAACAGTTCAATTTTGATATTGTTATCAACTGCATACTGCAGTAAGTCTACGATATTTCCATGGTAAGCGATAGATACTGTTTCTTTCTTATCCATGTATTCCTGTGCAACTTTGAATGCTTCTGCTGCATCTTCAATTACAAGGCTTACCCATCCCTGGCTGTGACGTGTTTCAATTCTGGAAGCATCTACTTCTGCGATGATACCAACACCACCAGCGATTTCAATTGCTTTTGGCTGAGCTCCACTCATTCCGCCAAGACCACTTGTTACAAACAGATGTCCGGCAAGGTCACCATCCTGAGGTACTCCGAGGAATTTTCTACCTGCATTTAAGATTGTGTTGAATGTACCATGTACGATACCCTGAGGTCCGATGTACATCCATCCACCAGCTGTCATCTGTCCGTAGGAAGAGCATCCCATTGCTGTTGCTTTTGCCCAGTCTTCCGGATTATCGAACATACCAACCATCAGACCGTTTGTTACGATAACTCTTGGGCTTGTTTTATGAGATTTGAAAAGACCCATTGGATGACCACTCATCATTACCAGAGTATGTTCATCTGTCAGTTCTTCCAGATATTTTTTGATTAACTGATACTGCATCCAGTTCTGGCAAACCTGTCCTGTTTCTCCATAAGTTACTAATTCATAAGGATATAAAGCAACTTCATGGTCAAGGTTATTATCAATCATAACCTGGAATGCTTTACCTTCTACGCATTTTCCTTTATATTCATCGATTGGTTTTCCGTAAATTCTTTCCTTTGGCATGAAACGATATCCATAGATACGACCTCTTGTCAGAAGTTCGTCTAAGAATTCAGGAGCAAGCTGCTCGTGCAGTTCTTCTGGTACATATCTCAAAGCATTGGCAACCGCCAGTTTGATTTCACGTTTGTTCAGAGTAAGTTCTCTCATTGGAGCTCTTCTTACACCTTCTTTGAAGGTCGGATACTCCGGCAGAACCGGGTCCAGTTTGATTACCATTGCTTTTCCGATTTCAGCATTATTCATCATTTCACATCTTCTCCTTTTTTGTTATTTTTATTTGTTTTTGATTTGACTTAATTTTACCATTTCAAAGTCTAAAAAACGTCTATTTATTAAAAATTTTTTCAAAAAAATCTTACTATCCTGCAACAAAATCGTCAACAATTCACAATAACAGGATTTTTTATCGTCTTCTTCTATGAAATTTGTCAAATTTCTGCATCAAGCGTAAAGAATCATTGAACACATACAAAAAGACCGCCCCAAGGACGGCCTCTTTGCAAGGAATGATATCTATGACTAGATATGGTGTGGCATGCTTCCATTCCTGAAATCAAAAATTTCAGGGACGAAAGCTTCGTGCTCAAGAATACTTTCGTGCTCAGCATCCATGAACAACTCCCGTCTGCCCAACGGTTTTCACTTTTTACGAACAATGGAATATTCGTATCTTTACTGTGACTACACTCTAACATAAGAGTAGTCAAAAAAACGCAAAAAATTCGTATATTTTTAAATTTTTTCTAATTCATATACACTTTTTAATGGTTTTAAATAATATTCTGCTTCTTTTCGATAGTCCTCTGCTTCTTTTGTCAAAAGTTTTTTAAATTTTTCTGAATATTTCTTTTTTAACTCCCATTCATGTAAGGCGAAAAGTCCCTTTGCATAAGGGGAACCCAGCTGATTAGCACTTTTCTTTGCCTGTATCAGATAAAGCGAAGCCTTTTCAAATTCTCCCTTTTTCGCTTCAATCAACGCCAAAGCCCCCTTCGTGATCGAACGCCCAATCAACATATAAGATTCTTCGTACAATAAATCTGCCTGATAAAAAACGAGTTCACCTTTCTCTACTTCTTCAAGTTCCTGATAAACCCTGGCAAGATTGCAGTAAACAGCCGGTGTACACGGAACATGATTCTTCCGGCAGACTGCAATTGCCTGTTCATAATACGCTTCTGCCTCTTTAAAATGTTTTTGTTTTCTCTGAATTTCTCCTATGTAATTATAACATCCGGAAATATTTGACGCATAAATTCGTTCTTTTAACGGAACTCTTTTAAAATATTCTAAAGCTTCTTCCAGTTTTTCTTCTGCCTCTTCAAATTTTCCAATCATACCATAATAAATTCCATACAATCTGCAGGTAATTGCATATTCTTCCTGATATCCCTGTTTTTGTGCCAGTTTGAGACTTTCTTCTAAAAGTGCTTCTAAATTTTCTGTTTCCCAGATATTCAGACGATAATAAATCAGAAATCGTAAACAATGGATTTTTTCCTTTGCATCCTCTCCAATACACCCAATGGATTTTAATGCCTTTTCAATACATTCTATTCCTCGTCTGTAATATCCTTGCGGAATACAATACTGTGCCTGTGTTTCCATTAAAATCGCATGAAAACGAATATATTTTTCCTGCTGCCCACTCTCTTCGTAAATATCTTTTAATTCTTCTTCCAGCCGGTCACAATATTCTAACACGGATTCTTCTTTCTCCTGCTTTATTCCAGACATAAGCGGTGCAACCGGATAATGCTCATACGATTTATAGGCATAATTTTGCAGCGCAAGAATCTTATATTCTAAAGTTTTTTCTTTATTTCCCGCAAGACAATAGTGATAAATCAGCCGTTCAAAACGACTTGCATCATAAATCGGACTTTTTGCAATATATTCTGCAAGTTTACTATGAAACACTCTGCGCCTTGATGGGGACATCTGAATATGTACATAGCGCTGAGTACTTTCATGAATGAAATAAAAACGAACCGATTCTTTTTCCTGTTTTTCGTAAATAAAATGTTCTTCTTTTAACCTTTCAACTGCCTCTAAAATTTCCAGTTCGTCCTGCTTTAAGATTGCAACAAGTGCTTCCATATCAGACCATGCCTGACAAGAAGCAATCAACTCCAACACCTTCCTGGTCTTATCCGGAAGCGAATCCAGACGCATCTTCCAGACCTGAGCCATTGACACAACCTCGTCTTCTTTTAAATCCATACCTTTATAATAATCCAATAAGGTATGAATTAAAAATGGATTTCCATTTGTCTCTTCGTAAATACTGTTTAAAAATTTTTCTGTTACATTCTTTCTTCCAAGGCGTTCTACTAACATCTGTTCTACATTTTTTCGGCTGAAAGGCGAAACAAAAATTTTTGTAATCTGTTTTTCCTTTACAAGCACCGACAGACTCTTCTTTAAGCTATCTTCCCAGTTTACCGGACAAGTGCCCAGAATAAACAGATTTTTATTTCGAGAACGAATCAGCAAGGATAAAAAATCCAGACTTGATACATCCATATTTTGAATATTATCTAAAAACAGGACAACCTGTATCCGTCTTCCGAGTTCTTCAAATAATTTTAAAATCAGATTTCTCGCTGTGCGGTAACTATAGGAAATTTCAACATCTTCAAACGGGATAATTTCTTCTTTTCTTGAAAAAAGTGGAAACAGCTGGTCTGCCGCTCTTAAATATTCTGTCGGCAGTGTCATATTTTTCTCTTTCAAATAAGTATTTAATTCCATCATCAACGTATTCCATGCCTGAAGTGTCATATTTTTTTCTGTTGCCAGACAGGAGGTACGCATAATTAATACCGACTCTTCCTGAATTTCTTTCAGAAAACTCTCCGCCAGATAAGTTTTTCCGATTCCACTCTCTCCTGCTAAAAATACCGTCTCGTCTTCCCCTGCTAAAAATCTACGGTAAATTCCACGAAGCAGGCAGCGCTCCCTCTCTCGCCCATCTCCTTGTGTCTCATCTTCCTTATGCCCGCTTTCACTGACCCAGTTTTCCATCATTTCATTATAAAATTCCTGAATTTCTTTTCCGGGAAGAATTCCAAGTTCTGTATGAAGTTTTTCCGACAGTTGCTGATAAATTCGGATTCCTTTATAATACAAACCTTCTTTTGCATAGATTTGCATCATCATCATATAAATCCTCTCATCAATCGGCTCTGCAGTTGTATACCGTTCAAATAATTTTTCTCTTTTTTTCAGGGAAAGATGTTCAACATTCTGCATCTTTTCGTAAAGGCGGTTCAAATAAATCTCTTTTAATTTTCCCCTTTTAAAATTCATCCAGTTTTCAAACGCACCCGCATTTTTCAAATAAAAATTTTGCAGAAAATCTGCTTTATAAACTTCCGTTCCGTCTTTTTCATTCTCCTCTAAAAAGCGGTCATAATCACTTTCCATTTCCAGTTCTTGATTTAATTCCAGATTTTGTCTGGTAGGTGATGTAATCAGCTCTTCTCCGAACACTTTACGAATCGTATAAAGCGCATGACGTAAGTTTTTTCTTGCCGAGCTTTCATCACAGTCCTCCCATAAAAGCGTTGCAATCTGGTCTCTTGTCGCTGATTTTTCCACTGCCATATAATACAGCAAAGCTTCTACTTTTTTATATGGAAACATCATCTCCTGTTTATTTACCAGCACTTTCGGATTTTGAAGTACCAGTATCTCTATCATGATTTTTTTCCTTTCTTATATTATTTATACGGTTTTCACTTTACAGATTCCGGCTTTTGCAGTCGCTTCTGCCTCATTTTTCAATTCTACGGGATGCTCCCAGTCCTCGATTACTGCAAGTTCTCCGGCACTCACTTCCTGATTTGCAATCTTCATGCTGCCTTCTTTTACATAAATGCATAACAGATTATAATCTTTTTCTCTTTCAACCACAGCCTGCTGTGCAGTTTTAAGCTGTGCGGTTTCCATTACACCATCTGCTCCATCTTTTAACATCAGATTAAAATCTACGACCTTTCCATAACTGACAGTCGGAATTCCACCATCAAATTTGTCCACCTGATACGGTTCTAATTCTACTCTTGTATTGACACCATGAATCAAATCCAGATGTCCTTCAAAAATCATCAGATAACGTTTCACATTTGGCAGACTGGTAAACTCTGATTTCACGACGTCTACGGTCGCACTGCTGATTCTCGCCTGAAAGTTTCTTTCTGCATAATTTCCATCTTCCGGATAAATGTAAAGCTGGGTGGTTGTTCCCCCTGACCAGTTACTGGTTAAAAATTCTTCTGCTTTTTTTACACTCATTTTTTCGCTCATGATTTTTGTTCTCCTTCTCTATCATCCAAGATATCTTTACTATACCGCAAAATTTCTGCGGTTTCAACTTTCAACCTTGTCAGCCTTCCCAAAAATATGATACCCTTACATCAGTAAGTGGCAAAATTTACTTTTGACACTCACATCACAAGATATAGGTTTATTATCAAGGGGGATTTTTTTATGTATCTTTCAAATACTTATCTCGAAGAGGGTTTTCCTTTTCATGGGAGAAAGCAAAAACAGATGGAAGCTTTTCTTAAAAAAAGCGGTCTGACTCCAGACTCCTTTTATTCCTACTCCGTTCTCTTAACAGACCAAAACGGGGCTATTTTAGGCTGTGGCTCACGTTATGAAAATGTCTTAAAATGTATCGCAATTGACGAGACCTATCAAGGAGAAGGTCTCCTTGCCAAAATTGTTACCCAGCTTGTCAAACAGGCTGCACAATCTGGGATTTCCCACCTGTTTTTATTTACCAAACCTTCCTATCAGGCAGTATTTACCGACATGGGATTTTATACGATTATCGCAACTGATACCATGCTTCTTTTAGAAAACCGAAAAGATGGAATTGTACAGTATTTAAAATCAGAATCCGAACCATTTTTGACTGTTTCTTCCGATGTTTCACATCCTGTCAGTGCAATTGTTATGAATGCCAATCCATTTACCAAAGGTCATCAATATCTGGTGGAGACAGCAGCAAAAAAAAGCAGTTTCTTACATGTGTTTGTTTTATCGGAGGATGCCTCGGAATTTCCATCCGATGTTCGTCTTGAGCTTGTTAAAAAAGGCTGTAGCCATCTGTCCAACGTCTCTGTACATGGAAGTTCCGATTATTTGATTTCACACGCTACTTTTCCGGATTATTTTTTAAAAGAACGCGCTGTTATCAATGATGATACCGCAAAACTTGACCTCGAAATTTTTGCACATTACTATGCGCCTGCCTTTCATATTACTGCACGTTTTGTCGGAGAAGAACCTTTTTCTAAAGTTACAAATGCCTATAATCAGCAAATGAAAACGCTCCTTCCAAAGTATGGCATTGATGTCTTTGAACTGCCAAGAAAGCAAAATGATGACACCATTATCAGTGCCACTCTTGTCCGCAGACTGTTTCTTGAAAATCAGCTGGAGGTATTAAAAAATTTTGTTCCGGTTTCAACTTACGAATACCTGGTGTCTGAAGACGGACAAAAACTTCGAACTTCTCTCCTGTCACAAAAGGAGGGATTATAAAATGTCAGATTTACTCAATAAAAACTGGAGTACTGGAATTCCAATTACCATGGCTGAAATTCTCGATGCAAGAGAACACCGTGCATGGATTCAACAGGAGCTGCTTTCAGACCATTCTTCTGAATCAGACTGTGCTTTAATCAGTTTTACTTTAAATATTCCCGGTCCAATAAAAGTATTTCCTTATACCGTATGGGCCTTTTATGAGGGAATTCATTTTATTGAATCCTGCTTGACAATGCATCAGCTTACGTTATTAACTAAAAAAATCATGAAAGAAAATACCGGATATGAAGCGTTTTTTTTAATCAAAGGAACCACACCGGAAACTTTAAAAGCCTATATGACTGCGTTTGAAGATGACTCTTCTTTTGGACGTATCTTTGATTTGGATGTTTTGCGTCCCGATTCTACCAAAGTATCCCGCACCGAGCTTGGACTTTCCGGACGCACCTGCCTGCTCTGTGACAATCCTGTTTTTGTTTGTTCACGTTCCCGCACTCATTCTGCAAAGGAACTTTCAAAGAAAACTCTTTCCATCATTGAAGCGCATTTTTTTGAAGTGTTTTCTTCTTATATCGGAACGCAAATGACACAGGCACTGATTTCAGAAGTCAATACTACCTTAAAGCCAGGGCTGGTTGACCGCTGTCACAATGGTTCTCATAAAGACATGAATCGGGAACTTTTCTTAAAAAGTGCAGACAGTCTGTTTCCTTATTTCTGTCAAAGTGCACGCCTTGGTCTGGAAGCAGGATGTCAGGGCACACCTCTTCCCGAAGTCTTTTCTTCTCTTCGTTCGCTTGGATTAAAAGCAGAACAGACCATGTATCAGGCAACAAATGGGGTCAATACCCATAAAGGAGCCGTCTTTTCCGGTGGAATTTTATGCTGCGCCCTTGGATATACTGTTTCAAAGAAAACCATACCTTCTCTTTCTTTTTTGGATGATACAACAGCTGAATTATCAAAAATCATCAAAGAAATGCTCGTTCATCTCCTTGATGATTTAAAATCACTTGCAAGTAAAGATTCTAATTCTCTTACTCACGGAGAAAAACTTTATCTGAATTATCAGGTCACCGGAATCCGCGGAGAAGCCCAAAAAGGATTTCCTTCTTTAATTCAGCTTGGACTTCCACTTTATGAAAAACTTTTACAAGCAGGTTTTTCCAAAAATGATGCCGGCTGTATTTTACTTTTGCACTATATTGCTTACACACAGGACAGCAATTTAATCACCCGCTCTGATTATCAGACTGCACAAATGATTCGTACACAGCTTGCCTCTTTTTTAGAAAACAGCAGTTACGAAAAACAGCTTGAAGTTCTTCCTGTAATGGATAAAGAATTTGTCAAAGCAAATTTAAGTCCAGGCGGAAGTGCAGATTTACTTGCCTTAACTTATTTTTTATATGAGATTTATCATACCACTATTTTATTTTAGGAGATTTATACTATGGATTTTACTATGCAAAATGCCACGTTAGAAGATTTAAACGAACTAAGCCTATTAATGAATCAGGCACATAAGACAATGGAGCACCCTGAATGGTTTGCTGCCGATGATGATGTTTATTTAAAAAAACATCTTGAAAAACACGGATTTATTGTCACAGCACGGACAAAAGATAAAACTCTTGCCGGTTTCTTTGTCATTAAATATCCTGCTGTTTCAGAGAACTATCTTGGACAGATACTGAATTTTTCTGACACTCAAATACAGCAGACAGTCTATATGGATTCCGCCGTTGTCTCTCCCAAGTTTCAGGGAAATCATCTGCAGTCTCATATGCTTCAAAATGCCGAAGCACAATTAAAACATCAGTTTCAGCATTGCCTGTGTCTGGCAACCGTACATCCAGATAACCGATTCAGTTTAAATAATATGCTGAAGAATGGATATGAAATTCAATTAACCGCCACACTTTATGGCGGATTGCCACGTTACGTGCTGTTAAAAGAATTATAGTGAACTACTCGACAACTAAGTTAGCAGAGCATCTAAAAAATCTGCGCAGAGCATTGAAACATGTTCTGCGCAGATTCCTTTTTTATTTTAAAATCTTTAATTCATATTCTCTGCTTCCCAGACCAATTTTTTCTGCCTGATCCAGTGTTGCTTTCCACTCAATATTCGGATTTGAATCTTTAAAGTGGTCATGATGGCAATGCCAGTCTTCCTGGGAAAGATGTTCTCCAAGCTGACTGTTTTCAATTGGTTTTGCCTTTAAGCAGGCATCCGCACATGCCTGGTCCAATGCAACCGGGTCAAAACTTGCAAACATTCCGATATCCGGAAGAATCGGTGCATCATTTTCTCCATGGCAGTCACAGTTTGGACTGATATCCTGTACCAGTGAAATGTGGAAGCATGGACGTCCATGACAGACTGCCTGTGCATACTCTGCCATCTTACGGTCTAACAATTCATTTGCACTGCTGTTTGGATTATAAACGGCATCAAAACTACATGCACCAATACAACGTCCACAGCCCTTACATTTATCATAGTCAATCACTGCTTTTTTATTTTCATAAATAATCGCATCACTGCCACACTCTTTTGAACAGCGATGACATCCGCGGCATAACTCTTTATTGATTGCCGGTTTTCCACTGGCATGCTGCTGCATCTTTCCGGCACGGCTTCCGCATCCCATTCCAATGTTTTTGATTGCACCACCAAATCCGGTTGCTTCATGTCCTTTAAAATGACTTAAACTGATAAAAATATCTGCATCCATAATTGCATGTCCAATCAGGGCAGTTTTACAATATTCTCCATTTACAACCGGAACTTCCATTTCATCTGTTCCTCTAAGACCATCACCAATGATAATCTGACATCCTGTTGTAACACTGTTAAATCCATTTAAATTTGCGCAGTCTAAATGTTCCAGTGCATTTTTTCTACTGCCTGGATATAACGTATTACAGTCTGTCAAAAATGGAAGTCCTCCCTGTTCTTTACAGAGGTCTGCCACTACTTTTGCGTAGTTTGGACGCAGAAATGCCATATTTCCAAGTTCTCCAAAATGCATTTTAATTGCAACAAATTTTCCATCCATATCAATGTCTTTGATTCCTGCTGCAATACAAAGTTTTTTCAATTTGTCCAACTGGCTTGTCCCTACCGGACAGCGAAAATCTGTAAAATAAACTGTTGATTTTGCCATAATATCCTCCTTTAATTGTCTACGTACTCTCAAATTCTTTCCTGTGATTTTAAAAGTACATTCACTTTTTATAGCAAAGACTTGTAATCCAGTCTTTGTATCGGAATTACTTCTTTTGGTGGATTTTCATGCTCCCCAATCATTTTTTCCATCCATATCATATCATACCATCTGCCAAGTTTGTACCCACATTTTGTAAAATGTGCCACTTTTTTATATCCGAGTTTTTCATGAAACGCAATACTTTCCGGATTTGGATAGGTAATACAGGCATTTACATTGCTGATATTCTGCTTCTCTAAAATTGACTCTAATGTCCCATAAAGACGACTGCCGACTCCTTTCTCTCTTACCTCTTCTTTTATATAAATAGAAGTCTCAACCGCCCAGCCATAAGCTGCTCTCGGATGAAATGCTCCCGCATAAGCATAACCGATTATTCCTTCTTCTGTCTCAGAAACCAGATATGGATATCTCTGCAGCGTAGTGCGAATTCTGGTTTCAAATTCCTGCACAGACGGCACTTCATATTCAAAGGTAATTACTGTATTTTCTACATAAAACGCATAGATTTTCAATAAAGCTTCTGCATCTTCCGGTTTTGCCATGCGAATCTGAAACTCAAATGATTTCGCCATTTCTATTGCCCCTTTCTCTTTTAAAATATTTTGCCACGAATTTATTTTACTTTCAATCCGTTTTTTCCTGTTTCTTCTATATATTTGTGTCTATTTCCTTAAGAATCTGTATCTTATCCGAATGCATGGCAGGACTGCTTTTCTGCCATCTGTAGTTGTACCAAAAGCTCAAATCTATTTTTACGAAACATTCATTAAAAGTTAAAAAAGAACGGGTATTTTATTTTCGCTTTAAAATACCTGTTCTCTTTTTTCTCACAAAATCGAATAAATCTCTTACAATAATAAATTTAATAAACCAATGACAAATCCAATCAGTGCTCCAAGGTTGATTACCGTATGAAGTTCTTTTTTCATAATACTCATCAGAATATTTTCCACTTCCAGTACATCCATCTGGTTTACTTTTTCTTCTACCACTTCTGCAATGTGGAACTGTTCCGCAAATCTGCCAGCTTCTTCACTGACAAATTTTTCATATACCGCTTCTACCACCGTTCCAATTTTTTCTTCTCTTGAAACAAGTCCTCCCAGTACCTCACGGACTGGTTTTTCTTCTGCTGCTGCAATTTCACCAACTACAATCGGATGGATTTTTTCCTGTCCGTTTTCTTTAATGTATTCGCCCACTTTATTTCCAATCGGCTCGGCAATTGAATAAATTAAATCATCGTTTAAAAACATGGACACCATAGAACCCTCAAATTTCTTCTTAACTTCTTTTGCACCCTCTTCTGCAATTACCTTTCCGACATCCATTTTGTTAAGTCCATCTAAAATTCGCCCGGTAATAAAATCTTCTAATTTCTTTCTTGTCTCATTATACTGTTCTGCTTCTACATAACGCAGTAAAAATGTCTCTATCGTTTCATCACTCTCTGCAGTTTTTCTTACTTCTTCCTTGACACGGCTTACTACTGCCTGCTTGACTCCATCTGATAACAACATCTGTTCTAAATCTTTTTTCGTCAGCAGATGCTCCCCTACTGCAATTCCAAGTGCTCTTGCCAGACGCGCTTTTCCTCTTGGAATTACACCCGGAGTAAACGGAAGCGTCCAGTTTCCGATTTTAACCGGATGCAATGGACGAAACAGCATTTTTACCGCAAGATAGTTTGTAAAATATCCGATGACAGCTCCAATTAACGGACCTGACAGTACTTTTAAAATATGCATCAATATTCTTCCTCTTTTTTTATCTTAATTTTGTTTTCCGAATAATTTATTTCTCAATTTTTCCCATATTTGTACCAAAAAATACTCGTAAGCTTTATCATAAATAAAAAGTGCAGCCTGACCTCCCAGTATTAGAATAAGCCTGGCTTTAGCTGACAATTTTCCGGCAAAAAACAGATTCGGTGCAATAAAAAGTGCCGGAAGATAGAGCAGGTTAAAAACCAAAACCTTTGACAGGTTAAAATAAAGCTTTCTTTGTTTCCAGTCCGGGTGCATTCCAAGTATCCGAAATACCGCCTCAATTAAAACAATGTAACCTCCCATCAAAGCAAACGTAATACAATGCAGTTTTTGAGGGGTAAAAAGCAAGCTTAAAATCACACTTCCGATAAAAAATGCAACTCCCGTTTTTAATCCGTATTCTTTTATGATAATTCCCACACAAAACGCTGCTCCGGCAAGCAAAAACAAGGTATTGGATTCCAAAATTCCTCCAAAACATACCAACAGCACTGTCACTGCCATTAAAATACCTGAAACAGCCATTTTTCTTGCATTTATATGCATGAACAAAGATCTCCTCCCATGCATTCACACAGACTGTCTGCACACC
>ERZ869983.185-NODE-185-length-21056-cov-3.606988_pt1 | contig 21056 bp, 10 predicted proteins | sample MGYA00521106_ERZ869983 | MGnify/ENA primary metagenome ERZ869983 (study PRJEB32232, sample SAMN07284972) | human gut metagenome | biome: human-associated habitat; material: feces | host: Homo sapiens | place: Tanzania | collected 2014-04-05 ...
AGGGCTTGACATTTGGGAGAGGCCACTATTATTAGAGCGCCCTGGCCAGCGGGTTCAGAAAATCCGAATCTCAGGTACCAGAAAATCCGAACTTCTAGAACACGAAAATCCGAATCGCCAACACCCGATAATCCGAATTTTGGTGCAAGGGGGTCAGGTTTGTTTGCACCACGTTGATGCGAAGTAACCTGACCCCTTTGCACCAAGGGCTTGACTATTTAAGACATCATTAAGGCTTGCGTTGTGGAGCAAACCGCAGGTCAATGCTATTCTTTTACCTTATCGTACGGTGTTGTATTCTGCCTGAATACTCCCCCTGCGGACAACGGATTGAGCGCGACCAAGCGGAAAGGATGGCACGCCCGCAAGCAGGGCAAACGCAAGCGATGAGTGGCATGGACCGACATAGCGAGCCCCAGCAGCACAAGACGGCGGCAGAATACCGCCAAGCTGCCGACGAGCACGTGCGGACCCTCAAGGATTTCTGGAAGGATTTCCTGGTGAGCGGTCTGTTTGTGCTGGCCGCCATCGTTGCCATCTTTGCATGCTTGGCCTGGTTTGTTGCCAACAATCGAGTGAGCGCTGCGGGGGGTAGCATTAGTGCGAAAGACCTTGCCTTTACCATTTCTGCCGAAGGCGAGGGTGCCGCCGATGCTCATGTGGGCTATTACGAGCGTGATGACCGCACGGAAGACGAGAAGAAAGACATCGCTGGCTTGAATACCGATCATTCTATGACGGTGACACTTAATTCAAACTTCAACAATAACGATGCGGGCGGGCTGTATCCTGGCACACGCGGCGTCATTACCTTTACCGTAACGCCGACCAGCAAGAATCTGTCGGGCGTGACTATCGATATATCGCGCATCCTCAAGACCAAAGATGGCGGCATTACAAAAGACGAAGCGACTCAGCTGCTCAAACTGACTAAGGGCCACCTGCTGTTTTTTAGGAATATGAACGACGGGTATTACTCAAACCGTATTACTGATAGCAAGATCGTGCTTAGCCCTGATGATTTTTGCAAGAAGGGGTCGAGCGAGACCACAGAGTCGAAAACGGTGAACCTGTATTGGGTGTGGCCCGAATACATCCAGAACCTCGTGCTGGTCAAGGACGCAAATTACTATAACAACCTGTTTGACGAAGTGGGGCCTGATTACAACTCGCTCCAGGCATACGTTAACGGCAGCGAAGGTGCGCAAAGCCACAAAGATGAGTTTTATTACGGCGCAGCCGGCGGAATCACTGCGCAGGATGCGCCAAATCTCGCTAAAACTATGAGTTCATCTGATCTTGCAACCTGTTCGGCCCTTTACAACAATGCCGACGATTACATCGGCACCAATGTGAAGTATCTTCAGCTAACGCTCAGCGCTAGGGAGGGCATGCAGTGATAGACACCCAAGCCCGCTCTGATACCTTAAAAGATTGGACCTATGAGCATCGTCGTCCGCTGATGTGCGCCTTTGCGGCTCTTGCTGTAATCGTGCTGCTTATTGGCCTATCGCTTACGTGGTTCGTGGAAAACAGGGCGCTTTCGACCATTGGTAAGGTCGAAGGCCCCATTATGCTCAAAATTAAGGGCCCTAACCAAACGGCGATGGAGCAAATGGACCTTACCTATGACGCCGATAAAGATACGGTCTCTGATGATGGCACCGTCACGCGCCGTCGCGCCTTTTGCGTCGAAAGCCAAGGTAAGGGCTTTGAACTGCAAATCGCAAACACCACTAATATCACGGGCCTGACCATTAATGTCTATCGGGCGACTGATGTGACGAGCACGCCGGAGGAGAGCCCCGACGTAGTCGGACGCGATGGTCTCACTCGATATTACGCGTGGAAAATGAAGGATGGCCCGATTAGCGGGTTCCAAACTATCAACGAGGATGGCGATACGGGAATCGCCACGAGCAATAAGAGCGCCCAAAATTATGATGCTTCAACTTTTGGCGACTATAGCAACGTCCAAAAGAACGCACGCCCGCTCTATCGCTGGAAGCGGATCGATGAGGGTGATTTGGATGACAGGTCGGCGACCGGCGCCACTAAGTACATCATCGAGTGTACGTGGCCCAAGGCGGCTAACACCAAAGAGACCGATGTCATCTACATCATTGCGCGCAATTGATGATTGAAGGGAGGCGACGCATGGCAGAGAAGCAAATCGATGAAAAAAGCGAGCAGCCAAAGAAGGCACCGGTAAAGAGCAGGGTGCTGTGGTTGGTAGCGGCGCTGGCATGCGTCGCCGCACTTGTAGTGGGTGTGCAGCTCACGCGAGGAGCGTTTACGGGCGCTGCTTTTCTAAAAGCCGTCGCCGTTACGGGGACCTCGCAAGATTTGTTCGCCTCGGACGTGTTGGTGCCCTATAGCAGCGATCCGGGCGCTTCGCCGGCACTGCGATCGATCGTGGTTGATACAAGCAAAGGCACGTGCTCTATTAGCTTTAAGATCTACAACTGCCTGCTTGACGATATGAATGTGTTTAACGATAAGGAAGTTAAATACACATTAAGCGTCGAAGCGAAGGACGCGGATGTTGTTGTAAAGGGCGAAAACGGCACGGAGGTAACCCGACCCGGATGGTCGATTTCTCCGAATCCCGACACTTATACGTTTTCCGCCACGCATGGTGAGATTAGGACGTACACCATCACATTCGACAAGGAACTGGTTGACAGAGCCTCGTTTACGATCAAAGCGGTAGTCGATAAAGATAATAGCCCCGGCACCAGCAAGTATTGCCTGGCGGCACGTGTCGAGCCCGTTAAGCGATCGAATGCTAAACCGGCTAGCATCAGCGGCTCATGGGTCGATGCGAATGCCAAGGGGGATAACGTAGGCAATTATGCTGCCTATAACTACCGCATTACGGTCACGGGTGAGGAGAAGACCGTCAAGGTCACTTGGGGTTCCAAAATCGAGCTTGATAAGCACTTTGTGACAAACCACCCAGATGCTCAATTAGCAGGCAGTTCCGTGACGTTTAAGGTCAAACCTGGGTCTGAGATCATCAACTTCTATCGTCGGAGCGGATCAGAGGATCCCGCAAGCTGGGATGACTTGGGCATACGTATTGAAGAGTCCAATTCCCAAAATAATGGTCAGTAATCGCATCAATCGTCCCCTGGGGGATTCGAGATATAAGAACGAGGTCTAATAAGATGAAATCGGCAAAACGCTTCATAACCGCGTGTTTGACCGCGACCATGATATTTCAGGCACTCGCTCCCTCTACCGAGATATTGGCTCAGGAGGTGGACGCTGCGGGGGATGCTGCCGTCCAAGCAGCCTTTGCGTTCGACGGTGCCGTAAAGGGCGCCAAGTCGCGTGTCGCGCAGCTCTCGGCTGATGCGACAAACGCCGTGGTCGCCGATGATGGTTCGACAGGCTCGGGTGTGGCGGGCGATGCCGGTACCGGGAGCACGGGGCCCGGTGACACCGCGCCGGGAGAAGCAGAACAGCCCTCTGACGGCGAGCCGGGCGATGCCCCTTCAGGCTCTGAGGACGGTTCTGCCTCCGGCGACGGCCAGGTAGTCGAAGACGCCGCGGACGGTGATGATAGCCAGGATGCCGCCGCGGACGAACAGGCAGACGAGAGCGCCGATGAAGGGAAGGCCGCAGCGGGTTATGCGTTCACGAACGTCAATAATTTAAAAACCGCCATTGAAACCGGAACGGGGGAAAGGGGCTACGGCAGCGTTACGGTCGAGGGCGAAAAGGCAGTTAAGATAGCCGTCAGCGATCCTGCGGCACTGGTCCTAGTGTCCAACGCCGATCCCGCGATTTATCAAAATGCGGAGATCGTTCCAGATGGCACATTTTCCGGCGGCGGTCTTGACTTGACTTCAAAAACCGGCGATTACGAGTTTTTGGGCCTCGGCAGTGAGGGTGTGCCGTTTGCGGGCAAGCTGAATTTGGACAGTGCGAAGATTACTGTCGCTAGGACACTTTTCAACGGTCTTTCGCTCTCCAATGGCAATGGCGCAATTGCCGTAATTTGGAAAGGAGCGAGTGCCGATCCGATTGTCGCCAAGAAGGTTGTCGGCAACGGCCAAACGCTTGCAGCGACTGTGATCATTGCCGACTCTGGTGCACCAGATCCTCAGGACACGGATGCGGGCGTTACGGGCGCCTTGTTGGGTAACGTTACAGACGGCCTTTCGGTTGAAGCGAGCTACACATTTAGTGGCACGCGTAAGGGCATCAACATCGCTTCGACCGACGATAACGCGGGTCTGCTGGTGAATACTCTTGAGTCGGGCAAGCTGACAATTAAGAGGCTGTCGGGTATTTCCAATGCAAAGGGCACGCCGGCAGTCATGACCTCTACGGCGAATGGAGCCGCTGGTGGTTTGATTGGTTATGCGGGCGAGAGCGCTGAGGTTGAGGTCGCAAGCGCGCTCGACGTCTCGAACTTTACCGTGAAGGCGACGGGCAATGAAGGCGCTGCTGGTGGTTTTATTGGCAAGGCGACAAAGCTAACCTTGACGTTTGCTGACGAGGGAAGTGTCAGGCCTGCAGAAAAAGTCGGCGATGCGGATACAACCTATGCTGGTGGCGCTATCGGCGACGTCTCTTTTGCGGCAGATTTCGTTCTCACGCCGGGACAGATCGGCTTTGGCGATGATGCGGCGACCGCAGTTGAGCTTATCGCCAAGAGGCGCGCGGGCGGTCTTTTTGGCCGTCTCGACATTACGAACGGTGATGTCACCATTCGAGGTGGCAGCTACAAGAGCAAGCTTGTGGGCGGAGGAGACAACGCCAACGATCGAGGCAGCTATGGCGGCATTGCTGGCAATGTATGTAGCGGCGACGTCAGTTCGATTCATGCGCTGAAGATTGAAAAGCAAGATGACGCGGCGGTTCAGATTGAAATCGAGCGTGCGGACAGCGGCAAGCTTTATTACATCGGCGGCGTGGTGGGCTACCAAGACGGTGACGAGTCGATCCAGCGGACCGCCATTGTATTGGACGGTGCCGAGGTGGCGATTAGCGGGGCCGCCTATCCCTATTATGGAGATGGAAAGCTCGGCGGTGCTGTCGGCGTGGTTGATAAAAACCAACTGCTTGATGTGCGCGATTTTAAACTCAGTAGCGCGAGCGAGATTGGAAGGCAAAACGGCGGTTCGGCGGGTGTTGTGGGTTCCGCATGCCGCGGCATTATCAAATTTAGCGGTACGACGAACCTTTCGGATGCGTTATTCGCTGACTCCAATCTGTCTGCGCAGCTTGTTTACCAAAATTACAATGCCTTAATTTTTGCCACCGGCAGCGGATCTGATGGCGGCTGGACGTTTAGACGCCCTTCTGCTGAGGTTCCCATCGATGATATTTATAGCTATGGCGAGGTAATTCGCTTGGGGAGCAGCAAGGGTCTTTCAAAAGATCTTATCAAGGTTGATGAAACTACTTATAAGCTAGATCTGGGAACACCGCTCGCGAAGACCAACGATGAATATGCGCTTCAGAGCGCTGACGATTTTGCCAAACTTGCCATCACCTGGCAGACCTTTGGCTATTTCTCTATGGTTGACGGCATCGGCGGCGGCAGCGTGTCGGCGCTCGCCTCGTCAACCATAAACGTTTCGGGCACGATTGATCTTGCGGGCACAGGCTTGACCGGCCTGACTAAAGATCGAGAGGATCCGGGCAATGATGAAGGTATGGCAGATGGCGGCGGCGAGCGGGAAGACGCGCATTACTTTAGCGGCACCCTCAAGGGAAGCGGCGCCATCGACCTCGCGGTTGGTGAGCCGTATGGTAAGCGCGGTAACACTGCAATTGAATCTAACGATGCGACCGCGGGCAATGGCAAAATCTATCGTCACCAGCGCCTGGGGTTATTCAATGCCGTAAATGGGAACGCACGGATTAGCGGCGTGACCATCGGCGGCAGCATGCGTTTTGAGAATAAGGCTGCAATCGATGCCGGTTCGCTTGCTGCCCAGATTAAAGGCAGCGCAGCAATCGGTGATGCGACATTTAAGACGGCTATTGCGTATGGCGGTGTAAATGCGGGCAACGTTCTTAATGTTGGCGGCATTGTCGGTTCTGTAAACTCAAACGGCACGGTAGCTCTGGGTGCTGGCGCTAAATCGCAAGCAAATATCACGTCGGGAGACAGCAAAGCTGACTGTCGCGTTGGCGAGGCTTTTGGCATGGTTGGCGATTGTGAGGCCACGATCAATGTGGTTGGTCTCACTGTCGGCGGCAGCATCGGTGCCGGCTCCAACACCAAAGCAAATAACCTCATTGGCGGCCTCATCGGCTATATCAATCAGGGGAGTCAGAAGAAGAACGTGGTAATCACCGGTCTCGCCTACAAGGGCTTTTCGATGACGGTTGGTAAGAACGGTGACAAGAAAAATGGTTCTGGCGGCCTTTTGGGCTACAGCTGGGGCAACTCAATTGTAACTATTAAGAGCAATGAAGCCGCATATGCTCTGACAACGGCGGAAACTGGGATCACGGCAGAGAACAATGCCGAATTTGGCGGCCTTGTTTACGCGGCGAGTGGGCATTGGGTTATTGGCCAAAAGGCAATCGACCTAGAGGGCGCGACCTTTAGCGCAGCGAAGGGAGAAAGTGGTAAGAGCTATTCCGGAGAAGGTTCTCTCAGATTCGGCCTGCTGATTTGCCGAGCTGCTAAGGTGGAAAAAGCAGATTACGGCTATGGCGCGGATACATATACGGGTTTGTATTTGGAAAACACGTCGTACTGGGGCGATGCGTATAAGGTCAATGAGGGCGCAGGAGCCATTGATACGAGCGCAACCGTATTTGATGAGTGGGTTGCGGACGCGCGCGGTCAAACTCGTACGGTTACCGACAATGGATGGAATGCGGTAGTCTCCCTGCACACCATGGATGAGAAGCTTCACATGAGTGCCGGCGAGGCTATCAATAGCTATCAGAACCGCACGTCATACGGAAACACACATCCCACAAACGAATACGCCAGGTACTATTACAACTTGGATAGAGCCTGGGCATCAGTCAAAGATCAGCCGAGGATTACGGACGACAAAAACGATGATGCGCACTGGATGGAGACGCCTGAGGACGTGCTTCTCTGGAACGTGAGGCTATACGCTCCCAGTGGGATAGCGAAGTACATAACTGACGGCAAGGACCCCAAGCTCTATATGGGCACCGCCCGTATCGGAAACGCGGGCAGCTCAAAGGACGCTAAGGCAGATATCGACTTTACGGGCTACAGCTATTATCCGACCAATACGACTACAAACCAGAAAGTGCTGATCAACAACGCTACCATTACGTTTTGCTATTCCGACATCAAAGCCAAAGAGTCTGGTGCCAAGAATAAGAGCAACGATGCCAAATCGCAGCATGTAAATATGCATACGGGCCTGATTCGCACGCTTGCATACGCTGGCGGCAACAACCTTAAGGTCACCAACGTTTCTATGGGCGGCACCATAGGCAAGCTAGTTAACGACGGCGGCGATTCAACATCGGGTGCATTGGTATGCCGCGTCGCGGGCTCAGGCTCCAACCCAACTAATAGCCAGATATCCAACATCACTATCGACGGCCTCGAATTAAACGGGCTGGTGATTGACGACGTGGATAACAAGGACAAGAAAGATTATGCGCCCCTGTTGATCAATAAAATGACCACGGCGGTGAACCTTACGGTTAAAAACCTATCAATTGCTGATGACGCCTATAAGAAGGACGGCAAATACCAGCATGCCGCCACAAGCCTTTTTGGAAAGCTGGGCAGCTCCTCGGGCACTATGGTGACCGCCTCGTTTAGTGACAACGTTTGTGTGCCGGGAAAGGCTGACGACAGTATTTTCACAAAGGCAACCTTCCTAGATAGCTTCGAGTATGCCAAAGGCGGTACCGGCTCTGCCACGTATATCTTCTATAGGGATGTAGCGGGAAAAAATAAGCCGACCTATGGCAAAGAGATTGATGCCCTAGGTGGGGAATACGAGGGCGTTCAGCTCTGGTATTACGATGATGCGCTCCATGGTTTCAAGGACGGCTATGTGACCGATGGGACCGTGATGGCCAGTGAGACGGGCGGCAACTTCAGTTCATACCTTCCCTACGTTGCGACGCCCTACAAGGAAAATGGAACTACGCACGAAATCAAGGTTAACCAGCGTGTTGCAAGCCTTGAGACCGGATGCGGTACATATAGCGATCCATACACTCTCTCCTCAGCTCGTGAGGTCTATGCCGTCTCGAACTACATCAATAATGGCAACAACGCGGCGGACGGCTGGAGGGTTTCTATCACGCAGGACCAAAATGCCAGCTGCGGTCGTCGATCGGGTGGTGACAAATCTTGTGAGGCTGTCTATGTGTACAACCAGACGAGCGGAAAGTGGGTTAAAGATGGCGATTCGACCACGGAGCTTGAAAACGATACCATGCATCGCTATCTGCAAAGCGCGTATTACAGCATCGAGCCAAAAGATGAAGACAGCAACGCTATTAGCACATTGAACCTAGACGGCAAGTATTTCAAAGGATTTGGCAATATCACCAATCCGTTCCGAGGTGTGATTGTCGGCAATCTGTCCGAGGCGAAATCGGGCAATAGTGGCGGCGCCGAAATAAAAATCAACAATGGTACGGGCGATCAGCTACGAGGCCTTATCTCATACAGCTATGGCAGTGTGGTCAAGGACTTGGTCGTAACCTATTCAGGCAGTCCTATTGTCGTCGAATCGGCGGATAAGAATCCGTCAAACGCGACCCCCGGCACCTTCTTTGGAGGCATCGTTGGATGCATCATGGGCGGCGACAATATTTTCGACAATGTACAAGTTAAGGGAGAGGGTAATTTTGCCGTTTCTGGTGGAGGAAAGAAGCCATACCTTGTCCCCATTGGCGGTTATGTAGGTGCCATCTGCGGCGGCGGCGTGATTTTCCGCGGCATGAACAACGGGGCCGATTCATGGCGAAGCGGCACCAAGGATACAGGTCGTCTTTACGACAACCCCTACGTTGGCCGCGTTATCGACGGCTATGCCTTCAGCGAGGGCTGCCAGGTCGATAATGGTGACCAGAACTACAAGATTAACGTGCTCATCAATGCGGGCTCTTCTTGTGTGACTACGGAGGGAGCTGTTGGCAAGTATTGCGGTCAAAGCACGGAGGCAATAAATACGACGGTTGATAACGCACAGGGGCTTTTGGTTCTCTCTGCAATTATCAGCAGCGGTGCCGGTGGTGGATCGGCGTACACACAGCAGGCTGAAAATAATTATGGGTCGTCTTGCGGATCACAGGCTTACAAGGGGCGGACAAGTGCGCCGAGCGGTACTTACCGTTTCGGCAATGATGGCTATGGTAAGGTCCGCAATGCGACCTATAAATATGTTGGAAAAGTGGATGCAAGTACGGAGGCAGCAAATGACCGTAGCATTTCGCTTGAGGACGATTTGAAGGCTCCCGGTCGTCAGACGAGTGTAGAGAAAAACCCGCTCGACGCTTGGGAAGAAGGCGAGTCGGTCAATTCTCCCTATCTCGTGAAAGCTTATGCTACAGATTGGCAGACGGGATACGTGTGCGCCGCCAAAGCAACGGGTATGTACCTGCAATTCAAAGAGAATGTCGAATACGACATGAGGGACTATGGAACCGGCTTTACGGGTCTTTCAGGACGCTATTACTCCAATGCATGTGCATCAAAGTATGGCGCGGACCGCGACAGGATTGTCCCTCTCATTGCCTGCATAGACGGTAATGGTGCAAAACTCATACTGGCAAGTAATGTACAGCAGTATTCTGACGACGACTATGCTTTGCAATCCTGGGGCGGACTCTTTAGTGCCGTGACTTTTACATCGACGAATGTGAAAACAAGCGTACAGAGCAACGAGGGCTGCATCGTTAAGAATTTGCAGTTCGGCGACGAGAATAAGAGATCGTCCGTTTCTCTTCAATGCGTCAAGGGGGACGAGGGCTCGTCGCAGGCGGATATTTCAAACTTGGGCGTCGGCATGCTTGCCGGTGTGACTGCCAACTGCGATAGCCTTGACGTAAGCGGCAAGTTCAGTAACGTCTCTATCGTGAATTGTGCCGTTGAGAGCCCTTCGATGGCCGGCGGATTGCTAGGCAACTCTGGTTGGGCGTCTCGAAGTACAGATGCCAGCAATAAGTCGACAATGGTCAATTTTGATACGAACAAGACGTTTTCATCTCCGGTTCGCTTGCTCAACTGTTCATATCGGGGCCTGAGCGTTAAAGGAGCCACAAGAGTCGGGGGTTTTGTTGGGGCCGTGGGCGGCGGTAGCTATAGCGATTGGAGTAAGTCACCTGTAGAGATTTGGGTGACAGATCCCGGTGTGACGATGGGGTCGAACTCGACTATTGAGGCGACCGCTGGTGGGTGCACGATAGGTGGAGCCGTTGGACTAGCCTGGTCGCCGGTGAACGTGAACATGGTTCAAGGGGATAGCGATTTAAACGCCTATCAAACGGCGAAGCTGAACAATGTTACCATCAAGAACGAGAAGGCAGCAGGTGCCGGCAATCATACCGGCACAGGCGGAATTGTCGGCAACCCAAAAGCCGGAATGGACATTTCAAAGGTTGAAATAACTTGCTCTGATGATGTTTCGGGCAATTCCTCGGTGTATTTGGGCGCATTGAATCCCGAAAACTGTACAAACGTAAAGCATGTGGGCGGTATTGCAGGACGAATCAATTCATCTGCTTCCTATAAGGTGGCGGATGTTACCGTAAAGAACGTTGCGGTCTCGGCTAATGAATGCGCATCCGGTATTGTGGGATCGCTTGATGGCGGCGCGCAAATCACATGTAGTGGTGTTGCTGTCGAGGCATGTCAGATTAATGGTCAATGGTCAGGCGGAATTGTCGGCTCCATTGGGGAGGACGATGGCGGAACCGGAATTGGCAACCGTTCCTCGGTAACGGTGACGAATTCGATTATCCGCCAAAACAATTTTGCGAATCAGAACACGGGCGGAATCGCAGGAGACGGGCGAGGCGTGTTTCGTCTGTCGAATATTCTGCTTGACAGAAATGGCTATTTGCAGGCGGCGACGAAGGGACAGGGTATTCTCATTGGCATGGTTGGAGACAATTACGCTAACCGAAATGGCCAATTCAAGGGCGTGCACGCTTCCGGCATAGATGTCATCCCCGCGACGGAGACGGGGACGTCTTCGAATGCAATCCTGCCGGATTTGATTCGTACGAAAAATGACACTATTGCCAAGGAAGTTAATAAGCGATCTTACATTGCCTTTGCCGACTATGGCGATGTGTCGACGGATGCCGATGCCTCCGGTCATTACAGCGGTGACGGGTCCGATCTTTATAACGACGATGCCGCGGACGCCGCTGTCGAGTCGGCGAGTCCGTACGTCACAACGAATCCGGTGAGCGGTGAGCTCAAGGTAAAGGCCACGAGCGATTCCACCGAGAAGTCGCTCTTTGGCGATGGCGTGTCGATATCGACAGCCGAGACAATTCAGAGCGAAGCGGGCAAATCGGTTAATGGGCGGTATACCTATACCAATACTGGCGGAATCGACAAAGATGGTAACTACCAGATCAGTAAGGCCTATGACGCAAAATCAAAGAGTAAGTTTAGTGAGTTGAACCAAGATGCAACTGGCAAGATCTTTAATGTCCTCGTGATTCCCGGCAACGACACCGAGACGGTGAAAAACTATCTCAACTTGGTCACCAACGGCGGCTTCTCCGATGCCGTGCGACTCAATCCGTCGGAAAAGGGTGATTCGTCGTTCGTGACCGCCAAGACAGAGAGATTCACGCTTGGTGATGACGGCTCTTTTGTGCGGAGCGATGAGCCCGCTTCCCTTCAAGTAGTTAAGAACGGAACGGATGGCATGTCCTTCCGCGCGTCGACCGAGTGGGACAACAACCAGAACCGCTTTACGCTACTTACAGCGACGTTTAATGATGGAGCAGGCCATACGTATAAAGTTCAGGTGCCCATTGTGGTCAAGCGTATGCTCGAGATTGATTTTTCGGCTACTTATACATATGGCACCAACTATGAGAGCGATGCCTATGGCAAACTGCAGGACCATGTGCTGACCGGCATGGGGGATGCCATGACGGGCTATTTGACGTGGACTTACAACGAGGCAATGGGTGATATGAGCGAACGCTACGGCTTGGATACGCTGCTCGAGTCCGGCGGCGCGCTCAAGCCTGTTACCAAGTCGATTGTGTTTACCACGAGCGATGAGACCGCGGCAGATGGCACCCTGCCTTCGGGTACGCAGCTGACGCTTGTGGATACACGACACAAGAATAAGCAATATACGTACACGGTTAAGGATGAAGATACAGCTGGAACAAGGACCACAATCCCCCTGGCTAAATTCACTGATGGCAGCAGTTCTTATCAGGACCAATGGCTGAGCGAGCTTATGGGCGTTACCGCCACGCAGAACAACAATGGCGGATGGGTCAAAATGAATAGTCCGTCAGATGAAGACATTGCGAATAAGGCTGCGGCCAAGATCGACGGTGACTACTACCGTCTTGCTGCTAAAGAAAATGAAGAAGCTGCGAGCGGTGACCGCTTCGACTTGTCTCTGCGTGACAAGAGCGGCGCATCAAAGGAGGCTACCGTTTCGGAAGATTTCTTCTTAGTGGTGCGCGTTCCCAAGGGGTCTTCGAAAAATGTAAACGGATGCACGAAGACCTCTATCGTAGTGCCGACGGATATCAATGCCCACGTTAACCACGTGCGCCGATTTGATAAGACGCTGGAAGACAAACACTCGAACAATGAGAGTACGTATAGCGTCGCATCGAGCTATACACAGAGCCTTACCGACAACAAAAAGCAGGTTGCTGACTCTGACGATATCGTTCTGATGCAGCGCAACGGTACCGATACGGAATACAAGAACCTGTCGATCGATGTGACGGATACGATTTCGTTGGGCGAGAACAAGTACGGTGGTAACGATGCCCTGTACTTCCAGCTCAATTCGTCGCTTGCAAAGTTTGAGAATGGTGCGAGCGCTGGTGCTGTCGGCTATCCCGAGGGCGCCAGGATTAAGAATCTAAAGTTCTATGCGATGGTGGGAGATGTCTACTACACCCTAAGCGATTCGGACTGGTCGTCGGCTGAATCCGCGGAGCCTGTTGTTAGCAAAACGGAATTCAAGGCCGGGGGAGGGGACCTTTCTCTCGTGCTCTCCAGTGGCGATGCCGTTGACGGGGGCAATGCCATTGATCTCCAAGGCATTCGTAAAATTGCCCAAGAGAGTGGCAAGACATTCTCCATCAGGGTAACGGCCGATGTAGAGATGAACGAGTCTCAATGCCAAGCGGCCATCGTGGTGTCGTCTGAAGCGGATAGGGGACAGACTTCATACACGAAGCCGACGTACCGCTCGTTCCTCTCCACGCACGCGGAGTCCCTCAGCACAAGTAGTACCACGGACGACAACGATGGAGGCGTGCGCTACTATCGCCAAAGCGGTTCGTCGACCATTGCGCTGATCGCTACGCAGAAGAAGCAGCTTGGCATCAACGTCAACGACCTTACTTCCGCTGATGGTACCATCGCGCTGGTGGGCACGTATGATATGTCCGAGTTTGGCGGCGCTGATGCCATGATTGCCTCGGCAAAGACACTTACATACACCCTGACACTTCAGCAGCGCCAGGGTGATGGCACGTATGCCGATGTCAGCGACATTGATAGGTACATATCGGTCAAATCCGACCATTTGGGCAAGGGAAGCGTGAGCGAGGATCACAGGTCGATTGTCTTCACCGACGGTGGGGGAACGGGGAGTTTCGCCACGCGCGAGGGCATGAGCACTTTCAAGCATCGTTTCGAGGTCAAAGTTAACACCTCTGTTGAGAAACCTGATTCCCAGCAGTTCTACGCGAACTATCGCCTAGTACTTACAGCGAACCTGAAGGGTGACGGCATTGACGACAAGCCGAAAAACGCTGAGTCAATCCCCGATTATCCCAACTCAGACTATGTGACTTATACGCTTACGAAGATAAAGAAAGACGGCATCGATCACTAATTCCAGGACTAACTAGTCATGTAAGGGGCGGCAACCATGCGGTTGCCGCCCCTTTTCTTGCTTGCGCGCGTCCGCCTGAAGACCCCGCTGGACAGTTAGTTCAGATACGTATAAATCCAAGCCGCGCCAGACGCCCCTGGCGGACGTTTTGGAGCAAAAAGCAGCCTAAAACCAAGGTTCTGCTAGCCGAAAGAGCTCAACTTGCGTGCAATATGCCGTCAACGGGGCCTCTTAGGAACCCAAAAGGCAGTTTTCCCGGCGCCGAAAAATACGTATCTGAACTAACTGTCCACCTGCTGCTGGAGAAGGGCCTTCCAGCTTCCCACCAGCTTCCCAACTTTCCACTTAACTTAACACCTAAGGTGGAAAGCTGGTAAGTTAGGTGGAAAGTTGGGAAGTAAGTGGAAAGCTGACGTGTTAGCTGGAAGCCATGAGGGGTTAATAATTACACTCCCCACACATGGCAACAAAAATGCCACCAATTAAGTTGGTAATTCGTTATCACCTAGCTGCGAGCTAACTACCAGCGTAAATAAAAGCTAAAGAAATCCCACATGAGCGCTTTAAATGCCCAGATGCACATGTTGCGATTTTCAATTAACTGCATGGAGCTGACAGTAAAATGCTACTATCTAACTTGCACGTATGAAAGCAGATTAACGGTTGAGGCTAAGAAGTGGCAGGTATGTCAGAAGCAACAAGGACTCGCACGCATGCGCCCGAGGTTAGGCAGCGCGCCGTCGAGATCCTCCAAGAGGGGGTCGGCCATCGCGCCCTCGCCGCGGAGCTTGGCATTCCCCAGGCCACGGCTCGCCAGTGGGCCCGCGCATATGCCGTGGGCGGTGCCGACGCCGTGCTCAACGCGGGCTCTCATCACCGCACGTATTCATATGAAGTCAAGCTCGCCGTGGTTAAGGACCGCCTGGAAAATGGCCTAACAGTCCGCGAAGCCATGGTCAAGCACAAGATTCCCAGCGAGTCTTCGGTCAAGGCCTGGTGCCGCCAGTATCGCGACGGCGGCGCGGACGCGCTGGTCGATAAGCCGCGCGGTCGCAAACCGCGCATTAAGCAGGCGGAATAGCGAGCGAGATGGTGCGCCCACAGGGGCGCATTTTTCTTGCCGGTGCGACGTCTCGGTTTGCCCATGAGTCCCTCGGAGCATCCTCCAACATGGCCAATAATCCGCACGCAACGGCAAGCGGCTTTCCGCCGCGATAAGTCCGGCCCGCCTTTTACTCCCATCCGGACAGACCCCTTACCCTGCACGTCCAAAACTCCCCAGTTGACCGAAAACCCACCACCGCACCTCCCAATTTGCGCTATAACGTGATGTTGATTAAGCGTTTTTGCATGGGGGAGTGATGGTATGACGCTACTGTATTTCCTTACCCTGTTTCCGCTGGTACCGGCGCTGGGCATGCTGCTCGCGCGCGGTGACCGCGCCCGCGATGCGGTAGGGCTTGTAGGCTCCGGCATTATTATGGCGGTGACAGTTGTAGTCGCCGTCATGTTTTTTGGCACGGGTCCTCAGAGCTTTGAGGTCGCCCCCGGCACCTCGCATGTGCTCTCGATCATCAGCTCCGTCATCGACGTAATTCTGTGCGCCGTCATCCTGTACAACGCGTTCAAATATAGGAACGCGCTTACCGGTGTGCTCGGCGTGGTGCAGCTGGTGGGCTCGCTCGCCTTTGCAGCTATGACGCTGCCCGCGACCGAAGCCGTCACGGCAACGCCGCTCTACCTGGATTACATGAGTGTGATCATGGTGCTTGCCGTCGGCATTGTCGGCAGCCTTATCTGCGTGTACGCCCTGGGCTATATGAAGGACTTCCAGGCCCACGACGAGCACGAGGCCGCGCTGCGCGGACAGACCGCGCCCGACCGTCGCCCGCAGTTCCTGGCGCTCATGTTCCTGTTCCTCTCGGCCATGTTCGTCATCGTGACGAGCGATAACCTGGAGTGGCTGTTCTGCGGTTGGGAAATCACCACCGTGTGTTCGTTCCTCATGATTGGCTACACGCGCACGCCCGAGGCCATCAAAAACGCCTTTAACCAGATCATCCTTAACATGCTGGGCGGTATCGCGTTTTTGGCGGGGCTTATGTTCCTGCACCTTAACGGCATGCCGCTGACCATCTCGGGCATGATCGAGCTTTCCGGCGCCGGCACCGCGCAGTCCGCACTGCTGGTGATGCCGGTTGTACTGCTGTCGCTCGCCGCCCTCACCAAGGCCGCGCAGATGCCGTTCCACACCTGGCTGCTCGGCGCCATGGTCGCCCCCACGCCCACGAGCGCCCTGCTGCACTCGTCCACCATGGTCAAGGCCGGCGTGTTCCTGATGGTCAAGCTCAGCCCACTCTACGCCACCTATCCCGTGACGGGCTTTATGGTCACCAGTGTGGGCGCCATCACGTTTTTGCTGGCCGCCCTTATGGCCATCTCGCAGAGCAACGCCAAACGCGTGCTTGCGTACTCCACCATCTCCAACCTGGGCCTCATCAGCGCCTGCCTGGGCGTCGGCGCGCCCGAGGCCGTGTGGGCCGCCATCTTCCTGATTCTGTTCCACACGGTTGCCAAGTCGCTGCTGTTCCTGTGCGTGGGCACTGCCGAGCATCATATCGGCAGCCGCAACATCGAGGACATGGACGGCATGTTCAGCCGCATGCCGCACCTGACGCGTCTGATGATGCTGGGCATTATGGGCATGTTCGTGGCGCCGTTTGGCATGCTCGTGTCCAAGTGGGGCGCCCTGGTGGCGTTTGCCCAGACCGGCAACGTGCTCATGATCATGGTGCTTGCCTTTGGCTCGGCCGCGACGTTCTTCTTCTGGGGCAAGTGGCTTGCCAAGCTTTCGGGCGTCGACCCCACGGCTCAAAACGTCGAGGTCAATGTCCATAAGACCGAATGGATGGCCCTCAACACCATCGCTGCGCTGCTGATTCTGTGCTGCGTGGCGTTTCCGGTTATCTCGAGCGGTCTGGTGTCGCCTTACCTGGCCATGGTGTTTGGCCGCGTGCCGCACGTTATTGGCAAGGACTCCATGTATCTGATGGTGGTTATCGTGGCATTTATCGCCGTGGTGCTGCTGACTTCATTCCGCGTGAGCAACAAACCGCACGTAAACGTATATCTTTCGGGTGTGGGAACCGACAATTACCGCCATTTCCGCGGCTCGATGGGACACGAGGTGAAGGCCGAAAAGCGCAATTGGTACTCGGAGGACGCCCTTGGCGAGAAGCGTATTGGCCCTGCGGGTAGCGTCGTGTGCTGCAGCATTATCTTGTTTGCGCTGCTGTGTTGCGCGTGGATTGGGCCCGAGAGACTTGCCATGAGCGCGCCATCGGTGCTGCGCGGCAAGTATTTCGAAGGCTCGGGCGTCGTGGGCATATTTATTGGTACCGTGGCGTTTGCCTTGCTGGCGCCGCTTGTGGGCGGCCTGATTGACGGTCTTGACCGCAAGCTTTCGGCCCGCATGCAGGGCCGTGTGGGTCCGCGCCTGCTGCAACCGTTCTACGACGTTGCCAAGCTGCTGCGCAAGGCTCCTGCCAGCGTAAACACCATGGACGATACCTATATGGCATGCGCGCTCATCTTTACTGTGGTGGGCGGCGGCATCTTTGTGTCGGGTTCCAACACGCTGCTGTGCGCCTTTATGGTTACGCTCGCCGCGATCTTTGTGGTGCTGGCGTCTGCCTCGACGCAAAGCCCGTTTGCGCAGGTCGGCGCCGACCGCGAGCTGCTGCAGGTTATGAGCTACGAGCCCGCCGTTCTGCTGATGAGCGTGGGCCTGTATCTCGCCACCGATAGCTTCGATTCCATTGCCGTGACCGGGCAGTCGGCCCCCATCATCGTGTACAGTGCGCCCATTTTCCTTGCGCTGCTTGCGGTGCTCACCATCAAGCTGCGCAAGTCGCCGTTCGACCTTTCGTACTCGCATCACGCGCACCAGGAGATCGTTCAGGGTATCGCCACCGAGATGAGCGGCGGCACCCTGGCCAAGATGACCCTCATGCACTGGTGCGAGACCGTGCTGTTTTTGATGTGGGTGGGCATGTTTTTTGTTTGGGACAACCCGGTGAGCTGGGTGGTTGCCCTGGTCGTGATGGTCGCGACGTATTTTGTCGAGGTACTGATCGATAACACCTTCGCCCGTAGCACCTGGCGCAGCTGCTTTAAGCTCGGCTGGGGCGTGGCGCTGGTGTTTGGCCTGCTCAACCTTATGCCCATCCTCGTTGACGTGTTTATTTAGGAGGCGGCATCCATGGATCATAAAATGTCGCGCTCGCCGTGGGTTATTCATTACGACGGCTCGAGCTGCAACGGATGCGATATCGAGGTGCTGGCCTCGCTCACGCCGCTGTTCGATGCGGAGCGTTTTGGCGTAGTCAACACCGGCAACCCCAAGCATGCGGACATCTTTTTGGTGACGGGTTCGGTCAACGCACAGAATCTGCCCGTCGTGCGCCAGATCTACAACCAGATGCTCGAGCCCAAGTGCGTGGTGGCGTGCGGCATTTGCGCGTGCTCGGGCGGCGTGTTCCGCGATGCGTACAATGTGATCGGTGGCGTGGACCGCGCGATTCCCGTGGACGTGTATGCGCCCGGGTGCGCCATTCGTCCCGAGACTGTGATCGATGCCATCGTGGAGGCGTGCGGCATTCTGGACCAGAAGGAGGCCGTGATGCGTGCCGGCGGCGATCCGCTCACCGTGGGCGGCGCTGCAACCTGGGACGGTGGCGTTGAGCTGGGCGAGGACGGGTTTGTGGCAGCTGCGGGGGCCGGCGACACGCCCGCCACTGGCGACGCGCCTGCTGGGACGTCCGCCGCTGCAAAGGAGGCCGAGTAATGCAAAAGGCTATCTATACCACCGTCGGGATCGATGAGCTGCTGTCGCATGTCCAGGCGCTCAAGGGCGCCGGCGCGCGCTTTGTGCAGATGCATGCCGAGCGCTGTGTGGACGACGGTTCGTTTCGCCTGGTCTATACGTTTATCAACGTCCGCGCTGCGCAAGAGCAGATCGCGCAGGACGGCAGCTATGCGTTCGAGAATCTGGTGGTCGAGGGTATCGACCGGTACCAAGAGATCCCGTCCATCAGCTCGTACTATCCGGCGGTGTTTCCGTTTGAGAACGAGGCACACGACCTGTTTGGTCTTGCCATCACCGACATGCAGGTCGACTTTAACGGCTTTTTCTACCAGGTCTCGACTGCCGAGCCCATGAGCGTCATCACGCCCGAGGTGAAGGCCGCGCGCGAGAAGGCCATGAAGGTCCGAGCCGCCGCCGAGGCCAAGGCGCGCAAGGCCGCAGCTGAGAAGGCCGCTGCCGCTGCTGCTGCGGGGGAGGGTGCCGGCGATGCCGCGGGCACTGCTGCCGCCAAGCCCGCTGCGGCTGCCGGCTCCGATGCTCAGCATGACGATGCCGCCGCCAAGGCTGCACTCAAAGCCGCCGAGATGGAGGCAAAGCTTGCCGCCATGGATCCCGAGAAAGCGGCCAAGGTCCGCGCGGCGCTTGCCGCCAAGGCCGCCCGCGACAAGCAGAAAAAGGAGGCGTAAGGTCTATGGCACATCGCTCCGTTATTCCGTTTGGCCCGCAGCACCCGGTGCTGCCCGAGCCGCTCCATCTGGATCTGGTACTCGAGGACGATTGCGTTATCGAAGCGATTCCTCAGATCGGTTTTGTGCACCGCGGACTCGAGAAGCTCACCGAAAAGCGCGATATGCACCAGTTTGGCTACATTGCCGAGCGCATCTGCGGCATTTGCGCCGTGGGCCACAGCTACGGCTATGCCAGCGCCTGCGAGCGCATGCTCGACATCGAGGTGCCCGGCCGCGTGCAGTATATCCGTACCATTTTGCACGAGCTTTCGCGCATCCATTCGCATCTGCTGTGGCTGGGCCTGCTTGCCGATGCCTTTGGTTTTGAGGCGCTGTTCTATCGTTCGTGGACCCTGCGCGAGCAGATTCTTAAGATCTTCGAGAGCACCTGCGGCGGCCGCGTGATTCTGTCGATCAACGAGATCGGCGGCCTTAAGCACGACATCGAGGACTCCGAGCTGGCGGGCATTGTCCAGACGCTCGATGCCATGCGCCCCGACTACGAGGCCCTGGTGCATACGTTTTTGGACGACGACAGCTGCGGCGAGCGCCTGCACGGCGTGGGCGTGATCAGTAAGAAGGACGCGCTGGATCTTTCGATGGTCGGCCCGTTTGGCCGTGCTTAGGGCGTGGATTACGACGTGCGTATGTTTGGCGACGGTGCCTATGCAGACCTGGCCGCTTTTGAGCCGATTGTTGCTACCGACGGCGACTGCTATGCCCGCTGCCAGGTGCGTTGCGCTGAGGTCACGCAGGCCATGGACATTATCAAGGAGCTTGTGGGCAAGATTCCGCACGACGGCATCGGCGGGCGCACCAAGCTCACGCCGGCTGACGGCGCGCGCGGCGAGGTTGTGATTGAGCAGCCGCGCGGCGAGGCGTACTACTATGTGCGCGGCAACGGCACCAAGAACCTGGATCGCTTCCGTGTGCGCACGCCGACATCGCAAAACCTGGCGGGTCTGACGCATGCGCTGCAGGGCGTGCTTATTGCCAACGTGCCCATGATTATCCTGACCATCGACCCCTGCATTAGCTGCACGGAAAGGTAGGCGCGGCATGAGTTTACTGACATTTGCCAAGACGGCCTTGGGTTCTATGGTCAAGCAACCGGTCACGGTGTGCTATCCGCAGGAGGAGCTGGCGGCGCCCGAGCGCCTGCGCGGGCACATCGTTAACGACATGGACGCGTGCATCTGTTGCGGCATGTGCGCGCGCCGCTGCCCGGCGGGCGCGCTCGCGGTTGATCGCAAGGGCGGTACCTGGTCGATTGACCCGTACGCTTGCGTGGTGTGCGGCGAGTGCATCGAAAGCTGTCCCAAGAACTGCCTGACTATGGATACCGCCCGCACCCCAGTCGCGGCAGACAAGACGCCCACGGTAGAAACCAAGCCGGAATAGCGCTGGGATAGA
>ERZ869983.186-NODE-186-length-20878-cov-10.499207_pt1 | contig 20878 bp, 12 predicted proteins | sample MGYA00521106_ERZ869983 | MGnify/ENA primary metagenome ERZ869983 (study PRJEB32232, sample SAMN07284972) | human gut metagenome | biome: human-associated habitat; material: feces | host: Homo sapiens | place: Tanzania | collected 2014-04-05 ...
CCATGTCAGTATGAGTGCCCAGACTTCTTCCAGTTGCCTGTAAATGGTGATAAGAAGAAGATGAAGTGGGTGATGACCATGAATATCAATCCAGGTTGCTGGTTTGGTGGCAGTGCTACCGAGTATTTCGTAGGCGATTTCGATGGCAAGAAGTTTACTTGTCCTGATGCCCACGATGTGAAGTGGCTCGACTGGGGTAAGGATCATTACGCCACCGTTACCTTCTCCAACACTGGCGACCGAGTATTGGGAATCACCTGGATGAGCAACTGGCAGTATGCCAACCTCACTCCGTTTAAGCAGAATCGTGGTGCCAACGGTTTGCCAAGAGAGTTGAAACTCTACGAAAAGAATGGCAAGTACTATATTTCTGAGGATGTAGCTCCTGAGGTTTATGCCTTGAGAAAGGATACCAAGAGTCTGGCTGATGCTTCTGTTGCTGATGCCAAGGATCTGAAGGGTGTTGCAGCCAATATGGAGGGTGCCTTCGAGATCGAGGCCGATGTAACTCCAGATGCCAACGGCATTGCAGGTATCGAGATTTCAAACAACAAGCGTGAGCGTACCCTGATTTATTTCGATATGAAGCAGGGCAAGGTGGTTATGGATAGAACAGAGAGCGGTTTGACCGATTTTGGCAAGCAGGCAGTTCCTCACGATATCGAGTTGGCTTGGGACAAGCAGCGTGCTGCAGAAGGCAAGGAGCCTGCCCGCATCACCAACTCCATCAACTACAAAAACGATTTCGCTCTGGCTACCTGGGCTCCATTGAGTCTTTGCGAGGATGGCAAGAAGACCTATCATGTTGATATTTTCGTAGATAAGTCATCTGTAGAGCTTTTCGTAGATGGCGGTCGCATCGCCATGACCAACCTCGTCTTCCCTGTAGCTCCATACGAGAATGTAAAGCTCTATACCCAGGATGGCAAGGCTGAGTTCAAGAACCTGAAGGTTCATAAGCTTGGTTTGTAATCACGTAAAATCGTGTGTTTCGGATAAAATATAATAAAAGCCGCAATTTGTAAACGCAAACTGTGGCTTTTTCGTTTTTTTATGCTATCTTTGCACACAGATAGTGTTTTTAAAGATAGATTATCATGGAACAGCAAGTAAAACTACTACCTTATGGGGTGGCAGATTTTGCTACGGTAATAGAGCAGAATCTATATTATGTGGATAAGACGATGTTTATCCCGGAGCTGGAGAAGCAGCCTCGCAATCTCTTCTTCATCCGTCCTCGTCGTTTTGGTAAGAGCATATTCTTGAGTATGCTCTATTCTTACTATGACTGTGCGCAGAGCCATAAGTTCCAGAGTCTTTTTGGAAATCTGTGGATAGGACAGCATCCTACTCCTTTGCAGGGTAAGTATCAGGTGCTGTTCCTCGATTTCTCCCAGATTACGGGTAATATCGATAAGCTTGAGACTAAGTTTAATTCTTATCTCAGCATCAACCTCGATGCTTTTGTCCGCCAATACTCAGAATATTATCAGGCAGAGATGGCAGAAATCCTGGCGCAGGAAGATTTCGAGGAAAAGATGGAACTGATATTCAAGGCAGCCAAAGCGCACCAGTATCATCTGTATCTCATCATCGATGAGTATGACAACTTCACGAATGTCATTCTCAATGAACGTGGTGAGAAAGTGTATCATGCAATTACCCATGCCGATGGATTTTATCGTGATGTCTTCAAGAAGTTCAAGGGTAATTTTGAGCGTATCTTCATGATGGGGGTGAGCCCTGTAACCCTAGATGATGTGACGAGTGGATTCAATATAGGTTGGAATATTTCTATCAAGCCAGAGTTTGATGAGATGCTGGGCTTCTCTACCACCGATGTAGTGGAGATGTTTACCTATTATAAGGAGCATGGAAGTATTCCTGCTGATAGTGATATTGATGCCATCGTCAATGATATGAAGCCATGGTATGATAACTATTGCTTCGCTAAACAGGCATTGAAGAAAAAGACTCGTATGTTTAATTGTGATATGGTTCTATATTACCTTCGCAATTACATGGATGCCGGATGTCCACCGGAAGAAATGATAGACCCGAATACCCGTACCGATTACGGCAAGATGAAGAAACTGTTGCAGTTTGACAAGCTGGATGGAGAGCGTAAGGGCATCATCCGCAAGATAGCAGAAGAGGAGCAGATTGTTACCCAGCTTTATGAGTCATTTTCTGCGTATCAGATTCCAAAGGCAGAGATATTCCCAAGTCTTCTGTTCTATTATGGCATGTTGACGATCAAGGGAACTCGTGGCTCCAAGCTCATTCTGGGCATTCCGAACAATAATGTCCGCAAGCAGTATTATGGTTATTTGGAAGAGGAGTATCAGGCAAAGGCTTATGTGGATGTCAATCAGCTCACCGATTACTATTATGATATGGCATACGATGGTAAGTGGGAAGAAGGATTGCGCTTCATGGCGGATGCCTATGCCAAGGTTTCATCGGTGCGTGATGGCATTGAGGCTGAGCGAAACCTGCAGGGATTCTTCATGGCTTATCTGAATCTGAATGATTATTATATCACGGCTCCAGAGTTGGAGTTGAATCATGGCTATTGTGATTTCTTCCTTTTGCCAGACCTTACCCATTATGCCAGTCAGCATAGCTACATTCTGGAGTTGAAGGTTCTTTCGAAGAAAGATTTCTCTGCGATTGTTGAAGATGAGTTTACGGAAGATGGCAAGCCGATGACCAAGGCGGAGAAACAGTGGCGTGAGGCAGTAGAACAGATTCATCGATATGCTGAGGCTCCAAGGGTTGAGGCTTTGCGCCAAGGCACAAAACTCCATCTCATCATCATGCAGTTTGAGGGGTGGGAACTTAAACGGATGGAAGAAGTATAAGATCAATGAAAAGACTCTATATTATATTAATAGTACTGTTTAGTAGTATGCTTCTTCTGGATTCATGCACCCAGAAGAATGTGGTGATTGGTGTGTCGCAATGTAGCGGCGGACTTTGGCGCGAGAAGGTGAATAAGGAGATGCGCTTGGCACAATATCAGTATAAGAATGTCGATCTGCTGTTTACCACAGCAGAGAATGACGGGCAACGCCAGGCTCGCCAGATAGACAGCATGATAGCCAGGAAGGTAGATTTAATCGTTGTGGCTCCAGATAATGTGAATGATGTGACTCCTGCCATCGAGCGTGCCTATCGTGCCCATATCCCGGTTATCCTTTTCGACAGAAAGGTAAAATCATCCCATTATACAGCCTCCATTGGTGGCGATAATGTGGAGGCGGGTAGGGAAGTTGCTCGCTTTCTTGCCAGGAAGCTGGATGAAAAAGGTACCGTTGTTGAGATTACGGGCTTGAAGGATGCTTCTCCTGTCATCGAGCGCCATCGTGGTTTTCAAGAGGTGATGAAGAATTACCCGGGAATCAAGGTGGTTACCCTGGATAGCAACTGGACATTGGAGCGTGCCCAGGAGTTGATGAAGCAATATCTGGATAAGGGCGGACATGCGGATGGCGTGTTTGGACATAGTGACCTCGGTGCCATCGGTGCTGTTTTAGAAGCAGAGCGAAGGGGAATAGAAAAGCAGGTGGTTATAGTGGGTATCGACGGATTGCCTGGAGAATGGGAAGGAGTGGATAGAGTGAAGAGAGGCCAGTTTGCTGCTTCTTATGTTTATCCTACCCAGGGCGAGAAGATTATGGAATTGGCGATGAACATCCTTCAGGGTAAACCCTATAAGAAGGATAATGTGATGCAGTCATTCCTTGCTACCCCTGAAAACTGCGATGCCATTGCCCTGCAATATCAGGATCTGGAAGCCAAGGTGAAGAATCTTGATCAGATTTCTGATAGTCTTGATTCTTATTCAGAGGTTTCCCGTATCCAGAAATGGATGCTTGTGGTTGCCTTGGTTGTTGTCCTGGTTCTGCTCTTTGTTATCTACTATATATATAAGGTATATAGAAAGAAACTCCAGAAACAGAAAGCCGTGACTCGTGGCTTCATCGAGAACAAGGAGGGCTGGACTGCCGAACTGAATCATCTCGATGAGAGCGAGCGTTACTTCATGGATCGTTTCAAGAAAAAGATTCTTGAGAATATGGGCAATGCTGATATGAAGATGGATGATTTGGGTGCCGAGATGCAACTGAGCAAGGTGCAGCTCTATCGCAAGGTGAAGGCGATGACTGGCAAGACGCCTGCAGAACTCCTGAAAGAGATGAGACTGCAAAGAGCCTACACCCTCTTGCAGCAAACCGACAAGACCATCTCTGAGGTTTCGGCAGAAGTAGGCTTTGCCGTTCCTGGCTATTTCTCGTCATGTTTCAAGAAGCAGTTTGGTGTTCTTCCTACCGATTTCAGGAATGAACAGGCATCTAAAAAGGAATAGTTTTCTAACTCCTTTAAAATAAGTACTTTAAAATCTTGACGAAAGATTTGAAAATCGTTTCATGTAACATAATTACTGTTGCTGGAACGATTTTTTCTATTTATATCACCGTTCTTTGCCTAATTTTGCGGCAGAAACAAAACAATTTTGAAACTTTAAACATTAGATTAGTATGAACAATCTTTCAAGATTACTAATGAGCTCTGCGCTCTGTGCAGTTTGCACAATGGCAAATGCACAACAGGTAAATGTTAGTGGTGTCATTAAGGATGCTACAGGAGAGACGGTCATCGGCGCGTCTGTCATGGTGAAAGGCACCAAGACAGGTACGGTAACAGACTTTGATGGTCGATTCCATGTGGAGTGTACGCCTGGGGCTACCCTTGTCATCTCTTATATTGGTTACCAAACACAAGAGGTTAAAGCTGCTGATGGTATGAATGTTGTACTCCAAGAAGCAGCCAACGATTTGAATGAGGTCGTTGTCACAGGTTATACTACTCAGCGTAAGGCAGACTTGACTGGTGCTATATCTGTGGTAAGCGTGGATGACATCGCAAAACAGAATGAAAACAACCCTATCAAAGCTCTCCAAGGACGTGTTCCTGGTATGAACATCTCTGCTGATGGCTCACCATCTGGTACTGCTACCGTTCGCATTCGTGGTATTGGAACATTAAATAACAACGACCCTCTTTACATCGTCGATGGTATTCCAACTAAAGCTGGCATGCACGAACTGAATGGTAACGACATCGAGAGCATCCAGGTATTGAAGGATGCTGCCTCTGCATCTATCTATGGTAGCCGTGCCGCCAATGGTGTTATCATCATCACTACCAAGAAAGGTAAGGAGGGAAAGATTAAGGTTGACTTCGATGGTTCTATCGCAGTTTCCACCTATGCACACAAGATGAAGGTCTTGAATGCAAAGGAATATGGACAGGTGATGTGGCAGGCATACGTCAATGACGGTATGGACCCTAACACCAACGGTCTTGGCTATCGTTATGACTGGGGATACAACGCCCAGGGTACTCCTATGCTCAATGGTATCTCCATGAAGAAATACTTGGATGACGCAGGCACCACTCCTGCTGCCGATACCGACTGGTTTGATGAAACCACTCGCACAGGTGTCATCCAGCAATATAATGTTTCTGTAAGCAATGGTTCTGACAAGGGAAGTAGTTTCTTCTCTTTAGGCTATTACAAGAACCTCGGTATCATCAAGACTTCTGACTTCAATCGCTTCTCTGCTCGTATGAACACAGAGTATAAACTCTTGAAGAACAAAATGCTGACCGTAGGCGAGCACTTTACCTTGAATCGCACTTCTGAGGTGCAAGCTCCAGGTGGTTTCCTACAGAATGTATTGCAGTTCAACCCTTCTCTTCCTATCTATACAGAGGATGGTAACTATGCTGGTCCTGTAGGCGGCTATCCTGACCGTTACAATCCTGTGGCTGTATTGGAGCGTAACAAGGACAACCGCTATACTTACTGGCGTATGTTTGGTGATGCTTACTTGAACCTCAATCCTTTCAAGGACTTCAACATCCGTACCACCTTTGGTCTTGACTATTCACAGAAGCAACAGCGCTTCTTCACCTATCCTGTGACAGAAGGCAACGTTGCCAATAATAAAAATGGAGTTGAGGCAAAGCAGGAACATTGGACCAAGTGGATGTGGAATGCCGTTGCTACCTATAATATGGAATTGGGCAAGAACCGTATCGACTTGATGGCTGGTATGGAGTTGAACCGACAAGACGACATCTACTTCTCTGGTTACAAGGAAGGCTTCTCTATCTTGAACCCTGACTATATGTGGCCAGATGCAGGTACTACCAATCCACAGGCATATGGTGGTGGCTCTGGTTACTCCCTCGTATCTTTCTTTGGCAAGGCTAACTACAATTATGCCGACAAGTACATGGCATCTTTCACTATCCGTCGTGATGGTAGCTCTCGTTTCGGTAAGAACAACCGCTACGCTACATTCCCATCCGTATCTGCAGGTTGGCGTATCAACCAGGAGAGCTTCTTAAAGAAGGCTTCTTGGATTGACGACTTGAAGATTCGTGCTTCTTGGGGACAGACTGGTAACCAGGAAATCGACAACCTCGCTCGTTACACTCTCTATGTGAGCAACTATGGTGTCAACGAGAATGGTGGGCAGAGCTACGGTACTTCTTACGACATCGCAGGTACCAATGGTGGTAGCACCTTGGCTTCTGGTTTCAAGCGTAATCAAATAGGTAACGACAATATCAAGTGGGAGACGACCACACAGACCGACCTTGGTTTCGACTTCGCTTTCTTCCGCAATACTTTGTATGGTAACTTTGACTGGTACTTCAAGAAGACAAAGGATATCCTCGTCAATATGCCTGGTATTGCCGTAATGGGTGAAGGTAGTTCCCAGTGGATTAACGCAGGTGAGATGGAAAACCGTGGTTTCGAGTTCAACATCGGTTACCGCAACCAGACACACTTTGGCTTGAAATATGATGTCACAGCCAACATCTCTTCTTATCGCAACAAGATTACTGCATTGCCAACTACTGTTGCAGCCAATGGTACATTCGGTGGTAATGGTGTAAAGAGCGTCATCGGACATCCTATGGGTGCCCAGGTTGGATATGTAGCAGATGGTATCTTTAAGAGCCAGGAAGAAATTGACAACCACGCCACACAGGAAGGCGCAGGTCTCGGTCGTATCCGTTGGAAGGACTTAACTGGCGACGGCAAAATCACAGAGGCTGACCAAACTTGGATTTATAACCCAGTTCCAGACTTTACATACGGTTTCAACATCTACTTGGAGTACAAGAACTTCGACTTCACTGCGTTCTTCCAGGGCGTACAGGGTGTTGACATCATCTCTGACTTGAAGAAGGAGACTGATATTTGGGCAGGTCTTAATATCGGCTTCTTGAACAAGGGTAAGCGTTTGCTCGATGCTTGGAGTGCAACCAATCCTGACAGCAACGTCCCAGCCCTGTCTCTCTCTGACAACAACAATGAGAAGCGTGTGTCTTCTTATTGGGTTGAGAACGGAAGCTATTTGAAGCTGCGCACCATCCAGTTTGGCTACAACTTCCCACAGACTATCGCATCCAAGCTCGCCATGCAACGCTTGCGCATGTATGTCAGTGCACAGAACTTGTTCACTATCAAGAGCAGTAGCTTCACAGGTGTAGATCCAGAGAATCCAAACTATGGCTACCCAATTCCTCTCAACATCACATTCGGTCTTAACGTAACATTCTAAAAGAATCATCAAAATGAAAAAGATATTATATTCAGCCCTCATGGTTCTAGCCCTCGCTGGTACGACAAGTTGCTCCGACTTCTTGGAGGAGCAGAAGCCTCAAGGAATCTTGGACAACGATCAGGTGAAGGACCCAAGCAATGTGGATAACCTCGTTATCTCGGCTTATGCTATTTTTACCACTGCCGAAGACATTAACTCTTCATTCTCCATGTGGAACTTCGACGTGCGCAGCGACGATGCCTACAAAGGTGGCAATGGTACCAGCGATGGTGACGTGTTCCACCAGTTGGAGATTGAGCAGGGTGTGTTGACCACCAACTGGAATATCAACGATATGTGGGTGCGTCTCTACAACTGTATCTCTCGTGTCAACTCTGCCATCGCCCTACTTGAGCAGACAGACGACAGCTACCAGTTGAAGGCACAACGCCTTGGCGAGATGAAGTTCCTCCGTGGTTATGCTCACTTTCTCTTGAAGCGTCTGTACAAGAATATTCCTTTCATCATGAATGCCAACCTCAGTCAGGAGGAGTACAACAATCTCTCCAACACGGAGTTCTCAAATGATGAAGGATGGCAGCAGATTATCAACGATGTGAAGGCTGCCTATGATGTGCTCCCTGTCACCCAAAGCGACAAGGGTCGCCCAACCAAGGCTGCCGCAGCTGCCTTCTTGACCAAGTTGTATCTCTACAAGGCTTATCGTCAGGATGATCCAACAAAGAATGAGGTGACAAGCATCAACCAAGATGATCTCAACAAGGTTATCGAATATAGCGACCCTTCTATCTATACTGCTGGTGGTTTCGGCTTGGAAGGTGACTTCCACAATAACTTCCGTCCAGAGCCACAGTATGAGAATGGCAAGGAGAGCATCTGGGCAATGCAGTACTCCATGAACGACGGTACCAAGTATGGTAACTTGAACTGGAGCTACGGTCTGATTGTGCCAAATATCCCAGGTGTCACCGATGGTGGCTGTGACTTCTATAAGCCAAGCCAGAACTTGGTTAATGCCTTCCGTACCGATGCTGACGGTCATCCTCTCTTTGATACCTTTAATAATAAGGACTATGACAAGAGTGAGGACTATGCAGACCCTCGCCTCTTCCTGACAGTAGGCATTCCTGGTTTACCATACGAATTCAACAAGAACTTTATTATGGATGAGAGTTCCACTTGGAGTCGTTCCAATGGTCTCTATGGTTATTACGTCACCTTGAAGCAGAACGTTGACCCGGAGAGTGGTTACCTGATCAAGGGTTCTTGGTGGGGAACTTCCATGAACCGCATCGTCTTCCGCTATGCAGACGTGATGTTGGAGCGTGCCGAGGCTTACGCCCAGTTGGGCGAGTCAAGCAAGGCTATCACCTTGGTCAATGAGATCCGCAAGCGTGCTAAGCAGAGCACAGGCATGATTGCCAACTACCCAAGCGACTACGGCGTGAAGTTCAACATCTCTACTTACGATGGCTCTTTCTCTAAAGAAGAAGTCTTGAAGATTGTCAAGATGGAGCGCCGATTGGAGATGGGTATGGAGAGCGAGCGTTTCTTCGACCTCGTAAGATGGGGAGAGGCTGACACCGTACTCAACAAGTACTTTGCAGGCGAGAGTGACAACTGTTCCATCTATGGCGCAGCTCACTTCACCAAAAACAAGAATGAATATTTGCCAATACCTTACTCACAGGTGGCAGCATCTAACGGACATTACACCCAGAACATAGGAGAATGGTAATATGAAAAAGATTTTATTTATGCTTATGGCCATCTTGGCCCTCACTGCTTGCAGTGATGATAATGTTTCAGATTTGAATCTGAGCGGAAGCTGCTCCATTACGGAATTGGCTCTCGACAACTACGATGGTTCCATCGATAAGACTACTCGCACGATTATCGTGCGAGTGCCTGAGACCTACGATTTCTCTCAGATGAGTGTCACCAAGTTAAGCCTCAGCGATGGTGCAAAGAGTAACGTTAATGTAAACGACCAGCTCAACATGTCTGCCCCACAAGCTGTACATGTCACCAATGGTGATGTATATCTCGACTGGACCATCAAGGCTCAGAGAGACGAGGCGAAGATTACCTCTTTCAAGATCAACGATACCTACGTAGGTACCATCAATGAGGACACCAAGACCATCATGGTCTATATTCCTGCCTCTTTGGACATCAAGAACTTGACTCCAACCATCGCCTACAGCGAGAATGCAACCATCTCTCCTGCTTCTGGCATTGCTACAGACTTCACCAATCCTGTGATCTACACGGTAAACAACAACACGGCAAGCAACACTTACACCGTGACCGTCAAGCAAATCGACAAGCCACAGGCTCTCTATGTAGGTCTTGCGCAGAGCATGGATGAGTTGAATATCGAGGAAAAGACTGCTTGCAACTGGATGTTGCAGAACGTTCCTAACTCACTCTACGCTTCCTTCACCGACATCAAGAACGGTAGTATTGACTTGAGCGACTGTAAGGTCATCTGGTGGCACTTCCACAAGGATGGTGGTGTAGATGGTAAGAGCAACTTCGAGAAGGCTGCACCTGAGGCTTTGGAGGCTATTCCACAGTTGAAGGATTTCTATAAGAATGGTGGCTCATTCCTCTTCACACGCTATGCAACCAATATGCCTGGTGAGCTTGGTATAGCTAAGAATGGCGGTGTTCCTAACAACTGCTGGGGTCAGGTGGAAGCTGACGCAGAAACCTGTGGCGGTCCTTGGGACTTCAAGATGACAGGTCATACGGATCATGCTCTCTATCAGAACTTAGTGAAGGGTGACGATGGCAACAGTGTCTATACTACAGACACGGATTACCGTATCACCAACTCTACAGCACAATGGCATATTGGCTCAGACTGGGGTGGTTATGCAGACTACGCTGTTTGGAGAGAAGCTACAGGTGGTATCGACCTTGGTTATGGCGGTGATGGTGCAATCGTTGTTTGGGAGTTCCCAGCCGAAGGTACTTCTGGTAAGACACTTTGTATCGGTTCTGGTTGCTACGACTGGTATAGCGTAAACGAGAACTATACAGAGAAGTTCCACCAGAACATCGCCATCATGACACAGAATGCTTTCAATTATCTTATGAACAAATAAAATGGAATCAAAATGAAAACAATGATAAGTTCTATCATATTGGCTTCATGCCTCGCCTTGCCTCTCGCTTCATGTAGTGACGACGATGCTGTATTAGAGCAGAAAGATTGGTCTTCGACCTCTTACTTCAGTTCTACCGACGAGACTGCACAAGGCACTTATTACAAGCCAGCTGTTGGTTATGTGGGTGACCCTATGCCTTTTTATGACCCTGTGGCAGGCGACTTCAAGATTATGTACTTGCAAGATTTCCGTCCTAATCCAAGTGGAACTTACCACCCAATCTGGGCGGTTAGCACCAAGGATGCTGCCAACTATGAATCGCTTGGCGAGTTGGTATCTTGTGGTAACATCAATGAACAGGATGCGGCAATCGGTACGGGTTCTACCATATACGATGAAAGCAGCAAGCTCTACTATACTTTCTACACAGGAAACAAGTATAATCCAACTGCTTCTGATAATGGGCAAGCCATCATGTACGCCACTTCTTCCGATTTCAAAACTTGGACAAAGTGTAAGTCTTTCATCTTGAAAGGTGATGACTACGGTTATAGCAAGAATGACTTCCGTGACCCATTCCTCTTCAAAGGTGACGATGGCAAGTATCACATGTTGGTTGCTACTACTAAGAATGGCAAGGGTACTATTGCCGACTTTATCTCTGCCGACTTGAAGTCTTGGGAAGACAATGGCACATTCCAGAACATGATGTGGGATCGCTTCTATGAGTGCCCTGATGTCTTCAAGATGGGCAATTGGTGGTATCTCGTCTATAGCGACAAGAGTTCTTTTATGCGCAAGGTTCAGTACTTCAAGGGCAGAACTCTCGACGAGTTGAAGGCTTGTACTGCCAACGATGCTGGTATTTGGCCTGATGACCATGAAGGCTTCTTGGATAGCCGTGGTTTTTATGCAGGCAAGACAGCAAGCGATGGTACCAACCGCTATATCTGGGGATGGTGTCCTACTCGCAAGGGTAAGGACAACACCGAAGTAGGTGCATCTCCTGCTGAACCAGAATGGGCTGGTAATCTCGTGGCTCATAAGTTGATTCAGCATGAGGATGGTACGCTGACCCTCGGTGAGGTGGAAGCTATCAGTAATAAATATAACAAGGAGTGTGAGGTTGAGGTCAAGGAACAAAATGGCGTGACTGCTTCTAACGGCACTTATACCTTGTCGGGCAACAATGCTTATATGCTCATGAGTCGCCTCGGTTATCACAACAAGATTAGCTTCACAGTCACAACTTCCAACGAATGGGATAAGTTTGGTATTTCTTTGGCTCGTGGAACTAAGAGTAATACTGATGATGCTACGGCATTCGAAAAATATTATACTATGGTTGTCAATCCTGAGAGCGATACTCGTCGCAAGGTCAACTTCGAGGAAGAAGGCGATGGTGGCAAGGGTTTCATTGATGGCATTGATGGATACAACTTCGCTCGTCCAAGTGATAACGTGTATAACATCACCATCTATACCGACAATAGTATCTGCGTGATGTATATCAACGATGCCGTTTGCTATACCAACCGCATCTATGGTATTCAGAAGAACTGTTGGAGTATCAATAACTATGGTGGCAACATCACGGTTAGCAATTTGAAGATTAGTCAGTACTAATATCTTACATATCACAGAGCCTGTGTCACATGACAGGCATAGGCTCTGCTTTTATAAAATCAAATATAATAACATAAACTTTTTAAAATAATAAAAACATGAAGAAGATTATTACTTTTAGTTTTGCTTTGATGGCATCAGCCACCATGTTTGGACAGACTGTTCTTTGGAATGGTGAAAACTATGATCTCAACTCAAAAGGTGACTTTTGGAATCGCTGTAACCAAGAAGTTGTAGAAAACCCATCCAAGGAGGGTATCAATACTTCTGATAAATGTCTCAAGTTTACCATTGCAGGCAATGAATGGGATAAAGGTTCTGCAGCTAAAGGTATCACATGCGATGCTTTTGACAGCAAGCGTCTCTCTTTAATGATTAAAAAGGACGTAAACAGCAATGTCCGAGTGGAAATCAAGTGCAATGATGTCATGAAGAAGGTCGTTGCTTGGTATGATGGAGCTGGTGAATGGCGCAAACTCTACTTCGATTTTTCTACCAACAATGCAGAAGGAACTCCTACAGAGATTACCATATACCCAACAACAGATAACGTTGGTGGTGAGCAAGTAGTTTATATTGATAACATCCAGATAGAGGCTGCACCAAAGGTAGGTGAAGCTTTACTGGGAAGTATTAGCGAAGGTAGTCTTGGTGGTAACATCAAACTCACAGGTGCATGGCTGAAAGGCGAATGCCAGAATGCTGATGGCGATTGGCAGAAAGTAGAATACAACGACTTTGCAACATTGGCTGGCAAGCTCAATAGTGGCATTACTTCCATTGATATGCGTGGCATTACAACCAAGGATGTGGATGTCAACGCTATGCGTGGTGAACACTCAAATGTTCTTGTATTTGCTGATGAGGCATACAATGCAAACAACATAGTAGCCAATGGCAATTGTGCTAATTTGGTTCTTACCAACACCCAGCCTTTCGCTACCCCAGAAGACTTCAACGCAGCAAACGTATCTATAACTCGCCATGTATATGCTGGCAACAACACCCTTTGCTTGCCTTTCTATGTTTCAATGGAAGATTTAGGTGCGCAAACCATAGCCACTTATACCGGAAATGAAGAAAAGGATGGCAACACCATCATCAATTTCGATAAGAAATCTCATGTTGATGCCAATATACCTTTCATTGCTCAGTTTGATGAAGCAAATGCAAAAGAAACTCTTACTTTCGCAAATAAGGGCGTAGTCAATACTCCTGCAGAGATGGGCAATCCTTTCACAGGTACTTATACTCCAGGTTCTGCTACAGGCAAATACGGTTTGAATGCTGAAGGTTTATTCCAAAAGGGCGGTGACAATGCGAAGATTAATGCCTTCTCTGCTTACTTGACATTGACCGAAGCACAAGCGGCAAAGCCTATTCTCCTTGCTATTGGCGGTGAGACCACTGGCATCAATGCTGCTACTATCGCAAATGGTAATGAGACTGTAAAGGTCTATAACCTTCAGGGTCGCTTGGTTGCTACAGCAAAGTCTTTGAACGACTTGCACCTTGCAAATGGTGTTTACATCGTTAATAACAAGAAAGTGATTGTTAAATAATTAGTTCAACTTAAAAAGTAGTTACAATATGAAAAAGGCTATTTATGTAACACCTGTCATAGAGACTCATCGCATAGAACCACCTGTTATTATGGCTGGTTCAGGTGGACAAAACAATATGTCCATTGGTGTAGAGGATCCTAATGATATTTTCGAAGATACATTCCGTTCTAAACAAAACAAGAAGGGTTTGTGGGATGAAGATGAATAAATGAGTCTATAAAAGGGAGGTTTGCCACTTCAAACGTGGCAAACCTTTCCTTGTGAACTCAACGCTCTGTGCGGTTTGCATGATGTCTAACGCACAATAGTTAAATATATTGGTGTCGTTACTGACGAGGTGAATGCGATTGTTTCAGGATAACTATATATAATTAAGGTGTAAAACAAGATCAAAAATTCTCATTTATGAAAAAGAAATTAGTTACGGCTCTCATTGCTCTCGGTTGCACCATGACCATTCAGGCGCAAGAGGTGCAGTCCTTGAGCAATAATCATAGTCTCTATCGCATCAACAGCGAGAATCAAAGCAAGAAGTATCTCTTGCTCCCTGTCCAGGAGAGTGCGGAGGTGAGTAATATCAAAGTAATAGGTGGTAGCAGGCAGTTGAAGACCCTCAACGTGCGCTTGGCAAACAATCACATCGACTATTATGTGCCACTCTGCTTGCAGGAGTTCGATGAAGAGAAAGGCTTGATGCTCGATGTGCATGTCAACGGCACTTATCGTACTGACGGAGGTATATCGACTTTCTCATGTTGGAAGAATTTGAGTTTCTCCGATACCTTCGATATGAAGAATCGTGAGCAGTATCGCCCAGTCTATCACCATACCCCTGCCTATGGTTGGATGAACGACCCTAACGGTATGTTCTATAAGGATGGTGTATGGAATCTCTATTTCCAGCACAATCCATACGGATCGCAGTGGGAGAATATGACCTGGGGACATTCTACTTCCACCGACCTGGTGCACTGGAAGTTCCAGGGTGATCCTGTTCAGCCAGATGCTTTGGGTACAGTTTTCAGCGGCTCGGCTGTGGTTGATAAGGAGAATACTTCCGGCTTCGGCAAGGGTGCTGTCATCGCACTTTATACTTCGGCTGGTGAAAGCCAGACTCAGAGTATGGTTTACAGTACCGATAATGGCAAGACTTTCACCAAATATGAGGGCAACCCGGTTATCACCAGCAATGTGCCTGACTTCCGCGATCCTCACATGTTTTGGAATGAAGACATCAAGAAGTGGAATATGATTCTGGCTGCTGGTCTGCACATGGAAATCTACACTTCTGATAACCTGAAGGATTGGAAACTTGAAAGCTCTTTCGGTGAGAAGTATGGCAACCATGGCGGTGTTTGGGAGTGTCCAGACTTGATGAAGATGAAGGTTCGTGGCACTAACAAGGAGAAGTGGATGCTCATCTGCAACATCAACCCTGGTGGTCCGTTCGGCGGTTCTGCTACCCAGTATTTCATTGGTGATTTCGACGGACATAAGTTCACTTGCGAAAGTAAACCGGAGGTTACCAAGTGGATGGATTACGGTAAGGACCATTACGCCACTGTTACTTTCGACAATGCTCCTGAGGGGCGTCGCGTGGCTATCGCCTGGATGAGCAACTGGCAGTATGCCAACCAGGTTCCAACCCTGCAGTATCGTTCGGGCAACTCCATTCCTCGCGACTTAGGTCTCTTCGAGTATAAGGGTGAAACTTATTGCAGCGTGGTTCCATCTCCTGAAATGACAGCGGCAAGAAGCAAGAAGGCAACCAAGTCTCTCTCTGAATCTTGCGAGATGGTTGTGAATCTGAAGGGAAATTCCACCATCACCTTGAGCAACGACAAGGGCGAGAAGGTGGTTATGTGTTACGATGCCAAGGCTGAAACCTTCTCTATGGATAGAACCAAGAGCGGTAAGATGGATTTCAGCAATGACTTTGCTGCTACTACAAAGGCTCCAACTTACGGCAAGATCAGCCAGCTCCGCATCTTCATCGACAAGAGCAGCATTGAGGTTTTCGATGCAGAAGGCAAGATGGCAATGACCAATCTCGTGTTCCCTACCAAGCCTTACAACAAGGTTACTGTGAAGGGTGGCAAGTATCAGGTGTATAACATCAAGTAATACTATAAAAAGAAACTGAATCTTTAACACTATTGTTTCTAAGAGTGTTACAGATGTAACAATGCAACAAAAATGGTAGTCGATGAACGATATTTTATAATGCTATATACCGTTTATCGCTACCTTTGCACCAGCAAAATAGAAACAATAACGCTAACAATTATGAATAAATCATCAAAGTTATCAATCATCCCGGTGATGCTCTGTTTCTTCGCCATGGGATTTGTAGATTTGGTAGGTATTGCCTCCAACTACGTAAAGGAAGATCTCAACCTCAATGATGCAACAGCCAATCTGTTCCCATCGCTGGTATTCTTCTGGTTTCTCATCTTCTCGGTTCCTACAGGAATCCTGATGAATAAGATAGGTAGAAAGAAGACAGTACTCCTGTCTTTGCTCGTTACCGTTATCTCCCTCCTTTTGCCCATTTTTGGCGAAAACTTTGAGCTGATGCTCGTGTCGTTCTCATTGCTCGGCATCGGAAATGCCTTGATGCAGACTTCCCTGAATCCGCTGGTTTCTGTGGTCACATCAGGTAAGAACCTTGCCTCTACCTTGACTTTCGGTCAGTTTGTCAAGGCAATCGCTTCCTTCCTGGCTCCATACATCGCTATGTGGGGCGCCATGGCAAGCATTCCAACCTTCGGCTTGGGCTGGAGAGTTCTCTTCCCAATCTATATGGTTATCGGAATCGCAGCTACCTTCTTCCTGGCTGGTACACCTATCGAGGAGGAGAAGAACGAGGGTAAGGCGTCTGGTTTCGGCGAGTGCTTCAAGTTGCTCGGCAAACCTATCGTGCTGCTTTCCTTCATCGGTATCATGTGTCATGTAGGCATCGATGTGGGTACCAATACCACAGCTCCTAAAATTCTGATGGAGCGTCTGGGATGGACGCTGAACGAGGCAGCCTTCGCGACATCGCTCTACTTTATCTTCCGTACCATTGGATGTTTCACCGGTACAGTCTTCCTCCGCATGATGAAGACCCGTACTTTCTTCGTTATCAGCGTAGTGATGATGGCTTTGAGTATGATTGGTATGTGGGTAGGAGAGAGCAAGATGATGCTCTATATCGCCATCGCCCTGGTGGGATATGGCAACTCTAACGTATTCTCCATGATTTTCTCTCAGGCTCTGCTTGCTATGCCTGATAAGAAGAACGAGGTGAGTGGACTGATGATCATGGGACTCTTCGGCGGTACCGTCTTCCCATTGATTATGGGATTCGCCAGCGATGCCATCGGTCAGGTAGGTGCTGTAGCTGTCATGGCTGTGGGCGTCATTTATCTCTTCACTTATATCCGCAAGTTATAATATAAATCATCCGCAATCGTTTATATCGTATATAATAAGGTGTAATTATGGAAACAAAGAATTTAAATACAAAATATTGTGTAGGTTTAGGTGAGATTCTTTTTGACGTTCTCCCTAGTGGTTCTCAACTCGGCGGTGCTCCTGCCAACTTCGCTTACCACGCAGGTCAGCATGGTTTGCATTCTGTAGCCGTGAGTGCTGTGGGCAAGGATGCCTTGGGGGATACAGCTCTCCGCATTCTCGATGAGAAGAAGTTGAAGTATGTAATGCCTGAGGTAGATTATCCTACCGGTACTGTTCAGGTGCAGCTCGATAAGGAGGGCGTTCCTACTTACGATATCAAGCAGGGTGTAGCCTGGGATAATATCCCGTTCACCAGTGATATCAGGGAGATTGCTGTCAATGCTGGAGCTGTATGCTGGGGCTCTCTGGCTCAGCGCAGCGAGGTGAGCCGCAAGAGCATCTATCAGTTCCTCGACCATACTCCAGAGGATTGCCTGAAGATCTTCGACATCAATCTCCGTCAGAACTTCTATACTCCAGAGGTGATTACCGAGAGCTTGAAGCGCTGCAATGTTTTGAAGATTAACGATGAGGAGTTGATTACCATCGGCCGTCTCTTCGGTTATCCAGGTTTGGATATCGAGAACAAGTGCTGGTTGATTCTCGGCAAGTATAATCTCGATATGCTCGTGCTGACCTGCGGTGTCAACGGCAGTTATGTCTTCGCTCCGGGTGTGAAGTCATTCCAGGAGACTCCAAAGGTAGAGGTGGCAGATACTGTAGGTGCTGGCGACAGCTTTACCGGTACATTCTGTGCCAGCATCCTGAAGGGAAAGAGCATTCAGGAGGCTCACGAACTTGCCGTAAAGGTAAGTGCCTACGTTTGTACCCAGAATGGTGCAATGCCTCAGATTCCTGAGGAATATACCCGTTAAGCTCGCTTCCCCCTATTGGTTATATATGGCAATATAAGATGATAGGTTTAAAGAATAGTTGATATATAGTTAATGTTAGTTAGTAAGCTGCATCCTGTTTGCGAAGAATGGGTGCAGCTTTTTCATTTTCAGAAATACAATCTCTCAATTACAATAAAAGAACCCCCTAAAATGGTAAAATGATGCCCCAAAATGGCAGAAATGAATAAAAAGATAACGTTTTCATTAAAAATATTATAAAAGAGTTGCAGATTAATAGATTATTTTGTACTTTTGCATCTAAAATATTAGTAGAACATTAAAAATATAGATGTTATGAAAGACTTAGATTGGTCTAATTTGTCATTTGGCTATCGCCAGACTGACTACAATGTTCGCTGTTACTATCGCGACGGCAAATGGGGCGAAATAGAAGTTTGCTCTGATGAGTATTTGAAATTGCACATGGCTGCAACCTGTCTGCACTATGGTCAGGAGGCATTCGAGGGCTTGAAGGCTTATCGTTGCCCAGACGGCAAGGTGCGCGTGTTCCGTATGGATGAGAACGCTGCCCGCTTGCAGAGCACATGTCGCGGCATTCTGATGCCAGAGGTGCCTACAGAAATGTTCGAGGAAATGGTGAAGAAGGTGGTTCGCCTCAACCAGGAGTGGATTCCTACCTACGAGAGTGGTGCTACGCTCTATATCCGTCCGCTGCTCATCGGTACAAGTGCTCAGGTGGGTGTTCATCCTGCTACTGAGTATTGCTTCCTCATCTTCGTAACTCCAGTAGGTCCATACTTCAAGGGTGGATTCTCTACAAACCCATACGTCATCATCCGTGATTTCGACCGCTCTGCTCCTCTCGGAACTGGTATCTATAAGGTGGGTGGTAACTACGCTGCTTCCCTCAGAGCCAACAATATCGCTCACGAGAAGGGTTATGCATGCGAGTTCTATCTCGACGCCAAGGAGAAGAAATACATGGATGAGTGTGGTGCTGCCAACTTCTTCGGAATCAAGAACAATACATACGTTACTCCTAAGAGTACATCTATCCTCCCATCTATCACCAACAAGAGTTTGATGCAGTTGGCTGAGGACCTCGGTATGAAGGTTGAGCGCCGTCAGATTCCTGAGGATGAGCTGGATACTTTCGAGGAGGCTGGTGCATGCGGTACTGCTGCCGTTATCAGTCCTATCAGCTACATTGATGACTTGGATACAGGCAAGCGCTACAACTTCGGTGAGAAGCCAGGTCCTATCTCTAAGCACCTGTATGATACCCTCCGTGGCATTCAGTATGGTACTGTAGAGGACAAGCACGGTTGGACAACCGTAGTTATTGAGTAAAAACCAATAAGAGATAATATTAAGTTCAGAGCACTTTGAGGAGTTTTCGCTTCTTGGAGTGCTTTTTTTATATGCTTCTTTAACACTTTCCGGGCTTCATAGATGGCAAGGCTCGGTCATCTATTAAGCCTCCAGCTTGCCATCTATTAAGCCTCTTTCGTGTCGCTTTCGTGTCGCTTGTTTTATCCTTGTATTTCCCTTTATCTCGTAACCGGGAATACGTAGTATTCTCTATCTACATCGAAATCAAGCACCCACTGGTCAACGATGATGTTGTCATCCAGCGCCTTGATTTCTACAGTATGATAGCCGTCGAGCAGGGTTACGTAGAAGCTCTTGAGCGCCTGTCCGCGCCAATGATTCATCTTCCATTCCTTGGAGTTGTAATCCTCCTTCATCTGGCAGATTACCGGCTCTGCACCGTCGATGCTCACGCTTACCCGCATATTCTTCTCGTATGGCAGATAGCTCGGGATGGTGGCGAGGGTGAATCTCGCGTCTCCTATGCTGCTGCTTACGAATCTATATCTCAGGATGGCTCCCTTTGGCAGCTTCACGGCGTTGCTGCTATGCCCCAGCAGCGGCTTCAGCTGGATCTTCTCCGCAGTTTCACCTTTGGCTGCAGGCGCCTGGAAGGCATTCGTCCAGTCGTATGCATTCTTGGCGGTGATGTTCTTGGTGAATGTCACCAGCGGCTGGAGATCTTGGTTTCTGTCGAAGGCATCCTGCATCAGAAGCTTGATATCCTTTGCCGATAGCGTGCCCGGCAACTGTGGAGCCTGCATTTCTGCTCCATCTGTAGTGACGATGCTGCTCCATTTGCCCTTGCCCAGCTTCAGATAGTAGGCGTTGAGCTGCTTCAGGGTGTTGTAGGCGTTGAGGCTTACAGCCGCCGAAGCCTTGGCTTCATCATCATTTGGGAACAGACCCGGACGGGCGATGTCTCTGGCTTCCTGTGCCTCCAGCTCCTTTTCGGCGATGAGGGCAGCAGAGAAGATAGGATATTTCACGATTTCGAAGAAACCGTCTCGCTGATCGGCTGGAAGGGTTCTTTCCAGATTGGCAGTCTTGGTCTTCAGCAGGTCGTAGGCGTAGAGATAGCGCTCCAGTTCATTGCCGAATTCGCCCGAATGAAACTCCGTATCGCCGAATGGCATGGCCATAAAGGCTGGCTGGCGGATACTGGTCAGGCGATAGTATTCCTCCATCAG
>ERZ869983.188-NODE-188-length-20843-cov-5.610565_pt1 | contig 20843 bp, 19 predicted proteins | sample MGYA00521106_ERZ869983 | MGnify/ENA primary metagenome ERZ869983 (study PRJEB32232, sample SAMN07284972) | human gut metagenome | biome: human-associated habitat; material: feces | host: Homo sapiens | place: Tanzania | collected 2014-04-05 ...
TTTCAGATTTGCAGTTTGTTTCAGATTTGCAGTTTGTTTCAGATTTGCAGTTTGTTTCAGATTTGCAGTTTGTTTCATATTACATCATTAACTGAGCCCTTTTTCAAAGTGGGCTCAGTTAATGATGTAATACTATTTCAGCACACCAAGTTCCTTGCCCACCTTGATAAATGCAGCGATAGCCTTGTCAAGTTGCTCACGTGTATGACCGGCAGAGAGCTGAACGCGGATGCGAGCCTCACCTTTCGGAACTACGGGGTAATAGAATCCCGTAACATAGATGCCTTCCTCAAGCAGGCGGTTTGCATAGCGCTGAGACAGCGGAGCATCGTAGAGCATTACAGCACAGATAGCGCTCTGAGTAGGCTTGATGTCAAAGCCGGCAGCGAGCATCTTGTCGCGGAAGTAGTTTACATTCTCTACGAGGCAATCGTGAATGGTGTTATCCTCCTTCAGCATCTTAAACACCTCAAGACTTGCACCGATGATTGATGGAGCCAACGAATTGGAGAAGAGATACGGACGACTGCTCTGGCGCAGCATGTCGATAATCTCCTTACGACCAGTAGTGAATCCACCGAGAGCACCACCGAAGGCTTTGCCCAAAGTGCCGGTATAGATATCTACACGACCGTATGTTTTGCAAAGCTCACTCACACCATGACCCGTTGCACCCACAACACCTGCAGAGTGAGACTCGTCAACCATGACAAGAGCATCATATTTCTCTGCCAAGTCACAGATTTTATCAATAGGTGCCACATTGCCGTCCATAGAGAACACACCATCGGTGCAAATGATACGGAAGCGCTGAGCCTGGGCATCCTGCAAGCACTTCTCCAATTCCTCCATGTTTGCATTAGCATAGCGGTAGCGCTTTGCCTTACACAAACGCACACCATCGATGATAGAAGCGTGGTTGAGTGCGTCAGAGATGATAGCATCCTCCTCAGAGAGGAACGAGCCAAACAAACCACCATTGGCATCGAAGCATGCTGCATATAAGATAGTATCTTCTGTTTGGAAATACTCTGAGATGGCTGCCTCAAGTTCCTTATGGATATCCTGTGTACCACAAATGAATCTTACCGACGACATACCGAAACCACGGCGATCCATCATTTTCTTTGCACCCTCAATGAGGCGTGGGTTATTCGCCAAACCAAGATAGTTGTTTGCACAGAAGTTGAGCACTTCCTTGCCCTTTACCTGAATAGCTGCCTGCTGTGGGCTTTCAATGATACGCTCCTCTTTATAGAGGCCTGCTTGCTTCAGATTCTCCAAAGCGCTTGCGAGATGTTCTTTTACTTTTCCGTACATAATAGGATTATTTAAAAGTTTTAGTTATTGAAATGCAAAATAACTCATTTTTTTTCAAACTAAAAAAGGTTTTTGTGTTTTTTTTCAATAGAACAAAAAAATGAGCGGTTTTGTATTGCTATTTGGAAAAAAATGCTTTCCTTTGTACCTATAAACGCTAAAATACATAATACTATGAACATTATCTTGGTTATAGGCTCAACAGGCCAGATTGGCTCAGAGCTTACAAGGAAGTTAAGAAGCATTTACGGAAACGCAAATGTTGTAGCTGGTTACATTAAAGGCGCGGAGCCTAAAGGGGAACTTGCAGAGGCAGGACCAATGGCAGAATGCGATGTAACAAATCCTCAGATGATTGCCGATGTAGTGAAAAAGTACAACATCGACACCATCTACAACCTCGCAGCATTACTGTCTGTTGTCGCAGAGTCGAAGCCACGCCTGGCATGGAAAATCGGTATTGACGGCCTATGGAACATCCTCGAAGTAGCTCGCGAGTGCGGTTGCGCTGTATTCACTCCGAGTTCAATCGGTTCGTTTGGTTTGAGCACGCCAAAGATGCTCACACCGCAGGACACCATCCAGCGTCCGCGCACCATCTACGGCGTATCAAAGGTAACAACAGAGCTTCTCAGCGATTACTACTTCAACAAGTATGGTGTAGATACTCGCGCTGTGCGCTATCCTGGTGTTATCTCATACATGACACCTCCAGGCGGCGGCACTACAGACTACGCTGTTGACATCTACTACTCAGCCGTTCGTGGCGAGAAGTTTGTCTGTCCGATTAAGGAGGGCACACTCATGGACATGATCTACATGCCGGATGCATTGAAGGCTGCCATCAACATTATGGAGGCAGACCCCACACGCCTTGTTCACCGCAACGCGTTCAACATCGCTTCGCTCAGCTTTGGACCAGAGACCGTCTTTGCTGCAATCAAGAAGTACAAGCCAGAGTTTGAAATGGTTTACGATGTAGATCCGTTGAAACAGAGCATCGCAGAGAGCTGGCCCGACCGCATGGATGACTCTTGCGCTCGAAACGAATGGGACTGGTGTCCGACCTATGACCTCGACACTATGACCAAGGATATGCTTGAGAAACTTACCATAAAGCTCAAAGGATAAACATATCGAAAGAACATACAAGTGGAGCACAAATAAAATCTCCCAAATTATACTGCAAACTAAGAGGGTGCATCAAAAGTGATGTATCCCTCTTTTGTTTTTCTGCGAGACACCTTATGATACTTTTCTCGCCATGGCAGAGTTTAAGTGTACTTAACTTCGTTGACTTTCCTCACGTTCGGAAAACTTCAAGCGAGCTTGATTTTTCGCTCACTTAAACGGAAAGTTAACTCTGCTCATCTGGCTTAACGGAAACGTAGAAAAAAAATATCCTAATATGAACATGATTCAATAATTTATTGTATTTTTGCACCTATCATCCCCAAAAATATCACACAATGGACAAACGAATTACAGAGCAGCCATCACACTATGACCATCTCGAACAAATGACCATAGCACAAATCACAGCTGATATAAACTGCGAGAACATGAAAGTTCCCGTTGCCATAGGCAATGCACTACCGGCAATCAACAAACTGATCGCTGCGATAGAACAAAAACTGAAGGGTGGCGGAAGGTTATTCTATGTGGGATGTGGAACTGGCGGACGACTTGCAACACTCGACACCATAGAAGTGCAAAACACATACGGCACCGACGGAACACAAATACAAGCTATATTCCCTGGTGGAACGGAGTGTCTGACGCAAACACGTGAGTCGCGTGAAGATGACACAAAAAACAGTTGGCAACAACTGATCGACAAAAACATTTCCACTGCCGACATCGTTGTAGGCATCTCAGCCAGCGGCACAACTCCTTTCGTACTTGCAGCATTGCAACACTGTCGTGCTAACGGCATCACAACAGGATGCATCGTCAACAACCCCAACTCACCCATAGCCAGCCAAGCCGACTATAAAGTAGAGATTATAACAGGACCCGAGTTCGTCTCGGGAAGTACCCGAATGAAAGCCGGTAGCTCACAGAAACTGATATTCGACATGATAAGCACCACAGTACAGATACGTCTCGGACGTGTTGAAGGTAACAAAATGGTGAATGCAAAACTCATCAACGCAAAGCTCATCGACCGTGCTGTGAGAATTTTCATGGAGCGCAATCCCAAATACAAAGACTATGATGAAGTAAAAAAACTCATATTAAAAGCCGGTAGCGTGAAAAAAGCCGAAGCACTTCTATAAAGCCTAAAAACGTTTTTCAAACAAATGCAACAATAAATTTTGCAATGTCACAATAATACGCTAACTTTGCATGATACAACAATATCATATCGTTAGCGAATACATCGCTATTTCCTATCAACCCCTATAGAACAGGGTCATTATGAATGTAATAAAAACAAATATCGAAGGCGTACTGATTCTTGAACCAAAAGTGTTCAACGATGCACGCGGCTATTTCTTCGAATCCTTCTCACAGCGCGAATTCGACGAGAAGGTTGCACCAATACTGGGCCACACTATACGTTTCGTACAAGACAACGAGTCGATGTCAAGCTATGGAGTCATGCGCGGACTGCATTTCCAACGACCACCATTTACACAAAGTAAACTCGTGCGGTGTGTCAAGGGGGCTGTACTCGATGTTGCAGTAGATATACGTAAAGGATCACCTACATTTGGTCAACACGTTGCCGTAGAACTGACAGAAGACAACCACCGACAGTTTTTCATCTCCAAAGGATTTGCACATGGTTTCGCCGTACTATCGGAAACGGCAGTCTTCCAGTATAAGTGTGACGAATTCTACCATCCAGAGGCAGACGGCGGCATCTCTATCATGGACCAATCGTTGGGCATCAACTGGGAAATACCCACCGACCAAGCCCTACTGTCGGAGAAAGACACCAAACACCAGATGTTGGTCAACTTCGATAGTCCGTTCAATATAAATACAAATCTATATATTGAATCAGAGACACGCTGACGCCATTACCACTATAGAAATACAACCCAAAACTCATAAACAGGATGCACTTGTAACGTTGTGTCCACCTATTACAACAAAAAACATGAAGAAAAAAGTATTTGTAAGCGGCTGTTACGACTTACTACATTCCGGACATGTGGAGTTCTTTCAGCAAGCAGCACAATATGGCGACCTATACGTGGGCATCGGATCCGATGCCACCTATTTGGAATATAAACACCGCAAACCTATGTTTCCGCAAGAAGAACGCCTCTTCATGGTGAAAAACATCAAGGCGGTAAAAGAAGCCTATATCAACCAAGGAAGCGGAGTGATTGACTTTCTGCCCACACTCGACTTGGTGAAGCCCGACGTCTTTGTGGTCAATGCAGAAGGTGGTTCTGACGAGAAACGAAATCTCTGCAAAGAAAGAGGTATAGAATATGTGGAATTGCAACGCACACCACACGAAGGCCTCCAAGCACGTTCATCATCATCGCTAAAGGCTGAACTTGCCAAAGGGCAACAAGAAACAGATGCTACACAGACAGGAAGCACAAACGGTGAATCTATCCCCACCCGACTGGACTTGGCTGGCACATGGATAGACCAACCATACGTGAGCATGCACCATCCCGGATGGGCTATCACCATCTCACTCGAACCAACATTTGAAGTAAGAGACCGGTGCGGACTATCAACATCGACACGAAAAATGATACAGAAGATATGGCCTGTGAAGCTCCCTAATATGGATCCGGAAATGTTGGCGCGACTGGTATTCTGTTTTGAAAACAATCCTGAACGCCACGACGGCATCATATCGGGCGCTCAAGACTCAATCGGCATCTGTATTCCAGGACTCTGCCGACACTATTACGACCACAATTTCTGGCCGGAAAAGATAGAGACAACACAGGACGAAATGACGCTCCGATTCCTTGAAGACCATCTCGTAATGATACCGATGGCTCCCAGACGACCTGGATGTAGCGTGGTAGAGGATAAAGACATCACCCCCGACAAGGTGAAAGCTCTGGCTGATGCTGCTGATGCCTGCTGGACAGCCATCCTCGCACACAATATTGACGATTTTGCCGCAGCTTACAAAGCATCGTTTGAAGCACAAATTGTCATGTTCCCTGGCATGGTCAACCCCTCCATTAACGGCGAGAAGCTCCAAGAAGCAAGCGTGCAACCCACAATAGACCAATACAGCGCCATGGACGATGTACTGGCTTGGAAAATGCCTGGTGCAGGTGGAGGAGGATATCTCGCCTTGGTAGTAAAGGACAGTAAGAAATTTACAAATGCTCACCATGAAGCCATCAATCTTCAAATACGAAGGGCATAATTACCTTATCCCCTTCTTGCTCATCAGCTCCCTGTTTTTTATGTGGGGCTTTGCACATGGTATATTGGAAGTGTTAAACCCCCACTTCCAGGAATCATTCCATATCAGCAAAGCCATGTCGGCACTGACACAGGCTGCTGTCTATGGAGCCTATTTCCTCATGGCACTACCCGCAGGATGGATTATTCAGAAATGGGGATACCGCAAAGGGGTAACGACGGGACTCATGCTATTCGGTATCGGTGCGCTGATGTTCATACCTGGATTACTGGTCAATAGTTTCTACTATTACGTGTTGTCACTATTCGTCATTGGGTGTGGACTGACATGTCTTGAAACAAGTGCAAACCCATATACCACCGTTCTCGGACATCCCGACAAGGCTGAGAGTCGCATCAACCTTTCACAATCGCTCAACGGCATTGGATGGATTGTGGGACCGTTGGTGGGCGGACAGCTGTTGTTCACTGGAGTAAGCATCGCCGTTCCCTATGCTATCGTTGGCATACTTGTACTTGTCGTGGCATTCATATTCTCTCGTGTCAAACTACCTGACCCTCGCAAAACCCATGAAGCGGAAATGCAAGAAACGAGGAAAGACATACCGATCAACGTTGTCGCCTTTACTTTCGGCATGCTCACTTTGTTTCTCTATGTAGCCGCTCAAACTGGCGTGAATAGTTTTTTCATCAATTACGCCGTAGAGTGTATCCACATCGAAAAACAAGAAGCCAGTATGTATCTTGCTTTTGGCGGCATGGGATTGTTTTTTGCAGGACGCCTAATAGGAGGGGTGTTGATGAACTATATCAAACCCAAATATATATTAATGGTATGTGCCATGCTCACCATATTCTCCACTCTTGTCATTGTCACTTGTAATGGTTTGGTATCGCTTGCCGCCTTCTTCGCTTTATATTTTGGTGAGAGCATCATGTTCCCGACCATTTTTTCCTTGGCATTAAGAGATGCAGGAACCCATACCAAGATAGCCTCATCGCTGCTCATTATGACCATTGTGGGTGGTGCCGTTGCCCCAATACTGATGGGATATATTGCCGACACAACAGGCAGCATGGCTACATCATTCATCATTCCCCTACTCTGTTATGTCGTAATTGCAGGATATGCCGCAACAAGAAGGAAATAGCGAACAACCATATTATTTCACACACGCATGCGCGCACACGATCACACGTACGCGCACACGCGTTGTCGAAAAATTCGACCACACGACCACACCTATAGCATAACATGCAGTAGATTAAAGCTTTAAAGTGTGTTCGAAGCCTAAAAGATATGGTGATTCGACCACACTTCGACCACCGACTGAATAGCAAAGACAAGGCCTTTGCAAGTGTCTGACAGTCAAATAGATAGTGCGCTGTTTTACAAATTCAATGATTTTACTCAGCAAATTCATTGATTTTGCTCAGCAAATTCATTGATTTTGGTCAGCAATTTCATTGATTTTACTCTACCATCACGTTGAGATTTGTGCACAAAAGAACTGCTTCACGTCTCAAACGAAAGTCGTTCTTCTCATCAAAACAATTTGATTTGCAATCGCATCTGCCACATATTTGCACGAAACATTTGTTTCTCAATCTATTATACCGACGTCCTCATCACGCTCAACAATAGTCTATAAGCAAGGAAATCCCCAGTACTTTTCCACTGGGCCTTGTTTTCCTCCTTTCTTACCTATAGAATTAGAATAATTTCCTCCGTTGTCATCGTGAAAGAACTCGATATAATCACCATTTCCAGTCCCTTCTCTAAATGTTAAACTTGTTTTATTCGTCCATTCTTCTATGGCATCTAATACATTTTGTTTGTGTGTAAAACCTGTAGCAAAAGTGTAATAAACAATATGATTTTGCCAATATTGAATAGATTTAGTTGAGATGCCAGACCTTGTTTCAAGTTTATCAAAATATTTATGTACTTGTTCGCTATTCAAAATAACATCTCCTTGGTAAATGTAAAGAGAATCAACTTTCTATAGCTTTATTCCACATGGTAGGGTTATTACTTCCCTCATTTTGTTTGGAAATGCAACTTCGTAGTGATTCCCGATTAAGGATATGTCAGTTGTAAAAAGAGGTACTTCCGAATTTTTCTTTTCTTTTGATATAATAGAAAGAAGATAACAATTATATGATGGTTGGTCAGGACCAGGGTTCTCGTTCTTGTAAAACCTTACTTTTATAACATATTCATATCCACTTTCGTAATTGAAATTATAGATACCTTGATGCATTAGTCTCCAATTATTTTCTTTACTTGTTTTTACCCAATAAGCAATGCCTTCCGTTGTCTTAACGTTTTCGGATGCAACAACTAAGGTTTCATCATACGAATTTTCTTTATCAGAACATGAGATGTAGAAAATAACGGTTATTGCTAGTAACATCGCGAAAAGAAAATTTAATTTTTTCATAAGCTTATGTTTTGATTTATGGACAAAAGTATAAATTCTCTTTGATATATTTGATTTTTTTGATTTTTAGAAAGGTTTCTTAACATTAATTATGCAACGTGGCGCCCCGGGTGAATTGGCAAGAGCAACCAAAAATGCATATCTTTATGAAACATTCATTATATTTATTAACCTGAGTTCGGGATAAGATCATATCATAAAGTCTATGGCGCAACAAGACACGATACCTCATCCCTCCACAAGTGTGAATGGCAATCTATAGGTTGTAAGGAGTGAAAAGATTCCTTTATTGTATAACAGTAAGCTGCCCATCAACGTGCTCGATGCAATAATCGATGTTGATGGACGGCTTCTTCTCATAGAAGCTGTATGCACCAAAACAGACAGAACATTCATTGCAAAATTAAACACGCTGCGATGTCTTGAATGTACGAGTTGTGCAACATTTTTCAGCTCGTCGTTGATGGTTTCTATAACCGAACGCTTACGGAGCAGAATCTTGTCATAAAGCGGCATGAGTTTGTTCTTCATGTTGCATTTCAGCCCTGTTACAAGTTCAATTCCGTCGTTGAACAGTCTCTCGAACAACCCTTGTGAAATGTAACCCTTGTCTGCGAACAATTTTCCGAACACATTGTCGCTCAGCCTGTTGAATACTTCGGGATTTCTATCATCTACATTTGCCTTTGTAAGCATGAAGTTCAAAAGTTCGCCCCTTTCATTGCATATTAGATGAAGTTTGAAGCCAAAATACCACCCCATAGTACTCTTGCCAATCTCTGCATATCCCTTGAATACCTTGTTTCTCTTTATGCGCTTGTTGTGGCATACGGGGACACAAGTGCTGTCGATAAAACTTATGCCGGTACACCTGCCGAAACAGAATAGCTGGATGAACAACATCATCTCGACAGCCACTCTGGGTTCCAGTTCTATGAAACGATTATAGGAGAGCTGGTTGGGGAATAAGTCTTGCAAGTGATTCTTTACATAGAACAGATAGTAATACTTGAAATTACGGAATGTGTTGAAGTGGAAATAGATGAGGATGGTAAGCGTATCCGCCGCAAGTTGGTGGTCGATGGGTGGTCGAACTTTCAGACATCGACCACCAAATAAAGTGCTATATGATAGCGTGATGCACACTTCGGTGGTCGAGTGGTCGAAATTTTCTTGAAAACTAAAATAACTATATGCGTTACGCGGTGCTGTCCATTCACCTACGACTTTATTCGAATTCGGTCATTATATTACATGCATGACCATGGATTATTATATTTCTAATGACCAAGTTGAGACTAATAAATATAAGGTACGCACGCATGAGTATAGCCCATGCGCACGATTCATTTGCTTGATAAGCATACTATATCATACTGTAAACTAAAGCAATAAAACTGATTTGACAGCGATAAATATTTGCCATAAAACACTTTGCTACTACCTATTATTATCAAACGAATGTTTTTCAGGATTATAGGGAAGTATTGATAAAAGGATTATCAAACACTGGAAACGAATGCCGTGAACTATGATTGGAAGAAAGAAGCAATGGTAATATTGCTCTTTTCCTCGTTATACAGGCAGGTATCGGTTGTATCGTAATATTCGTTGTAAGCACTCTCTATAGCTGCCATGATGCGGATTTCGGCATAGTTTTCCCACATTCTGAATTCCACATCTTCCTCATATCCACGAGCAAAAGCCTTGAGCTTGTCGATGTCGAACACATCGGTTGCCACTCCTGCCATCTCCCTTTCTGCATCCAAGGCGTTGCACTCTTGCTCTACATGTGCCGGTATCAACATGCAAGGTTTACCCATATACAATGCTTCGCAAACGCTCTCAAAACCTGCTGTGGTGGCATATGCCTTGCAGCCTGCCATATATTTTAGAAACTTCACATCGTTGATGCGATGGAAAGTGAGTGTTTCATCTACCTGAAGTTCTTCGGGTGCATCGGCTTTATCCCAGAAAAAATGGAGTTGTGTGTGCGGATGTTTCTGATGCCAAGCCTTTACATCTTCGGCATATCCAGCATTGAGCATATATCCCACGATATAGTTTCCATGGTGACGGATTGTGGTTTTCACCTTCTGACGAAGCAATGGAGGCACTACTTTTATACCATTTGCTGCATCGTCGCCATAGTCACGAATGGACAAAGCCAGTTTTTTAGTGGCTCTCAGACAGGTGATGCGGGTGAATACTCTCAGTAGAAATTCTGGCAAAGGAAACTTTCCAGGCATTTGGAAAGAAGGGTGCAAAAATATATACTGATGGCCTATACACACCTCAGGAATGCCAAAATGGAACAGTGAATATGTGATGCCGCACAACACTTCATAGAAATTTATAATAATGTCTGCCCCACTCTCTTGGATATTCTTGCGTATGAAATTGATACTTGAAATATATGAAGGCATCAAAAGACTATTGTATGCCATGGAGCGCAATAGGCTGAATCTCTTATTGTCCTTAGATGGGAGGAAGTTGGGACTATCAAACAACTCAGTTGGACAGTTTATCTGATTGAGGAAAAACTCAGGTATTTTTCTGTTTTTACTCTTTCCTACCAATACTTTCACTATCTCGTGGCCCTCATGCAGCAATATCTGTCTGAGTGCTAATGCCTGGGTAAGATGGCCTCTTCCCTCTCCTTGAACTACAAAAATTACTTTCATCTTCTTACGTCTATTTACATCTTTTCATCAATATATCTTTTAACTGAAAGTTGTATCGATAAAGCTTATCTAATACTTTTTGGGTGCAAAGATATGAGATGTATGTTTCAAAGATGTGATAGAAGTATGAATATGAAGTTAAAAATCAGTTGATTACCGATGTTATCCACAAAGTTATCAACCTATAAGTATCTATACCCATTAACACCTGTATATTGGTTTAGAAACAAACAGATATGGCGGAGCGATTACAGCAAACTATTCTGGTTTCAAAACGAGCGATTCTGCAAACTTATAAATAATGATGCCTGCCGTGACAGATACGTTCATGGAGTGTTTGGTGCCCAATTGAGGAATCTCCAAACAACCGTTGCTGGCATCAACAACCTCCTGATGAACACCTTTTACCTCGTTTCCTAATACCACAGCATAACGCTTCGAAGGATCAGGAACGAAATGCTGTAGCTTGGTAGAATGTTCTACTTGTTCCACCGACAACACTTCGTAACCATCGTTCTTCAAAGCATTGACAGCCTCAAACGCCGTCTTGTAGTATTTCCAATCCACAGACTCTTCTGCGCCAAGCGCCGTCTTGTGAATCTCAGTGGCAGGCGGTGTCTGACAAATGCCACAAAGACAAACAGCCTCTACCCTAAACGTATCAGCCGTACGAAATACACTACCTATATTATACATAGAGCGGACGTCGTCAAGGACAACCACTAAAGGCAGCTTTTCCGACTTCTTGTATTCCTCAATACTCAGTCGCTGCATCTCTATCGTGCGAATCTTTCTCATAGTTGGCGACAAAATTACAAATAAAAAACGATAATACAAATTATTGTGGATAACTATGTTGATAACCGCGTGGATAACGTGTTAATTATCCACTAATATCCACAACGACATTTCGGGTATATGGATATCCACAGGTTTATACAGTTGTTTTTAGCAACTTTTCCACGCAATTATGATGAAAAAAGATATAAACTTATTAAATTTGCACAAAAATACGGAATTGTGGATAAGTCATCCAGTGGTCTAAAAATCAGCACTTAACTATCAACACCTATTGTGGATAGTGTGTGACCACAAGTTGATAACGAAAAAAGCAAAATATCAATAAGAAAGTTTTGCACTTATCAACAGGCTATTATCATACACATTTCTATTTTAAAATTAAAATAAAAAATAAATAATATAATATTGTGATGTTGAAAAACGAATGGATAAAACAAGGATTCATTGATGAACCTATTGCTGACGGCACCGATCTGAAACAAGAAATAAGACGGTTGGCGAAGGAGAAGAATGCCGTGATTCTGGCACATTACTATACTCGTGGCGAAATACAAGAGGTAGCCGATTTCATTGGTGACTCGTTGGCTTTGGCGCGTAAGGCAGCCGAAACCGATGCCGACATGATAGTGATGTGTGGTGTTCACTTCATGGCTGAAACCTGTAAGATACTCTCTCCTGAGAAGAAAGTGCTTTGTCCTGATGTGACAGCAGGCTGTTCGTTGGCTGATTCATGCCGTGCAGAAGATCTCAAGAAATATAAAGAGGAGCATCCAGGTTATCAGGTTATCAGTTATGTGAATACCACTGCCGCAGTCAAGGCATTGACCGATGTGGTGGTGACCAGTGGTAATGCCAAGAAAATAGTTGATACCTTTCCTGCCGATGCAAAGTTGATATTCGGCCCAGATTATAACTTAGGATCATATATCAACTCTGTTACGGGTCGTGACATGCTTCTATGGAATGGCGGTTGCCATGTACACGAGCGTTTCTCGGTAGCAGAAATTGCCAAACTGAAAGCCGATCATCCCCAAGCCCTGGTATTAGCACACCCCGAATGTAAGGGTCCTGTGCTTGCTGTAGCCGATGTAGTGGGTTCTACGGCAGTTCTTTTGAAGTATGCGGTAGAACACCCAGAGCAAGAATACATCGTGGCTACAGAGCCTGGAATACTGCACGAGATGCAGCGCCAGTGTCCCACCACCAAGTTCTATCCCGTACCTCCAGAGGTTAGTGAAGGTGGATTGGGTTGTTCATGCAATGAGTGTGACTATATGAAGAAGAACACTTTAGAGAAGATCTATCATACCCTTCGTCACGAATGGCCTACCGTAGAGGTGGATGAAGCCACAGCTCGCGATGCCGTGAAGTCTATTGAGCGTATGTTAGCATTGAGTTAATGCGTGGAAAAAATGGTGATAGGCGGTGTTACAGCCATTGTTCTTCGCCATTTTCTATGTGTGATAAAAAAAAGAAAATAACAATTTCTTTTGTATTCTGCTTAGTTATTCGTACCTTTGCAGGCGAATTCCAAATTCCACTGCCGCGATGGTGGAATGGTAGACACGAGGGACTTAAAATCCCTTGGCCAGTAATGGCTGTGCGGGTTCGAGTCCCGCTCGCGGCACGTTTGGATAAGACAAGCCCCGTCGATGTTTCAGTTTTGAAACAACGGCGGGGCTTGCTTTTGTAGGATGGGAAGTAGGGATTTCCCGCATAAGAAGATTTTGTAACATTGGCTTTGCTATTGCTATAGATATAAAAAATGAGGGCCCGATACTTCACAGCATCGAACCCTGCGCAAACTTCAAACAACCAAAAAAAGAAATAGATTTGTTGTTATTGATGTCTATTCATCAGTCTTATATTAGCGGATGAACAATAGTTCACGATATTTAGGCAATGGCCAGCAGGTATCATCAACAATCAGTTCGAGTTTATCAATCTGATATCTGATGGTGTCCATCTTTGGTTCTATCGTGTCATGATATGCAATAGCCTTTTCATGTTCATCGGCAATTTTGTTAGCAACCTTTCTTGCGTTGACAAGTTCTTCTACGCCTTTCTCGATAGTTGATGTGCGTTCAGCAATTTCCTCTATGATTTTAATGTTGCGTGCTGATAGTTTATCAGCTTTGTCAACAGGGAAAATGGCGCGCATATTCTGTACATTATCGAGCAATTTACTCTGGTACTGAGTAGCTACAGGTATGATATGGTTCATAGAAAGATCGCCCAGCACACGTGCTTCAATCTGTATTTTCTTGGTGTATGTTTCCCATTTCACCTCATTTCTGGCTTCCAGTTCCTTCTTACTCATCACGCCGAGTTTCTCAAACATCTCTATACTTGCCTCGTCGAGATAGCGCTCAAAGATCTTCGGGCATGATTTTTCCACGTCAAGACCACGTTTGGTAGCCTCTTCAATCCATTCGTCACTATATCCATTGCCATCGAATCGGATAGGTTTGCAGGTTTTAATATCCTCACGCAATACTTCCACAATAGCGCTGGTCTTATCTTCACCTTTTTCAATGAGAGCGTCAACGCGCTTCTTGAAATTAACCAAAGCTTCAGCAACTGCCGCATTCAGTGCAATCATGGCTGATGCACAGTTGGCTTCAGAACCAACAGCACGGAATTCAAATCTGTTACCTGTGAATGCAAAAGGCGATGTACGGTTGCGGTCTGTATTATCGATAAGCAGTTCAGGAATCTCCGGAATATCGAGTTTCATACCTTGTTTTCCAGCCATAGTAAATAGATCGTCCTTGTCTGCGAGTTCGATATGGTCGAGCAGTTCGGTCAACTGTTTGCCCAAGAATGATGAAATGATGGCAGGGGGCGCCTCGTTTGCACCCAGACGGTGTGCATTAGTAGCACTCATGATAGAAGCTTTGATCAGTCCGTTGTGCTTATAAACACCCATAAGTGTCTCTACGATGAAGGTCACGAAGCGCAGATTAGCCTCCGGAGTCTTACCAGGAGCATGCAACAATACGCCATTGTCGGTAGATAAGCTCCAGTTGTTGTGTTTACCAGAACCGTTGATGCCATCGAAAGGTTTCTCGTGTAGCAGTGCGCGGAATCCATGTTTACGTGCTACGCGCTTCATCAACGACATGAGCAACATATTGTGATCGACAGCGAGATTAGTCTCTTCGAATATAGGAGCTACTTCAAACTGGTTAGGTGCTACTTCATTATGTCTTGTCTTGCATGGAATTCCCAGTTCAAGAGCCTGCATTTCCAAGTCGCGCATAAATGCTGCAACACGCTCAGGAATAGATCCGAAGTAGTGATCATCCATTTGCTGGTTCTTTGCAGAATCGTGTCCCATCAGTGTACGTCCAGTGAGCAAGAGGTCTGGTCGAGCCGAATAGAGTCCCTCATCAACGAGGAAATATTCCTGTTCCCATCCCAAGTTAGATGTGACCTTCTTGACTGTTGGGTCAAAATAATGGCACACATCAGTAGCAGCCACGTTTACTGCATGCAATGCGCGTAGCAGTGGAGCCTTATAGTCGAGTGCTTCACCAGTGTAAGAGATGAAGATGGTCGGGATACACAATGTATCATCGATGATAAACACAGGGCTTGTAGGATCCCATGCAGAGTATCCTCTTGCTTCGAAAGTAGCACGTATGCCACCTGAAGGGAATGATGATGCATCAGGTTCCTGCTGCACAAGGAGTTTTCCGGAAAACTCTTCTACCATTCCGCCTTTACCGTCATGCTCTATAAACGAGTCATGTTTCTCTGCTGTGCCCTCGGTCAAAGGCTGGAACCAGTGTGTGTAATGAGTTACGCCATTCTCTTTAGCCCACTGCATCATACCTGCAGCCACAGCGTCAGCTACTTTTCTATCGAGTCTTGCACCGTTGTCTATGACATCAATCATTTTTTCATAGACATCTTTCGGCAGGTACTTATACATTTTCTCGCGGTTGAATACCTTTTTACCGAAATACTCATACGGTCTTTCCGATGGAGCTTTTACGTCGAGTGGCTTTTTCTGAAAAGCCTCTTCCACGACCTGAAATCTTAAATTTGCCATAATCACTGTGTTTTTATTTTGTGTTTGTGTTTGTGTTATTTTGTGTCTGTGTTGTCTGTTATGTTGTTGTTATTTCAACCAGTTTTCTATACGTAGCAGTGCTTCGTCGGTTTTCTCTTGTTGTCCGAAGGCAGTCAGACGAATGTATCCCTCGCCACTTGGACCGAATCCCACACCTGGTGTACATACCACATGAGCATCGTATAGCATCTGTTCGAAGAATCTCCAGCTCCCTTCTCCATTTGGTGTTTTCACCCAAAGGTATGGTGCATTTTCACCTCCATATACTTCCAGTCCGAGTTTAGTGAGTGTCTCCTTCATTTTATGTGCATTGCGCATATAGTAGCTGATGGTTTCTTTCACCTGTTCCTTACCTTCTTGTGTATAGATAGCCTGTGCAGCTCTTTGGCTCAGATAACTTGTTCCGTTGAATTTTGTGCATTGTCTTCTGTACCAAAGGTGGTTCAGTGGAATGCGTTCACCCGTCAGTGTTGACGCTGTAATATCTTTCGGCACCACGGTATAACCACATCTTACACCGGTAAATCCAGCTGTTTTCGAATAGCTATGAAATTCTATAGCACATTTTCTTGCACCTCTTATCTCGTAAATGGAGTGTGGTATAGAGTCATCTTGAATATATGCTTCATACGCCGCATCATAGAATATGATCGCATCGTTTTTTAATGCGTAGTTTACCCACTTTTTCAATTCCTCCTTAGGAAGTACCGTACCCGTTGGGTTGTTAGGATAGCAGAGGTAAATGATATCCACTCTTTTGTTAGGAATCTGTGGTATAAATCCGTTTTCAGCCGTACATGGCATGTATAAAACATTTGACCATCGTCCGTTTTCCACTACCCCAGCTCTTCCAATCATTACGTTGGAGTCGATATATACAGGATAGATAGGATCTGTCACACCGATGCTGTTGTCCCATCTCACCAGTTCCTGTATGTTTCCTGTATCGCTTTTAGCACCGTCGTTGATGAATATCTCGTTGATATCGAGATGTATTCCGCGAGGCAGGAAATCGTTTTTCAGGATGGCTTCACGCAGGAAGTCGTAGCCTTGTTCCGGTCCGTAGCCTCTAAACGTGGCTTGTATAGCCATTTCATCAGCTGCGTGGTGTATGGCTTCCACTACTGCTGGACATAGTGGTTGAGTAACATCACCGATGCCGAGCGATATGATGTCGGTCTTTGGGTGCATCGTCTTGAAGGCATTCACCTTTTTGGCGATGTCAGCGAACAAGTAGTTGTTCGGCAATTTGAGAAAGTGTTCGTTTACTAATGCCATATCTTTGGTTGTTTTAAAAGTTGTCGTTTGTATTCAATTGGTTGGCGGTTCTCCGTCTGGAAGTTCTATTTCTCCTTCGAAAACAAATTCCGCCGGCCCTGTCATATATATATGGTTGTTGGTTTCGTCCCATTTGATAGTGACGTTGCCGCCGTCCATTTCAATGACCGACTCTCTTCCTTTTCTTCCAGTGAGTGCTGCTGCAACCGCCGTAGCACATGCCCCTGTTCCGCACGCCATGGTAATTCCGCTTCCGCGTTCCCATACTCTCATTCTGATATGTCCGTTATCCATGACTTGTGCAAATTCTATATTGCATCTTTCAGGAAAAGCCTCATGGTGTTCCAGTATATTTCCTATTCGTGCAATGTCTATTTGATTCAGTTTTTCTGTGAAGATGACGAAGTGTGGATTGCCCATCGACACGAATGTTCCGGGCCAATCCTTTCCGTCTGCTGTTAAGGTGATTAGTTGTTCCGACCGATTGTCTGAACCTATAAACTGCCTTGTGTTGTACAGTTTAGGTTCTGACATATCCACTGTGACACTGCACACTCTCTCATGGGCAACGTTCAGATGTAATGTCTTAATGCCCGATTTTGTCAACAGTCGGATATCGGTCTTATGGGTTATCCCTTTTTCGTAGAGGTATTTACCAATACATCTTGATGCGTTTCCACACATCATCGCCTCGCTTCCATCAGCGTTGAATATTCTCATGGAATAGTCGGCTTCAGGCATATCCACCTCACCGATGAGCACCAGTCCATCGCTTCCGATGCCTGTATGAGGCTTGCTCCATACTCTGGCAGCCTCTTCAGGGTTGGCTATATTATATAATAAGGTGTTGACGTAAATATAGTCATTACCAGCCCCCTGCATCTTTGTGAAATGAACTTTAGCTTTCATCATGCTAATCTTTTTGCCTTTTTTAATTGCTTAATGTCTTATTTCTGGTGCAAAGATACGTCGATTTGATAGTATTTGCAAGTTTATTGCAAGTTTATTTGATAACTTTTTGTGTTATTTTGTTAATTTGAAAGCAAATAGGCTATATTGCTTTCAAATTGTAAGTAACTACAATAAAAACTATAATAAATGCAAACAAAACTAATATTTTATTTTCTTATTGCTATAAATATCATTGTTTTACTTACTTTTTGCACTAATTTTGCACCAGAAACGATACAGTTTGTTATCAATACGACATATTAATATAATTAGTAACATAAAAGGTTAAAGTTATGAAAAAGATTGAAGCAATCATCCGCAAAACAAAGTTTGAGGAGGTGAAGAGTGCTTTGCTCTCTTCCGACATCGACTGGTTTGAGTACCACGACGTACACGGAATAGGTCAGAGCAGGCAGGAGCGCATTTATCGTGGTGTTCAGTATAACACCGATGTGATAGAGCGTGTAGCGCTAACCATCGTGTGTCGTGAAATGTTTGTCGAACCAACCATCAAAGTTATATTAAATGTAGCCCATACCGGAGAGATTGGTGATGGTCGTATTTTCCTCAGTGAGGTTATCGACACCTATTCTATCCGTACCGGTGAGAATGGCGACACGGTTTTGCGCGATAAGAAATAGTCTGGTTGCGTAATATTGAAATACCACAAGAGAAACGGATAACACAATAACACAAACACAAAATTTAGAAGATTATGAATGAAGTAGGAATTTCTCTCGATACCGTATGGATGTTGTTAGCTGCCATGCTCGTATTTTGGATGCAGCCCGGTTTTGCGCTGTGTGAAGCAGGTTTCACCCGCAGTAAGAACACTGCCAATATTCTGTTTAAGAACTTTGTCGATTTCATGCTTGGTTCGGTATTGTTCTTTTTCGTAGGTTTTGGCTTTATGTTTGGCTCCGATGGTGCTGGTTTCATCGGTGCTCCCAACTGGGGCGACCTTTCTTTTTATAAGAGTGATCTGCCTGTAGAGGGTTTCTTGATGTTTGAAACAGTCTTTTGTGCCACTTCCGCCACTATTGTCAGCGGTGCCATGGCAGAGCGCACAAAGTTCTCTATGTATATAGTCTATAGCTTTTTCATCTCTCTGATTATTTATCCTGTGGAAGGCCATTGGACTTGGGGAGGTGGATGGTTGTGCAACGACGCAGCCGAAAGCTTTATGATGACCACTTTCGGACATGTGTTCCATGATTTTGCAGGTTCAGCCATTGTTCATAGTGTAGGTGGTGTGCTGGCATTGATTGGTGCTATTGCCCTCGGTCCCCGTCGCGGCAAGTATGATGCAAACGGCAAGAGCCGTGCCATTCCTGGTCATTCCCTCATCATGGCAGCCCTCGGTGTATTCATCTTGTGGATGGGTTGGTTTGGTTTCAACCCCGGTTCTCAGTTGGCAGCAACGGGTGAAGTAAACCGCATCGCTATCTCTCACGTCTTCCTGACCACCAATCTTGCAGCCGCTTGCGGTGGTATTGCCACGATGTTTGTTACTTGGATGAAGTATGGCAAACCTTCATTCTCACTGACCCTCAACGGAGTATTGGCAGGATTGGTAGGTATTACCGCTGGTTGCGATGCTGTTGATGCTTGGGGCGCCATTATCATCGGTTTGGTTTGTGGTACAGTTCTTGTATATGCTATTGAGTTCATCGACCGCAAACTTCACATTGACGACCCTGTAGGTGCTTCTTCTGTACACGGTGTATGTGGTATATTGGGAACATTGATGACCGGTCTGTTCTCTGTCAGCGAAGGACTTTTTTATGGTCATGGCTGGGGATTTCTCGGTGCCGAAGCCTTCGGTGTATTGATGATCGACCTTTGGGCAGCAGTTACCGGTGTCATCCTGTTCTACTCTATTAAGAAGATTCACGGTCTGCGCGTTAGTGCCCGTATTGAAGACGAAGGTCTCGACATCTACGAACACGGTGAGACTTGCTACAACTGATTATCACCCTTGAGTGATTACAACAATAGTATTAATCAATAAAAAAACATGAAGACGATGAAAAAGAATGTATTGCTTATATCGGTAGGACTGCTTTTTGCAGTCGCTACCGCCCATGCACAGGACAAGGTAGAAACCACTTTATCTGCCGATGTAGTAAACCATTATGTTTGGCGTGGTACTGATTGCGGCAACGTAAGTATTCAGCCCACTTTTGGTGTTGCCTACAAAGGACTGAGTCTCTCGGCTTGGGGAAGTGTCGGACTTGATAAAGACGACAACAAAGAACTTGACCTTACCGCCAGCTATAGTGTAGGTGGCTTCTCTATCGGTGTCACCGATTATTGGTTTAATACCCCAGAAAAGCGTTATTTCTACTATAACGCCCATGGCACAAGCCATATCTTTGAAGGATATGTCAGCTACGATTTCGGTCCTGTTTCAGCAGCTTGGTACACCAATTTTGCAGGCAACGACGGTGTCAACAAAGACGGTGACCGTGCCTATTCATCTTATTTCGAAGTCAACGCTCCGTTTAAGTTGGGCGGTGTAGATTGGACAGCCACAGCCGGTGCTGTGCCTTTTGCCACCACTACTTACAACACTTCTGGTTTTGCGGTTACCAATCTTGCCCTCAAAGCCTCTAAAGACATTCAGATCACCGACCACTTCACCCTGCCTATCTTCGGTCAGGTGGTGGCCAATCCCAGTGATCAGAAAGCCTATTTCGTGTTTGGATTCACCCTGCAGCCCTAAGTGGCTGCAGGCTAATCCAGCCACTCCCCTATCCTAACCTCAACGCAAACATAAAAACAACAATATTATCATGTGTGGAATAGTAGCCATCTTCCATGTGGAAGAACAAACGCAAGCCCTTCGCGACAAGGCCTTGCGCATGAGTCAGAAAATACGTCATCGTGGTCCAGACTGGAGCGGTATCTATTGTGGAGGCCATGCCA
>ERZ869983.195-NODE-195-length-20573-cov-4.520248_pt1 | contig 20573 bp, 20 predicted proteins | sample MGYA00521106_ERZ869983 | MGnify/ENA primary metagenome ERZ869983 (study PRJEB32232, sample SAMN07284972) | human gut metagenome | biome: human-associated habitat; material: feces | host: Homo sapiens | place: Tanzania | collected 2014-04-05 ...
TGCGCGATCTGGTTGATTCCTTTGATGAACTGTTTACGTTTCATCGTATCGACCTGGCGCACTCTTGCAAAATGTTCCGGTGCAAATGTCGGAATTCCTTCATATGCAAATTTTTCTTTCGACGTTGTCAATGTATCTCCAATCGAAAAGATACCCGGATCAAATACACCGATAATATCTCCGGCATACGCTTTTTCAATCATTTTACGTTCACTTGCCATCATCTGTTGTGGCTGAGACAAACGAATATCTTTTCCACCCTGCACATGATATACAGACATTCCCGCATCAAACTCACCAGAACAGATTCTCATAAATGCAATACGGTCACGATGCGCCTTATTCATATTAGCCTGAATTTTAAATACGAATGCAGAAAAATCTTTTTCTTCCAATGGATCAATCAGCCCATGATCTGATTTTCTTGGAAGCGGAGAACTTGTCATTGCCAGGAAATGTTTCAAAAATGTCTCTACACCAAAGTTTGTAAGCGCAGAACCGAAAAATACCGGTGAAAGCTTTCCTTCGTTGACTAAATCCTGGTCAAATTCCGCACTTGCGCCATCGAGCAGTTCAATTTCTTCTAATAACTGTTCTTTCTGTTCTGCATCCACTATATCATCCAAATGTGCTTCATCAATTCCGATTTCTTCTTCGATTCCCTCTTTTGTTCCTTTCATGGTATCTGAGAATGTCAGCACTTTTTCTGTATTTCTGTCATAAACACCACGGAATTTTTTACCGGAACCAATCGGCCAGTTAATCGGACAGGTTGGAATTCCAAGTTCTTTTTCGATATCATCCAGTAAATCAAAGGTATCGTTTGCATCTCTGTCCATTTTATTAATAAAAGTAAAAATTGGAATATGGCGCATCGCACAAACTTTAAACAGTTTTCTGGTCTGAGCTTCCACACCTTTCGAAGCATCAATGACCATAACTGCAGAATCTGCTGCCATTAAAGTACGATATGTGTCCTCCGAGAAATCCTGGTGTCCAGGAGTATCCAATATGTTAATGCAATAACCGTCATAATTAAACTGAAGTACGGAAGATGTAACGGAAATACCTCTTTCTTTTTCAATTTCCATCCAGTCTGAAACCGCATGACGAGCTGTTGCCTTTCCTTTTACACTTCCCGCAAGGTTGATTGCTCCTCCGTAAAGAAGAAATTTCTCAGTCAGAGTTGTCTTACCTGCATCCGGATGGGAAATAATTGCAAAAGTTCTTCTTTTTGTAATTTCTTTTGTATAGTCAGCCACTGAAATGACCTCCTTCTCTTTTTTATCTCAAACTAAAATTTTCATAAGTAAACACTTAGCATATTTTAGTATACCGCACAAACAGTGTCAAGGATTTTAAAAAGATTTATTCGCCATCCGAGCTTTCTGCTTCGAGCGGAGTAATCACAATATTCTCTATCGGAACCGACGTTTTCCGTTTTACAATATCTTCAATCTGAGCTCGCTTGTCATCTGCCATATACTCCTGCGGTACAATAATGTCAGCCGATTCATTGGTCAGATTCACCACTACGTTTGCAAATCCTTTTGCTTCCAGTAAAAGTTCTGCGGCTTCTTCCTGTTCTGCAAGGTCTGTCATTTCTACCATTGAAGCAATTGCCTCCTGTTTTTTATCCTCTCCTATATTTTCGTTATTGATGATTCCCATCAGTGTTTCTTTATTTGCAGAACGTACCTGCTCCCGATTTAGTTTTGCCTGTGCAGCAAAAGTCGATGCGCCTGTTAATACTGCTTCTCCAGGTGTCTCGGCAGATGCACTCGCTTCTCCTGCCTGATTGTCCCCTGCTGCCTGATTTTCTTCTAACAGGGCACTTTCATCCGTCAAATCATAATCCAGACTGTCAATCTCTTCCACAATTCCATCTGTTCCTGCTGTTTCCTGCGCCTCCGTATCTGAAGTATCCGAAACAGCACCTGTTTTCTGTAGTACCTTATCCATTCCCAGATGTGTGTCTGAGTAATTAATGTAGCCGGCAACCGCAATCATAATTGCCAAAGCAGTAATAATCACCTGATTTTTCTTAAAAATCTTTTTCACCCACGCTTCTCCTTTAATTCATTTTCATTACTTTTATTCTATGGGCTTCCACCTGAAATAATGCCTGCACTGCCTCCTGAATATTCTGTACCACTACCGGATTATCTGCTCCCTTTGCAAGAATCAAAACTCCGCTGATTTTCGGATACTTCTGCATTTTTACATAAGGAGTCTGATTTCCCGTTGCATCTTTTTCAAACACCGTCTGGTTTTCATCCTTTTCTACTACATTTTCCCAACTGTTTTCAAAGGTTAAAAATACCTTCGTCTCACCTGCCCCCTCCGATTCATTGAGCATGTTTTGAAGTCTTGCCTGTATCTGCTCCTGCCATACCCCTTCTTTTAAGTCTTCACTTTTCTCTTCTGTCGCTGTATTTGTCTTCTCATTTGTCGTCTCTTTTTTCACCGGAATTGCAAGTATCAGACACAAGATTCCAACTAACAGAGCAATCGCCAGATATTCTTTTTTTAATTTGTCCGGCAATCCTTTCATGGCTTGTCCACCTCTTCTTCTCTTTCCTGCCAGTAGCGGTTTTCTGCATCATACGCCTTTTGCTCCCATTCTTTTTGGTTCTCTGTCTCTCCTTGAAGTTCAATATCCGGCATCTCAAACATGGTTTCCTCTGCTCCTAAAAGTTTCCCTCCTGTTATAACCAAAACCCAGATAAATAAAAGTCCCATATAAAACTGAATGTATTTCTTATAACTGCCCTCCGGCAGAAAATGCAGAAGCGCAGACTGAAAGATAAAATAGCAGGCAACACTCTGCAGCCATGAACAAACTCTCTCCGGCATCGACTCCCCTCCCATATTGACTTGCCTGATTTTTATCTGCTGCTTCATTTATACCATACTATTTTCCGATAAATGAAATACTTAAAATTGCAATTGTGATAAAAATCAGAAGCTCCATACAAAGCAGTATCTTCAAAAATAAAACATAACCATTACCAATTGTGCTAAGTGCTCCTGTCATCCGCTTGTCCGATACCGGCTGTGTTACCGCTGCCAACAGTTTATATAAAAATGCAAGCAGCGCCAGACGAATCACCGGCCGGATTCCGATACAGACTAAAATAATAATTCCCACTACACCGATTCCATTTCGGATAATCACGGCTGTCCCAAGGGCAACTTCTGTCACTCCATTAATGGCATTTCCGATTCCGGGAATCGAAGCCGCTGTTTTTCCAATGATGTCCCGCTTTAGAGAGTCCATTGCCGGTCCAATCATATTTTGAATCAACTGCATGCCAAGCACCACCGCCATACAGCTTTTTAAAGTCCATTCAATCAAGGTCTGCAACAGCTCTGCCATTTTCGACAAAAAATCTTCGCTGTGAAGATAATTGACCAGTTCTACAAGAGCCAATACATAAATTGCCGGAATCATGCCTTTTAAAAAGACAACCTGAATCACATAAATTAAAAACAGTACTGCTTCATAAAAAATCATTGCCGTCGCACTTCCCGAGGAAGCCGTAACCGCAAGAAAATAAGACGGCATTAAAGCTTTTAAAAATAAAATAAAATTTTCCAGAAGTTCTTTTAACTCTACTCCCATACTTCCAAACGATTTTATCAGTACTGCAAGCAAAAGCATATAAGTAATATAAAAGCTGGTTTCTCCGGTTTTTCCATCTCCAAATACTGCTGTAAAATTAGAAAACACAGCTGCAAGAAGTACCAAAAGTACAACTTGAAACATTGCCTTTTGTTCTCTTTGAAGCTGTGCTTTTACTATATTTTTAAACCACTTGCTCATTGTCTCTTTTTGAAACAGAGACTCTCCTTTTAAAATCTGATTCAAGATTTCTTCTATGGAAAAGCTATCCTCTTTTAAAATCTGATTGACTGCATCCTGCATTTGCCCAAGTTCCATATCTTCCATCAGCTTCTGTCTTGTTTCTTCTTCCTGCTGTTCTCTCTGTTTTTGCCCTGCCTGTACAAAAGTTGCTCCAAATTCCAGACAGATCAAAAAAACTACCAGTATGAATTGAAAATTTTTTCTTTTCATAATAAAAAATTATGAATGGTCTCAACCAGTGCCAGTAACACCGGTAAAGATAACACCATAAGATAAAGTTTCACAAATAACTCAATCTGTCCTGCAATTGCTGCATATCCGGCATCTTTGCAGATACTTGATGAAAACTGTCCAATGTAGGTTGCTCCTGTCATTTTAAGCAGAACAATCACATACTTTTCATCTACCGGAAGAAACTCCTGTATTTTTTTGATACTCTCAAACAGATAGGATAATTTTCCCACTGCATAGCCTAAAATACAGATTCCAATGACAAGGCTCAGATAAACAGAATACTCCGGCTTACTCTCTTTTAAAAAGAGTGCCAAAAGAACCCCCGTAATTCCAATCATCACAATTTTAACAACTTCCATCCTGCCCCCTACAAAGAAAACAAATCTTCAATCGTCTGAAAGAGTTCGTAAATATAGGGAAGCACCCAGAACAGTACGACTAAAAGCCCTGCAAGACTGGTGAGAAAAGCAAGTTCTTCTCTCTGGCTGTGTTTTAAAATCTGACAAAGTACCGAAACAAGAATTCCGACTGCTCCAATTTTAAATAAAATCGTAACTTCCAAGTGCTTCCCTCCCCTGCAATTTCAGCTTTTTTTCGATTTTTTACTGCCAGAGTATAATTAAAAGAAAGATTCCTCCCATAACTCCCAGACTTTGATACAATTTTCTTTTTTGTGGAATTTCTTTTTGCAGATATTCAATTTTTTGTTCGAGTTCTTTTAAATATAGTTTCATTGCATTTTTCTGCATTTCCACATCCAAATATCCAAGGGATTCTCCAAAACGGGCAAATTCCTCTTTGTCTTCTCTTGTAAGTGCTGTATTTTTTAACTCCTCTTCCATTTCCCGCTCAAATAGACTGGAAAACCGGACTCCGTCAAAGGCATCTGCCCTGCCTGCTGTCCTCCTTAAAAAAGAATCAAACGGTCTTTTTACCTTCCCTGCACTGCTTTTTAGCGCTTCCGGAAGTGCTGCCTTTTTATAAAGAATCTCTCCTTGAATCAACAAAACAATCCTCTGTAATTCCTGAAGCTGTTCGATTCTTTTTGTAAACTGCCTGCTTTTTTGTACACCCAGCAAAGAAGACGCACTTAATATCAGACATGCACCTGCCACTCTTAACATAAAATTCCCTTTTTTCGGTTTTGGTCATACAGACACGTTCCTCTTTCATCAAAAATTGCCTTGACCCGTCCTGCCCTGTCCTTATTTTGCAAAATAATATAGCGTTCAAACACTTTTTCCTGCATAAGTCTCTGCATCAGCGGTTTTCGCTTCATATCATCAATGGAACTGCCATGAACCGTTGCAAACAACTTACAGCCACAGTGAATGACTGACTCAATCGCATGAATATCTTCATAATCGCCAAGTTCATCCACTGCAACCACCTCCGGAGACATCGAGCGAATCAGCATCATCATGCCCTCCGCTTTTGGACAACAGTCCAAAATATCCGTACGGATTCCCAAATCATTTTGCGGAATTCCCTGATAAGAGCCTGCAATCTCAGAACGTTCATCCACCACTCCCACCGTTTTCCCATCAAGATAACGATTTCCATCACTGACCTGACGGATTAAATCCCGAAGCAGTGTTGTTTTTCCGCACATCGGCGGAGAAATAATCAAGGTATGACACACATTATTTTTTTTTATAATATAAGGGAGAATTGGGGTCGCACACCCCTTTATCTGATGTGATAATCTCAGATTAATATAAGATATGTATTTTAGACTTTTTATTTTATCCCCATCTAAGACGGTTTTTCCGGCTATTCCGACCCGATGCCCGCCTTGAATTGTAATAAATCCTTTCCGGATTTCCTCTTCGAATGCATACATGGAATAATTACTGACATATTCCATTGTTTCCCGCAAATCTTCTGCCTCAATCATGCAGACATTCTGCATATTTTTGGTCAGCATTCCATCTTTTGCAACAAAGTATTCTTTCCCACCGTAAATTACAATCATCGGAGCATTGACCCGAAGCCTGATTTCATAAAGCTCTTCCAAATTAAATCCGGTCTTTTCGAGTATTTCCCGTATTTTAGCAGGAAAGAGATATGTAATTCCCTTTTCTTTCATCTTGTTCACCTCTTAGAATAATATATGAGGACAATCTTTATTTAATACAGGAATTTCTTTTTTCCTTTTTTTCTATGAAGCACTCGATTTTGCACTCTTCGTGCGCCGTTACACAGAGCCAGTAATCTTCGATTGAAAAACTTTCCTGCCATGCATTTCTTTCTAAAGTGTCAAATTCTCTCGTAATTCCCTGACCACTCCATTTTACATAGCTTTCCTTTTGGCTCCAGAGCCTGCAAAAGAAAGACTCTTTTTCCTCGGACTGTTCCAGCTGCAACAGCTCTTGTCTGGTTAAAATTCTCTTTAAAAGCCTTTGACTGTAAGGTTGTATTTTTTGGATATCAATTCCGATTTCACAGGTTGCCAACGCACAGACTGCATACGCTCCGGAATGGCTGATATTAAAAAAAGGAAAGCTGGCTTTGTCTTTAAAATATGGTTTTCCATGTGCTCCTATCTCTATACAGCTTTCTAACTCTTTTAAACTTTGTATTTTTGAAGTTCTCCACTCATTTACTGCACCTAATAAAAGCTGTCTTCCGGTCTTTCGTTCTCTTTCTCTCTTAGAACTTTCTTCTGTTACCGGATTTTCTATCTTTCCATAGTAAATCCATATCTGATTTCTCATTTTTTCTTATCCTTTTCTTCTAATACCAGACCACTTTCTGTTAAAAATCTGGAGACTTCCAATTCTTTCTCATGCCGGTTCTTTGCATATAAAATCCACAAAAACTTCCGTGCTCTTGTAATTCCCACATAAAACAGGCGTCTCTCTTCTTCTATACTGCTCTCTGTCACTGCCTTATGATACGGAAGGGAACCCTCGTTAACATCCATTAAAAAGACTGCATCAAACTCAAGTCCTTTGATACTGTGCAGAGTAGATATCGTAATTCCTTTTTTCTCTGAAACCTGTTTTTTTGCCTGCTCTTTTAACTGCTGTGTATACTCTTCTATATGGACAAACCATTCCGAAAATGACTTAAAGTTTTTTGCACTTGAAGCCAGTTCTTCCATCACTTCAAACAATTCCTCTGCCTTAATTTTCCGATACTCTGCGTACTCTTTTAAGTATTCTTCATAACCGATTCCATAACGAATATAATTAATCGCACCATAGGGTGTCATACGTTTTAAGGTATTCAAATCTTCTTCGAGTTTATCAATCCGGTCACACATCCAGTCTTTTTCCTCATAGAACCAGCGCAGTCCCTCAAAAGAAACCTGTGCATCATCCAAAGCATCTCTTGAAAAATAGCGGTTAGGACGATTCATAATCCTTAAAAATTCTTTTCGGCTTCTCTCACCCATTGCAATACGGATATAAGAAATCACATCCTGCGCAATCCAGTGTTCATAAAGATTTGGAAGCGTATCTCGCATACAAAATGGAATCTGATACTGCATCAGAGTTTCCACAAGAAAACGTGCTCCGGAATTGGTACGGTACAAAACTGCCATCTCTTCATAAGGAATCCCCTCTTTTAACAACTTCTGCACTTGACTTTTCACATACAATTCTTCCTGTTTTCCATCTTCAAATGCCTGTATTGTTACAGGATTTCCTCCCATTTTATCTGCAAATAATTCTTTTTTATAACGTCTTGAGTTTTTTGAAATCACTTTCTGTGAGAGCTCGACAATGGTAGTAACAGAACGGTAATTGCAGGCTAAAAGTTCTGTCTTTGCATCCGGATAATCCTCCGGAAAATGCAGCATAATCTCCGGCTTTGCACCTCGAAATGCATAAATCGACTGGTCATCATCTCCTACGATAAATAAATTATCTTCCGGCTTTGCAAGCAGTTTTACCACATCATACTGCAGTTGATTAATATCTTGAAATTCATCTACTAAAATATAGGAAAAACGCTTCTGCCAGCCTCTTAAAATATCGTTTCGATTTGTCAGAAGTTCATAAGTATATAATAAAATATCATCAAAATCAAGCAGTTTTGAAGTTTTGCATCGCTTCACATAAGCCTGATAAATCGCACGGAATGTATCATCCGGACAATTGGCTGAATAATAATGTTCGAGTGGAATCCGCCCGTTTTTTACCATGGAAATTTCCTGTACCAGTCCCTGAAAAAATTCTTTTTCATCTTCTATCGTAAGTTTCTGACGGTACACGATTTCTTTTAAGATATCATACTTACGCTCTTCACTTAAAATGTTCTGCACACTTAAGTGATAGGCATATTTTAAAATACTGTAATAAACACCATGAAACGTACCAAAGGTAACCTGTTCATAAGGCGCATTCACATTTTTTTCTTTACACAGGCGTAAAAAACGCTCCTTCATCTCTCTGGCAGCAGCCTTTGTAAAGGTCACCACCAGAATAGAAGAAGGAGTCACTTTTTTTTCTTGTATTAAATTCACCACTCGTTTTGTAATCGTCGTTGTTTTCCCTGAACCAGGACCGGCAAGAAGCATCATCGGTCCTTTATCATGGGAAATCGCACGGTTTTGTGCTGAATTTTCTTTCATTTACTTTTCTCCAGTTCAAATTGTTTCAACCCACAGTCGGTAATTTCACAGAGTCTGACATGTCAGCAAAACGCTGACTGTGGTTTACCTCATGTCAGTGGGGGATACCGATTTCTCTCCGCCCATCACTGCCGTTAACCTTTCTGTTTACAATTTCTCTCACCACCTATAGAGGTGGGAGAATCCTTGCTATATTTGTTGAATTAAGAAAGTTTTTCTACTGCTGCTTTTAAACGTATAATGGATTCATCTTTTCCAAGTACTTCAAGGATTTCTGTTGCACCGGCAGGTGTCATCTGTTTTCCTGAAAGTGCGGTACGAATCGGCCATAAAATCTGTCCGTTTTTGTATCCGTTTTCTTTTGCAAATCCACACAATAATTCGTATAATGCATCGTTTGTGTAATCTTCGTGTGCTTCTAATACCGGAATGATTTTATTTAATACTTCTAAAGAAATTTCCGGATTTGTTTTCATTTTCTTATGAGTATACATTGCAACATCGTATTCCGGAACTACTTCAAAGAAGTCAATTAAATCCGGAATGTCCGGGAATACTTCGATTCTGGTTTTTACCATCTGTGCAATTTTCTTTAAATCTAAGTCTTTTTTAATTACACTCTGAATGTATGGAAGTGCCATTTCATAGAATTTATCAAAATCCATTGCTTTAATGTATTCGCCATTCATCCATTTTAATTTTGTCATGTCAAACACAGCCGGAGATTTGCTCATGTGATGGTAATCAAATTCTTTTACCAGTTCTTCAAGGCTGAAAATCTCACGATTGTCCTGTGGACACCATCCAAGCAGTGCAACGTAGTTTACGATTGCTTCTGTTAAGAATCCCTGCTCTAATAAATCTTCATAAGAAGAATGTCCGGAACGTTTGCTTAATTTTTTATGTTCTTCGTTTGTGATTAACGGACAGTGTACATAAGTCGGGATTTCCCATCCAAATGCTTCATAAATACGATTGTATTTCGGTGAAGAAGAAAGATATTCATTTCCTCTTACAACGTGTGTGATGTTCATCAGATGGTCATCGATTACGTTTGCAAAGTTATAAGTCGGATATCCATCGGATTTAATCAGAATTAAATCATCTAATTCATCATTCTGTACGGTGATATCTCCATAAATATCATCATGGAAGGTTGTTGTACCTTCTGTCGGCATGTTAAAACGAATAACATGCGGTTCTCCTGCTGCCAGTTTTGCTTCAACTTCTTCTTTGCTTAAATGCAGGCAGTGTTTATCATAAACAGAGATTTCTTTTCCATCTTCTCCAACGTTGGATTTTAAAGATTCCAGACGTTCTTTGGTACAGAAACAGTAATAAGCATCTCCCTGCTCAATTAACTGTTTTGCATATTTTAAATAAATTCCCTGTGCATTTCTTTCACTCTGAACATAAGGACCATATCCGCCATCTTTATCCGGACCTTCATCATGAACCAGACCTGTTTTTGCCAGTGTACGGTAAATAATATCCAGTGCTCCGTCTACGAAACGTTCCTGATCGGTATCTTCAATACGAAGCATAAAACTTCCGTTTTCATGTTTTGCAATTAAATAAGCATATAATGCAGTTCTTAAATTTCCGACATGCATTCTTCCTGTCGGGCTTGGTGCGAATCTTGTTCTTACTGTACTCATTTTATTCTATCTCCTTAAAAATCGTCTTTTTCAGACTTTTTTCTCGACTCCATCGATACGCCTAAAATTATACCTTATGAATTTTGACTTTTCAAGTGCTAACTATTCTTGAAATACCCGATAAGCAAAAAAGAATCCTGATTTCAGGACTCTTTTTGTTATCGTTTTATCGAAACTCTTCCATAATCTCTGCTACTGTTTCTATCTTATCTGCACGATATGCATTTTCCCCGCAAAACAGCAGACCTTCATCCACTCTGCCCTCTGCTGCATTAACCAGCGCTTCTGTAATACAGTATGGAATCGTCTTTTTATCACAGGTCACAATACACTGATAGCAGTGTTTGATTTTGCATTTTTCTGTTTTTACTTTTTCCAGAAATGGATTTAAAATCGCACGTCCCGGCATCCCAACCGGACTTTGTACAATCTTTATGTCTTCTTTTGTTGCCTTGATATAGCTTTGCTTGTAGGCTTCATCGGCATCACATTCTTTTGTTGTCACAAATCTTGTTCCCATCTGAACTCCATCTGCACCAAGTTTCATAACGTGTTCCATATCTTTTCGTTCATAAATTCCGCCGGCAACTACTACCGGAATCTTTTTTGAGAATTTCTCACTATACTCTTTTACTTTTTCAATAATCGAGACAATCACGTTATCGTAAGCTTCATCTGTAACAGTTTCTAATTCTTCTCTTGAAAATCCAAGATGTCCGCCTGCTTTTGGTCCTTCAATTACAACCAAATCCGGTGCTGTCTGATATTTTCGCTCCCACATCCTGCAGATAACTGTCAAAGATTTCAAAGAAGAGACAATCGGTGCAATCTTTGTTTTGCTTCCCTCTACATATTTAGGAAGGTCAATCGGCAGTCCGGCTCCGGAAATAATAATGTCAATTCCGGCTTTTACGGCTGATTTTACATACTCTTCATAACGCTGTGTTGCCACCATGATATTCACTCCGAGCACTCCGCCTTTTGCCAGTTCTCTTGCCTTTTTAATTTCTTTTTCTATTGCACGGAAATTTGCCTCAAATGGTTTTTCATAAAAGTCCGGTTCTCTCCAACCTATCTGAGCGGTTGAAATTACACCAAGCCCGCCACAGGCAGAGACATTTCCTGCAAGTCCTGAAAGACTGATTCCAACGCCCATTCCGCCCTGCACAACCGGAACTTTCAATTCCAAATCCCCTATTTTTAATGATTTGCTCATATTTTTTCCTGCCTATTTCTTCTTATCTTCTTAAGTTCTTACATCTTGCGGAAACGTTCATAACGGTCTTCTGCCAGTTCTTCTCTTGTTTTTTTATCCATTCTCTGAAGAAATTCCCGCATCTTCGTTTTCATATTCTCAGAAATTTCTTCTAAGTTTTCTTCACATGCCGGATATGGTTCTTCAATCACCTGTTCAATAATTCCAAGTGCCTTTAAATCCTTTGCCGTAATCTTCATAATTTCCGCAGCTTCTTTTGCTTTTTTGCTGTCTTTCCATAAGATAGAGGCAAATCCTTCCGGCGATAAAATCGAATAAGTGGCATTTTCCATCATCCAGACTTCATTTCCAACACCGATAGCAAGTGCACCACCGCTTCCGCCTTCTCCGATTACAATACTTAAAACCGGAACTTTTAAATCCGACATTTCCATTAAGTTTCTGGCAATCGCTTCTCCCTGTCCGCGTTCTTCTGCTTCAATCCCACAAAATGCTCCGGGAGTATCAATAAAATTGATAATCGGACGATTAAATTTTTCTGCCTGTTTCATCAGGCGAAGCGCTTTTCGATACCCTTCCGGAGACGGCATCCCAAAATTTCTTGTAATATTATCTTTTGTATTACGACCCTTTTGTACTCCAATAACCGTAACCGGCTGTCCGTCTAATAATGCAAGTCCACCAACCATTGCCCCGTCATCTCGAAAGGCACGGTCCCCATGCAGTTCCATAAAGGTATCAAATATCTTTCCAATATAATCCAGACTGGTTGGTCTTTTAGAATCACGAGCTGTTTCAACCCGCTCCCATGCAGTCATTTCTTTTTTTCTGGTTCTTCGCTTCTTTGTTTCGATTTTCTGTTCCTGCTCGCCCTGAAAACAAATTTTATTAAACTGACTGTAACTTGCATTTCGCTCATGCAGTTTTACAAGACCGGATAGAGTTCTTCGTAAATCATTTCGTTTTACAATTCCATCAATAATTCCATGTTCCACTAAAAATTCAGAACGCTGGAATCCTTCCGGAAGTTTTTGTCCAATTGTCTGTGCAATCACTCTTGGACCGGCAAATCCAATCAGTGCTCCAGGTTCTGCCAGAATAATATCTCCAAGCATTGCAAAACTTGCGGTCACTCCTCCTGTTGTCGGGTCTGTCAGCACCGGAATGTAGAGCAGTCCTGCTTTACTGTGTGCTTTAATTGCCGCAGAAGTTTTCGCCATCTGCATTAAAGAAACCATTCCCTCCTGCATCCTTGCTCCGCCCGAACAGCAAAATAAAATAACCGGAAGTTTTTCTTTTGTCGCACATTCAAATGCTCTGGTAATTTTCTCTCCTACCACATATCCCATGCTTCCCATTAAAAAACGGGCATCACAGACTCCAAGCACGACTCTTGTCTTATCAATCTGAGCTTCTCCGATTTTGATTGCTTCTTCTAAGTGAGTCTTCTCCTGCACTTCAGCAATTTTCTCTTCATAATTCGGATAATTTAAAAAGTTTTTTGTCTTAATATCCGTACTCCACTCTTTAAAACTTCCTTTATCTGCAATCATGCGGATTCTCGTCTTTGCCTTCATTCTAAAATATCCCTGGCATTTTGGGCAGACATAACTGTTTTTTACTACATCTTCTTTGTAAAGCAGTTCTCCGCATTTTGGACATTTTACCCACAGACCTTCTGGTACAGACGGACCAAACTGGGCTTCATTTATTTCTTCTGTTTTGGCTGATTCATTTGTCGATTTTTTAAATAAATCCTTCAATCTGGACATTTCGCCTGCTCCTTACTACTCATAATGTTCTTCAATAAAATGTGTGGTTACGTTTCCTTCTAAAAAATCTTTCTGATTTAAAATATCATACTGAAAATCCAGGTTTGTCTGAACTCCTTCAATGATGACTTCCCCAAGCGTACTTCGCATCTTTGCGATTGCAGACTCCCTGTCTTTGTCATATACAATCACTTTCATAATCATCGAATCATAATTGGGCGGAATCTGATAACCACTGTAGACTGCGGTATCAATTCTTACTCCGTTTCCTCCCGGAAGATACAGATTTTCAATCTTTCCCGGACACGGCATGAAATTTTTCTTCGGATTTTCTGCATTGATTCGACATTCAATTGCATGACCCTTAACCTGAATTTCCTCCTGCTTAACAGAAATCGGAAGTCCTGCCGAAATACGAATCTGTTCTTTAATTAAATCCACACCTGAAACAAATTCTGTCACCGGATGTTCCACCTGAATTCGGGTATTCATCTCCATAAAGAAAAATTCTCCTGTTTCTGAAAGTAAGAATTCAATCGTTCCGGCACTTTCATATCCGACTGCCTTTGCCGCACGAACTGCAGTTTCACCCATTTTTTTTCTGATTTCTTTAGTAATTGCACAACATGGAGATTCTTCTATCATCTTCTGATGACGTCTCTGAATCGAACAGTCACGCTCTCCAAGCTGAACGGCTGTTCCGAATTTATCTCCTAAAATCTGTACTTCTACATGACGAGGACGTCCCACATAGCGTTCCAGATACATCGTATCATCTGCAAAGGAATTAATGGATTCTCTTTGTGCGGTATTAAAATTCTCTTCAAAATCTGCCTCACTTTCAGAAACTCTCATTCCTTTTCCTCCACCGCCGGAGGATGCTTTAATCATAATCGGAAATCCGATTTTTTTTGCTTCTTCTAAAGCTTCTTTTGCAGTATAAACCGGCTCTTTTGTGCCTGGAACGACTGGTACTCCAGCTTCCTGCATGGTCTTTCTCGCCTGCGATTTATTTCCCATTTTGTCAATTACATCTGCAGACGGACCAATAAATGCCACATTGCATTTTTCACACATTCTTACAAATTTACTATTCTCAGAGAGAAAGCCAAATCCCGGATGAATTGCTTCTGCCTTTGTTGCCACCGTCGCACTTAAAATTCGTTCCATATTTAAATAACTTTCCGAAGCCGGAGCCGGTCCAATACAGACTGCTTCATCTGCAAGCTGGGCATGAAGCGCATCTTTGTCTGCTTCTGAATAAACCGCAACTGTCTTAATTCCCATTTCACGACACGCTCTGATAATACGGACCGCAATTTCTCCGCGATTTGCAATTAATATTTTATGAAACATTTTTCCACACTCCTATCCGATTGCAAATGTCAGTTCTGCCGAGACTGTAATCTTGCCCTCCTGATTTTTGGCAACCGCTTTTCCTACTCCAATCGGTCCTTTTTCTTTTATAATTTCAAGCTCTAACGTTAACACATCACCCGGAACGACTTTTGTCTTAAATTTTGCATTGTTAATTGCACCAAAATAAGCAGTTTTTCCTTTATTTTCCGGCTTACTTAAAATTGCAACAGCACCGACCTGCGCAAGTGCTTCAATCTGTAAAACGCCTGGCATCACTGGCTCCTGTGGAAAATGTCCTGCAAAATATGGCTCGTTGTAGCTGACACATTTTCTTCCGACTGCACGTACACCTGGCTCTAATTCTTCAATCGTGTCAATTAATAAAAATGGCTGTCTATGAGGAATAATCTCCATAATTTCTTTTGTTGTAAGCTTCATCTGATTTCTCCTAACCAATGACAAATAATGGCTGTCCATATTCTACAACCTGTTCATTTTCAATCTGAATTTCTTTTACGACTCCGTCAAATTCGGACTCGATTTCATTCATAAGTTTCATTGCTTCTACAATGCCAAGCACCTGACCTTTTTTTACGGTATCTCCTACTTTTACAAATGGAGCAGAATCCGGTGAAGAAGCACTGTAAAATGTTCCAACTAATGGAGACTTTACAACATTTCCATCTACTTTTTTAATTTCTTTTGGTTCTGCTGGCTCAGCATCAGCTATCGCAACACTTTGAATTTCTTTTGGTACGCTTTCCTGCTTCTGAACTACTACTTTGGACTGTTTATCTGTTTTCATGGAAAGCTTAAAGCCGTCTTCTTCTATCTGGAACTGTGTCAGATTAGAATCACTGACGGTCTTGATTAATTCAATCATTTTTTCAAATTCCATTTTAAGCTACCTCCTAGTCATTCCATTTCTTAAGCAACAGACTGGCATTATGTCCACCAAACCCCAGAGAATTTGTCAGTGCATACGGAATTTCCATTCCTACTCCGCTTCCCGCTACATAATCCAAGTCACATTCTTCATCTTTTACCTGATATCCTGCTGTTGTATGTACATAATTGTTTTCCATCTGTTTTACACAGGCAATCACTTCCACTGCTCCCGCTGCTCCTAAAAGATGTCCAATCATGGATTTTGTAGAATTGATTTTCATCTTATAGGCATGTTCTCCAAACAATTTTTTAATTGCTCTTGTCTCAAATAAGTCATTATGATGAGTACTTGTTCCATGTGCATTGATATAAGTAACCTCTTCCGGCTGAATTTTCGCTTCCTTGATTGCATTTGCCATTGCATTTGCAGCACCTTCTCCATCTTCTGCCGGAGAAGTGATATGATAAGCATCGCTGGTTGCTCCATATCCAACGATTTCTGCTAAAATCTTTGCACCACGTTCTTTCGCATGTTCCAATTCTTCTAATACGACAATTCCGGCGCCCTCTCCCATTACAAATCCATCCCGCTCTTTATCAAACGGAATCGAACAACGGTCCGGATTTGTGGATTTTGAAAGTGCAGTCAACGCAGCAAATCCGCTAATTCCAATCGGACTGATTGCGGCTTCTGTTCCACCTGCTACCATGACATCCGCATCACCAAACTGAATACTGCGATACGCTTCACCGATACAGTTTGTTCCTGTTGCACAGGCAGTTACGACATTTAAGCTCTTTCCTTTTAACCCAAACTGAATAGACACATTTCCTGCTGCCATGTTGGAAATCATCATTGGTACTAATAAAGGATTGATTCTGTTTGGTCCTTTTTCTAATAATCTGGTGTGTTCACGTTCCATTGCCTGAAGGCTTCCGATTCCTGAACCAACTGAACAGCCCACACGGTAAGCATCTTCTTTCTCCATGTCAAGACCTGCATCTTCGATGGCTTCTTTTGTAGCTGCGACCGCATACTGGCAGAACAGCTCCATTCTCTTTGCTGCCTTTGCATCCATAAATTCTTTTCCGACAAATCCTTTTACTTCACCGGCAAGATGTGATTTATATTCAGAGGCATCAAAACGGGTAATTTCTCCAAATCCATGTCTGCCTTCTTTTAATCCATTCCAGAACTCTTCTACATTTAATCCAAGCGGAGTGATTGCTCCCATTCCTGTTATTACTACTCGTCTCATAACGTCCTCCTACATGCTCATTCCGCCATCGACACTGATGACCTGACCTGTGATATAATCTGCTTCTTCTGATGCTAAAAATGCAACTGCATTTGCAATTTCTTCTGGTTTTCCAAATCTTCCAAGCGGAATCTGTTTGCAGGAAGTTTCTTTCACAGCTTCTGGTAACACTTCTGTCATATCCGTCTCCACAAATCCCGGAGCAACCGCATTGACGGTAATTCCACGGCTTGCAAGTTCTCTTGCCATTGTTTTCGTCAGACCAATCACACCGGCCTTGCTTGCTGAATAATTTGCCTGTCCCGCATTTCCAAGGATTCCGGATACCGAAGAAATATTGATAATTTTTCCGCCTTTTTGTTTCAACATCCATCTCGTTGTGTGACGAATTGTATTAAATGTTCCTTTTAAATTTGTCTCAATGACAGCATCAAAATCTTCTTCTTTCATTTTCATAATCAATCCATCTCTCGTAATTCCGGCATTATTTACCAGAATATCAAGATGTCCATACTGTGCAATCACATCTTTTATCATTTTTTCGCAGGCTTCAAAATCACTGACACTGCACTGATATGCAGATGCAGTTCCTCCATTTTCCAAAATGGTTTTTACGACTTCTTCTGCTCTTTCTTTTGAGCCGTTATAATTTACCACTACCACTGCACCCTGCCCTGCAAGTTTTAAGGCAACTGCTCTTCCGATTCCTCTTCCTGCGCCGGTTACTAATGCGATTTTTCCTTCTAACATGATTCTGCCTTTCTTAATTTCAAATTTCAAATCCGTTTATTGTCAAGCGGATATTCGCAATCCGCTTTCGCTACTTGCTCATAACCAAATAGCTGCTACGCAGCTTATCAGAAGGGGCTTACCCCCTCCTGATACAAGGAAGTCCCCTGCTTATTGCTTTTTGCAATTGAAGCAGGGGACTTCCTTGATTTGGTTAAAATGCTAAAAAGCGTCTTTCTTTTATCAAAGACGCTTTCTTTCTGCCTGAAGCCACTGTTCTGCTTCTTCTTTCCATGCTTTTCTAAGCCGTTCTAATTCCGCTCTTGCTTTTTTCTGCTTTCGAATTCGAATCAGCCGGACAATACAGACCCAGAGACCCATAATGCTCACAATTGTAAATCCTATTGCAAGGAATAAAAATACTTCTCTCTGATTCTGTGCCAATATTATTGAACCTGACTTCCACAATGTTTTTATTTTTGTTAATAAAGTTTCTACGAAAGAGCCTGTCAGATTTCCTGCTTTTTTCGCAAGTTCCACTACAGAAGGCAGTTCTTTTGATAATTTTTGAGCCTGCGTAATCATCCCTGAAAAACCAATGCTCATTTTTTCCGCAAATGAAACTTCCTTCGGTGTATTTTTTGCGCTTTGTTTTTTTAAAGACTTTGATTCTTCTTTTTTATAATCTTCTGATGACGTCGGTATTTCTTCTGAATCGGTATTTTCTTCTAAATCTGTATTTGCTTCTGCCTCTGTCTGTGCTCCCGGTGTATCTGCTTCTGTCTGTCGGTTTAATTCACTTACATCATTTTCGTTTGTATCTATGTTTTCTTCTGCAGAAACTGCTGCTTCTTTGCAGGGCACTTGCGTTTCATAAAAACAGAACATCCGCCTGCCATCTGTTCTATCTTCATCTACAACTGCAATATACGTTCCCTCTGCTGTTTCACATAAGCCCTCCGGCTCATCATTGGAAACACCCTCAAACGGAAAATTCAATTTAGAACAACTTACTAATTCTTTTGTCTCAAGAGAATATACGTTTAAATAATCTCCAATTCCCATATTCAAGGTCAACGGAAAATTTAGAATATATTCATCTACTAACTGTAAATCCTGAAAATTCGTTCCAACAGAAGTTCCCTCATATCTTCCAAGATCCTCTGCTATCTGAAACTGATTATCTAAAATCTTAAAACTGTATCCACCCTCTACGTTCGTCTGTATCACATATTGGTCCGTTTCTTCTCGATAGCCAATTCCAAGTATATTATAATCATCGCTGATTTTAATCTTTCCCTTATATGCCAGTGTATTGGCATCCATTACAAAAAGACAACCCCGATTTTCCGGATTCTGGCTTGTATAAGGGGCAACATAAATCTCTTCTTTTGCCTGATTATAAGCCATTCCATTTCCATGTTCCCAGTTATTATCCGTATTTCTTAATGCAAGCGAATACTGTTCAACCGGATTTCCATCTGCATCTGTGTCATTTTTATAATAAGCAGACACGGTGTCAGGTGTATCCTGAGCATCATTCGTATTTTCAATACAGATAATATAATTTTTTGTTGCACAGATTGACTGAACAACACCTTGAGGTGCAATCAACGCTTCTTCATGCACTTTTTTCCATTCCAGATTTTCAAATGCTGTTACATCGGCAATCTCTGCATAACACGTCTTTGACATCCAGGCAAGCAGCAGGAAGCCTAATATCATTCCTGCCAGTGACCTGTATTTTTTCATAACTTATAAAATCCTTTCTTTTACCGGATATTTCTGCCTTATCCTCTTGACAGCTCTTTTAAGGCATTTACCGCTGCCTTAATTTCTTCTTCGGTATTAAACCAGGAAAAAGAAAACCGCACACAGCCTTGTTTTTCGGTTTTCAATGCCTGATGCATCAAAGGTGCACAATGTGCTCCTGCTCTCGTGTAAATTTCATATTCTTCTGCGAGAATATCACTGACATAAGCAGAATCCAAATTCCCCAAATTCAAAGCAAGCACAGGTAGATGCGGTACGCCCTCTTCTGGAAGTCTGCCATAAAAATGAATCTTCGGAATTTCTTTTGCATTTTCATAAAATAACCTTAATAACTTCTCTTCTTTTTTCTGAACTGCTTCCACAGTGGTCTGATTCAGCCATCCAATTGCCGCTAAAAGCCCTGCAATTCCATGTCCGTTTAATGTTCCGGCTTCCAGATGTTCGGGCAATTCCTGTGGCTGTTCCTTTAAAAATGACAGGACGCCTGTTCCTCCACTCTTTAACGGCCGGATGGAAATCTGTGGACGAATACAGATTCCTCCTGTACCCTGTGGTCCCATAAGTCCTTTATGTCCGGTAAAACAAAGAATATCAATCTGGTTTTCTTTCATGGAAATTGGAATACAGCCTGCGCTTTGAGAGGCATCCACAATAAATAATAATTGATGTGCCCTGCAGACTGCTCCAATCCGCTTAATATCAACCAGATTGCCTGTTACATTTGATCCATGCGTACAAATCACAGCCTTTGTATTACACTTGATTGCAGATTCCAGTTTCTCATATAACACATCTGCCTGTTCATCTACACCGATTATGCTGAGTTCCACACCTCTTTCCTGCTCCATATAAAGCGGACGCAGGACGGAATTATGTTCCAGCACAGTGGTAATCACATGGTCCCCCTTTGAAAATAATCCCTGAATAACAGTATTCAGTGCTTCTGTTGCATTGGAGGTAAATACCACACCAGATGGATGATTCAAATCAAAAAATTCGGAAACTGCCATTCTTGCCTGATAATGCAGTCTTGATGCTGATAATGCAGTCTGATATCCGCCTCTTCCGCTGTTTCCCATCTGCTCCATTGCATTCCAGACTGCCTCTTTTACGCAATCCGGTTTTTTAAGTGTCGTGGCACTGTTATCCAGATAAATCATTTCTCTTACTCCTTACTATCTGCATGTACTCTCTAAGTCTTTATTCTACTTACTTTTATAACAAAGAGAGTTATT
>ERZ869983.197-NODE-197-length-20543-cov-5.302697_pt1 | contig 20543 bp, 14 predicted proteins | sample MGYA00521106_ERZ869983 | MGnify/ENA primary metagenome ERZ869983 (study PRJEB32232, sample SAMN07284972) | human gut metagenome | biome: human-associated habitat; material: feces | host: Homo sapiens | place: Tanzania | collected 2014-04-05 ...
AACTTAATATCACTACATTTCCATAAGGTTTCTTGAGCATTGACCATATTAACATTTTCTAAAGAAATATGTGTCCCTCTTCTAAATGTTTTAGGCGCATCAATCACGCTATCTTTAATATTAATATGATGAGTATACCAAATACCTGATCTAGCAGTTTCAAGTAAGGTACTGTTTTCTACATTGATATGATTACAATACCATAGTGGATATTTCCACTTAAAAATACTTCCACTAATATCTATATGATCACTTTCTTTTAAAGGCGATTCTCCATCTGCAAAAATACTATCTTCTACTTTTAAATCATGACTTTTAAATAAAGCTCTTTCTCCTTTTAGATAAACTTGTTTAACTAATTCCATTCTATTCTTCCTCCATTTTTTTCTTTAGTGAATAAATCAAATAATCTAAACAATCTATTTTCTTTTGTTCTTCATGTAATTTATCTAACAAACAACAACGATGACACTGTAATGATTTAATAAGCATTTTTAAATCATCATTATTATATTTTTTGATACACTGTGTAATAAGTTGTTCATCACAACCAGCATCCTTTAAATTCATAATTAAATCTTCAATGATTTCCTTTTTCATAGCTTTCACCACTTTCCTTTATTATTGTAATTCTTTGTCCTTGTATTATCAAATGCCTATAACAAATACATTTTTATACTTGAAAAGCATAACAAAGATCTTTAAAATAAAAACAAAGGATGTGAAATCATGGAACTTAGACTATTACAATATTTTCTTGCCATTGCAAGAGAGGAAACAATTTTAAAAGCAGCAGAAAGCTTACATGTTACCCAACCAACTTTATCAAGACAGATGAAAGAACTTGAAGATCATTTACAAAAACAACTTTTTATTCGTGGTAATCGTAAGATTACTTTAACGGAAGAAGGTATTTTGCTTCGCCAACGTGCTGAAGAAATTGTCAGTTTGGTTGAAAAAACAGAAAGTGAAATTATGTTATTCGATGAAACCTTAAGTGGTGAAGTCTGTATTGGCAGTGGAGAAACATTAGGTATCGAAATCATTTGCAAAGCCATTCAACGTGTACAAGAAGATTATCCACGTATCCAATTTCATTTATTTAGTGGGAATGAACAAGATGTGACAGATCGTCTTGAAAAGGGTCTGATTGATTTTGGGGTGATTATTGAACCTTCTAATATTTATAAATACAATCATTTATCTTTACCTTACCAAGACTTATGGGGAATCTATATAAAGAAAGAACATCCTCTTGCCTTAAAAGAATCAATTACACCTCAAGATTTAATTGATGTTCCTCTTCTTTGTTCCTCACAAGAATTAAAATATAAACAAATAGAAAACTGGGCCAATTCTTATTTTTCTAAATATCATATTATTGCAACCTATAACTTAATTTATAATGCCAGTATTCTAACAAAGGAATGTAATGGGGCTGTGATTTCTTTAAAAAACCTCATTGATACAAGTAGTGAAAGTTCTTTGTGTTTTAGACCCCTTGAACCACAAATTACTTCATCACTTGCCTTTATTTGGAAAAAATATCGTGTTCTTTCAAAAACTGCACAGTATTTCTTAAAAGTGTTAGAAGAAGAAATAAAAAAAAGCTCATAAATGCCCACAAATCAATAAAAATATGATAAAGTAAAATAAATCATTCATTAAAGAAGGAGTGCCTATGAAAAGAAAAAATAAAGGATTTACTCTTGTAGAAATAATAGTAGTTCTTCTAATTATCGCCATTCTTGCAGCTATCGCTATTCCAGCTTGTCAAGGATACCTTGAAGAAAGTCGTGAATCGCGTGACCTCATCAACGTTCGTGCTGCTTGTACAGATATCATTGCGATGGGAAAAACAGGATATAAAACAGATATTGTAAGAGAAGTAGAACTTACACAAAAGAAAGATGATTGGCAAGCTTTTGATTCTGTAACTATTGCTGGTATTACGCACAAGAAATCAGATCGTGGCACTGATAACTGGAAAGGAATTCCTAAAGCCGGTGGTGTTTGTGAAATCTCATACAATAAAGAAAAGAATACTGTTGTTTTTAATTGGAAAGGAAGTAAGACAGAAGAATCCACTATTGATTTTTCATCGGGTTTACATCAAGCGTTAGACGCCAGTGGTTTATTAACCGGTACTCTAAATGGTACGCATTTTTTTGAAATTGATTCAACATACAGTAAATCAGATATGGCTAAGGAAATAAGAAAGTACATTAAAGATAACAGTTTGTTAAACCATGGCACATGGGCCTATTATGGAGATGCAACGAAAAAATCTAAAAGATATTTATTTTGGACTTCATTTGATTTGAATAAAGATAAATCTCTTGCTAACAAAGAGATTCCTGTTATTATTAGTACAGCTGATGGAAAATACTACGTTTCATCATCAAAGGCTACTCAAAGAAATTACAACGGCGTAACTTATATAACTATTGTTGATAAAAAGGGTAATAGCAGTCAATACAAACCATACATAGAAAAAGGGACAAAATATGACTCACTTGAAGATGCTTATAAAGCTTATGCTGAGGTTGTAAAAAACAATTATTCTGATTACAAAGATACTTTACCACAATAGTAATAACAAAGTAATAAAAGAGCTCAATTGAGCTCTTTTACTATTATTTTAAATCTTCTCCATTTGTTTCGATAACTTTTTTATACCAATAGAAAGATTCTTTTCTTCTTCTTGCAAAATCTCCTGTACCATCATCATATCTTTCTACAAAGATAAATCCGTAGCGTTTTGCCATTTCTCCAGTTGAAGCAGAAACTAAATCAATACATCCCCAAGGTGTATATCCTTTTAAATCAACACCATCTAAAACAGCTTCATGCATTTGTTCAATATGGCTTCTTAAATAATCAATACGATAGCTATCTCTTACTTTACCATCTTCATCAATTGTATCATAAGCCCCTAACCCATTTTCTACAACAAAGATAGGTAATTGATAACGATCATAAATTTCATTTAGTGAATATCTTAAACCTACTGGATCAATTTGCCATCCCCAATCAGAAGCTTTTAAGTATGGATTAGGAACTCCACCTAAGATATTTCCTTTTCCACCTTCTTTTGTTTTATCAGCAGTTTGACAGTTTGACATATAATAAGAACATGTATAGAAATCTACTGGACCAGTTGCAAGAATTTCTTCATCTCCTTCTTCCATTTTAATTTCAATATTATTTTCTTTAAAATATCTCTTTATGTAGTTTGGATATTTACCACGACATTGAACATCACTGCAGAACCAGTTCATTAGGTGATTCTTTTGTTGATTTTCAATTTGATCATCTGGATTACATGTAAGCCCATAGCTTGTTGCCATAATTTGCATACATCCTACTTGATAGTTTGGATCAATTTCATGTGCCATTTTCACTGCTAAAGCACTTGCTATAAATTGATGATGTAATCCTTGGAAACGGTTTTGAGGAACATCTACTTGATCCATAAATTCCATTTCTTTAATCTCATTTAAAATACCTTGTCCTAAAAATGCTCCCATTGCTGTTGTTGCACTATTGATTTCATTAAATGTTAGCCAATATTTTACTTTTCCCTTATAGCGAGTAAAAATAGCTCTACAGAAATTTAAGTAACAATCAATCATACGACGATCTACCCATGAATTCCATTTTTTTGTTAAGTTAAATGGTACTTCATAGTGAGAAATTGTAATGAGTGGTTCAATACCATATTTTAAACATTCATCAATTAATTCTTCATAGAATTTTAAACCTGCTTCATTAGGTTTATCTTCATCACCATTTGGGAAAATACGTGTCCATGCAATAGAAAAACGATACATTTTAAATCCCATTTCCGCAAATAACGCAATATCTTCTTTAAAACGATGATAATGATCAATCGCATCATGACTTGGATAGAATGTCCCTTCTTCTAATACTGGTGTAATTCTTTTACTTTTTGTAGCAGTTCCTCCTGTACAAATATCCGGACAAGAAATACCTTTACCACCTTCTTGCCAGCCACCTTCTAATTGGTTAGCAGCTGTTGCTCCACCCCAATAAAATCCTTTTGGAAAACTCATTTTTCTTCCTCCTTGTTTTGATATACAAAATTTCAAAATTATTATAGTTTACCCTTTGAAAAAACGCTTATTTTTTTCAGTATTGTAAAATTACTTGACAAATACAAAAGGTGAACCTTAGTCCACCTCACTTATTTTTTTTACAACGACCGAACGCTTTGATTTCTTTCCTTCATACATCAATTTATCGGCTTTTTTAATTGCATCATTGACTTTTGAACTTCCATAAATACCCCCAACAGTAATTGATAATGATAAATCTTCATAATCATCTACTTTTGTTTGTTTTACACATTCACTAATTTGATACAAGCGACTTTTAAAAGCATCGTAATAAATATCTTGGAAAATAAGTACAAATTCATCCCCACCATAACGGATAAAGATATCATCAGATCGAATGCATGATTGAATGGCTTTAGAAACAGCTTTGATTGCTTGATCTCCAGCGTTATGACCATATTGATCATTAATTACCTTAAAATTATCAGCATCAATCATTGCTACTGCTGATACATCATTGATGTATTGAACGTATTCTTCATAATAACGTCGACTATAAGCATTAGTCAAAACGTCTGTATAGTATTCTTTATTATAAGTTACGATATCTTCTAAGAATCGTGTTTTTCCATGAGCTCCTAAAAGAATATCTTCTTTTGTTTTATAAACAAGTTCTAAGACCCAAGGATGCTCATCCACTTCTACATACTGCGCAATAATGGCATAAATGTCATGATCAACAAATTCTAATTTAAAAGCTTGTCCTTTTTTGATATACGCTTGCTTAGAAATACAATTGACACAAACATCTTTTCTTTTCCAGTAATCGTAACAATTGCCTTCAATAATTTCTATTTGATCATTCTCTGCTTTTGCGGATTGATGTTTTTGAAAATCTATCAAACGAACAACCGTAAAAATATCTTTTAAACGTTCAATAAAATCTTTTATTTCGGTATATGTATATTTTAAAGAACTACTTTCTTGCATATTATGTACAATTTGAATATTGTTGTCTTTAACAATTTTTCCAACAACACCTTTATAAACACTTCCATTCCATCGCGTACTTGCTTGTAAATGATACCATTGTTTTTGTTTTCCAGTTTGTGCATAAATCTTTAAATCAATCTCTGGATTTAAATGTGTTGTTTCTTTAATTTTATCTTTAAGTAATTTCATTGTTGATTTATTAAAGAAAGAAAATTCATGATTTATTGGATGATAAATTATTTCATCAATTCCTAGATCTTTTGCTGCTTGTGAAGAAATATAAACAGCATCTTTAAATGCATCGTATTCAAATGTCATTTCCTCGAAAGTTTTTATATTTTGAGACTCATTATTTTTTTCTTTAGGCATTTCACTTCTAAATTGTTTAATAACTAGCTCGTCTGTCATCTTTGAAACAACTGCTTGATCTGCATAATTTTCATTTTCAAATAAAGAAGCTTTCATTTCTTCACTAATATCACAAAGACATTCCAATAACAAAGGATTAAAAACCCCACATTGCCCATCAACAATCATTTTCATAGCTTGTCCATGACTATATGCTTTTTTATAGCAACGTTCGCTCGTAAGAGCATCATAAACATCCGCAATTGAAACAACTTGTGCTGAAATAGGAATTTGATCACCAACTAATCCATCAGGATAGCCATGTCCATCATATCTTTCATGATGCCAACGACATATTTGATAAGCGTACTTCAATAAATCATTATTATTGTAGTTAGGAACTGTTTTCAACATTTCTGCGCCAATCAAAGAATGTTGTTTCACGATTTCAAATTCATCTTTTGTAAGTCGCCCCGGTTTATTTAAAATCTTTTCATCAATCGAAATTTTTCCAATATCATGTAAAGATGAAGCTGTACTAATAAGTAAGATATCTGCATCACTTAACTTATATTCGTGCGATTTTTTACCCATTTGTAATAAAAGCATTTTTGTAATTGTTTGAATATGTTGTATATGTAAACCACTTTCGCCATTTCTAAATTCAACGATATGTCCTAAGACATTGATTAATGTCGTATTATTGTTTACTCTTTTTTGAATTTGTTGTTCTACTAAATGAACCAGTTTCTTTTGTTTTTCATAAAGCATTAAAGTGTTTTTAATTCTTCGGTTAATAATATAACTTTCAAAAGGTCTTCTGATATAATCAGTTGCTCCAAGTTCATAAGCCTTTTCCATAGAAGTCGTATCTCCTTCTGAAGAAATAATAATAACAGGAAGATATTCTAAATAACGTTGTTCCTTCATCTTTTCAAGAACTTGATAACCATCCATATTAGGCATTACAATGTCTAACAAGACTAAATCAATCGATTTATCTTCTTTTATCATTTCTAAAGCTTTTTTTCCATCTTCTGCTTCTAAAATTTGATATTGATCCCTCAATAATTCGCATAAAATTATGCGATTAATCTGGGCATCATCAACAATCAATATTTTTGCTTTTCTTTTTGGCATACACATACTCCTTCCATGGCTCATTTTTATCACTTTTTCACATTTTTATTTAGATACATATAGTGATCTGCTTTTTCAATAAATTTTGGAATATAATTTAATGAATCATCATATTTAGCATAACCAATACTTACCCTAAAATCTGGTAAACCTTCATAAGATTGTTGAAATAACCTTTGTAAATCATTAAATACAGGAGTTATATCCTCATTTTTATCTCTTTCACATACCATGATAAACTCATCTCCACCATAACGTGAAATGAAACAATTATGTAAATGAGCGATTTGTTTTAAAATATCGGCTGTCTTTAAAATGATTTGATCTCCAACAACATGCCCAAGTTCATCATTTATCTTTTTAAATTGATCAATATCTAATAAAAATAAATAAAGATCCTTTTTTTGATGATTTTCTTTCATTTTCATTGTTAAATAAATATCCAATTGTTCTCGATTATTGATTTTGGTAAGTGGATCTAATGAAATAAGGTTTTGTTGAAAATAATTATAAACAATAAAAATTGAATATGTGAGTCCTAGATTAAAAATAAGTAAATGATCCACTGTCATTTGAATTAACGCCGTAATAAAAGGAAGAAAAGAAAAACGAGCAATTACTTTATATTCCTTTTGATATAAGTAATTCTTTTCTTTTTTAGATAAATATCCTGCTTTTATTGAAAGATAAAGGATATAAGCAAATAAAATAAAAAAATAGAATGGGAGCAATTTGCCACGATGATAATTTCCTGCTTGATCAATAACAAATAATCCATGGATCCAATAAGAAAGCAAAGAAGATCCTATAAAAAAGATGAGCGGAATAAAAGTAAGCGCTAATATTTTTTTATCCTTCAAAACAGCTGAGTGAAGTGTTTTTTGGGCATAAACATACCAAGAACAAACGAGCATTGCTAGTGAACAAAAATAGAAGCTATTTAATATTCCACTTTGAATCTTACTAAAAGTAAGAAGATGTTTTACATTCATGATCCAAATTGCATCCATAAACAAATAAACACAAGCCCAGGCAATGGTACGACAAAAATAGTTCCAATGACCATTTTGTTCACGATTGATATACATTTGATATAAAATTCGAATCAATAACAATAAGCAAAAAACATCCATTTCTAAACTCATTATTTCGCTACCCATAATACACCTTCATTCATATCAATATAGCCTTATTATACACTATTTACTAATGCAAAAAAACACCGTTAAACGGTATTTATTCGCCAAATGTGATCCCCATTTTTTTAGCACTCGAAACAACTTCACACTCAGGATCAACAAATTTTAATTTACCTGCTGTTTCACTTAAAGGAATTGCTTTGATTTCATTTTTATCAAAAACAACAAGTTTTCCAAAATCTTTGTTTAAAAGAAGATTTGCCCCGTATACTCCAAAGCGTGTTGCCATAAAACGATCATAACTACAAGGATTACCACCTCTTTGAATATGTCCAGCTAACGCCACACGAATTTCATTAGGAATCAACTCTTGTAATTGTTCAGCAACTTCATAAGCAACCGAACGTCCTTGGCGACTTGCAACTTTTGCTTTGTATTTTTTCTTCGATAAAAGACTATCTTCTTCACTAATCGCTCCTTCTGCACAAGCAATGATTGTATATTCTTTTCCTGTTTTTTGATTTTCTTTAATTTTTTTCGCAACCACTTTAATATCATAAGGCATTTCTGGAAGTAAAATCGCATCCACTCCTGCTGCAATACCTGCCTGTAAGCAAATATGTCCTACTTTATGTCCCATGATTTCTACAACGAAAACTCGACTATGACTTTTAGCGGTTGTTTCAATTTCATTTAAATAGTTTGTTGCAATATCGACCGCACTTTGAAAACCAAAAGTATAATCTGTACCCCATGTATCATTATCGATTGTTTTAGGGAGTCCTATCACATTTAAACCTTCTTGTGCTAACATGTTCGCCGATTTTAAAGAACCATTTCCCCCTAAAACCACAAGACAATCAAGTTTCAATTTCTTATATGTTTTTTTCATGGCTTCAACTTTGTCAAAACCATCTTCAATAACACGCATTTTTTTAAAAGGACAACGTGAAGAACCTAAAATTGTTCCACCAACATTTAAAATATCTTCAAAATCACTTAAAGACATCTTTTTATATTTTTCATACATCAATCCTTGATAACCTTTTAAAAAACCAATAATTTCAATATCTTTTCTTTGTTGGTAAAGTGCTTTTACTAAACCACGCATTGTCGCATTAAGTGCTTGACAATCACCACCACTTGTAAGAATTCCAACTCTCATAAAGCTCCTCCTATTTCACATCATTTTTAAAAAAGTATTCTTGACTATTCATTTCTCTATTTTTATTTTTTATACGTTTGTATTTACCATTACTTTCTAATGAACATGCTTTTACATTATCACGAAGCATACAATCAAACATTGTTAGTAACTTATGTTTTAATTTTTCATCTAATACAGGTGCTGCCACTTCAACACGTCTTTCAAGATTTCGTGTCATTAAATCAGCTGAAGAAATATAAACAGTTGGATCATTTTTACCAAAAATATAAATTCTAGAATGTTCCAAATATCTTCCAACAATTGATAGAACTCGGATATGATCTGTTGCTCCTTCAACGCCAGGAATAATACAACAAATCCCCCTTACAACCATATCAATTTGAACCCCTGCTTGACTTGCTTCAATAAGCTTATCAATCATCTTTTTACTTGTTACTGAATTACATTTAAAACCAATATAAGCTTCTTTTCCTTGTTTAGCAAGTTCGATTTGTTCATCGATATACTTAAAGATATGACTGATCATACAATGTGGTGCTACCATGAGTAAATCTGTATGATTTTCGGTTTCACCTAAACATAAATGATTAAAGACTCCATTAATTTCTTCTCCGATTTCATATTTAGAAGTCATTAATGATAAATCTGTATATAGTCTTGATGTTTTTTCATTATAATTTCCCGTACCAATTTGACTAATATATTGAATTCCTTTTTCATTTTTATACGTGATTAAACATAATTTAGAATGCACTTTTAAACCATCTAAACCATAAATCACACGACATCCAGCCTCTTCTAAACGTTTCGACCAATCAATATTATTTTCTTCATCAAAACGCGCTCTTAATTCAACTAAAACAACAACCTCTTTTCCATTTTCCGCTGCTTTAATTAAAGATTTTACGATTTTAGAATTCTTTGCTACACGATAAAGTGTCATTTTAATACTTACCACATTTTTATCATTACTTGCTTCATCTAAAAGTCTTAAAAATGGTGACATAGATTCAAACGGATAAGAAAGTAATAAATCTCTTTTTAAGATTTGTTTAATCATTGGTACTCTATTTTCAACGAATGCATTATTTCTTGCTTCTAAACGTTTATAGAACATACTTGGACAAATATATTTTAAACGTTCTCTTAATTCACCCACAAAACCAAAATCAAGAGGTGAATTATTAATGAAAACTTGATTTTTCTTTAAATTCAAGAAATTCATCAACATAAGTACTTCAAGTTCGTCCAATCCTGGTGTCATTTCTAAACGCATTGGTGAAAGTTTTCTTCTTTGTTTAATTAAGTTTTCCATCATTTCTCGATAATCTTCATGCCCTTCTAATGAATGATCATCTTCATCAATATCCGCACTTCTTGTTACACGAATAAGTGCTTTTTCTTTTACAGTATATTTAGAAAAAATATGTGAAACAAAATGTAAAATAATATCTTCTACTAAAATAAATTTTTGTGGTTGACTTGGAAGGGCAATCAGTCTTTCATCCATTGCATTAGCACAAGAAATAATTCCCATTTTTCTTTTACCTTTTTTCGATTCAAGACGTACAACGACATACATTTCACGATTGTTGATAAATGGAAATGGTTGTCTTTTAGAAATAACTTGTGGTGAAATAAGTGGTAGTAATTCTCTTTCAAAATAATCAGCAAAATAACGACGGTCTTCCTTGCTTTCAATATCTTTATATTTTATTACTGACCATCCTGATCGTCCAAGTTCTGACATCACATTTTCATAAATATGATCTTTCTTTTTATTAAGATAATGGACTCTTTTTAAACAGGCTTTTAATTGTTCTAAACCCGTCATTCCTGTTTTATTGTCTTTGGAATCTGGATAAAATAACATTTGATCATAAAGTGATCCTATGCGTACCATAAAAAACTCATCTAAATTTGTTTGATAAATTGAAATAAAGCTTAACTTTTCCGCAAGTGGTACTTGTGGATCTTTTGCTTGCATTAAAACACGATCGTTAAATTTAAGCCATGATAACTCTCTATTTTCTCGGCATACGTTCATTTTTATTCCCCCAATGTATAATTTATACACTCTTTCTTATTTAATATAAAAACATTTTATACTTTCAACAATCTATCATCTATCAAGTTTATGTAAAATTCAAAAAAAGAAGAATTATTTCTTCTTAATTTGTCGATTATAAAACTCATCTTCTGATGCTGGTTTTCCAAAAAGATAACCTTGGATATAATCTGGATTTAATTTTTTGATTTCTTGAAGTTCTTCTTCTGTTTCAACACCTTCAATACATACTTTCAATTTCAAAGAATGTGCCATTTCAATAATATAAATCAAAATACTTCTTTCATAATTTGAAGAAATTGCTTTTTGGGTTAAAACACGATCTATTTTAATATAATGTGGTGTTAAATTACTTAAACGATATGCATTTGAATAACCTGTTCCATAATCATCTAAAATAAGCGTAATTCCTTCTTCTTTTAATGATGACCAAAGTTTTTTATAATGATATGTATTTTCTAAATAACCTGTTTCTGTTACCTCAATTCCTAACAAAGCAGGTTTTAAGTTATAATCTTTTAAAGCTTGTTTAATTTCATCTAAAATACCACTTTTAATAATTTGTACATAGGACAAATTAACATTCATCTTAAATTTAGGAATAAATTCTTGCCACTTTTTACAACAAGCAACCGCTTGTCTTAAAATCCAACGACCAGCAGGAATAATTAAACCAGATTCTTCTAAAATAGGAATAAATTCTGCTGGTGAAACAAATTCAATTTGTTCATTTCTTTTCATTTTAAAACGCATTAAAGCTTCTGCACCTATAAGATTTCTTGTATGTATATCAATAATTGGTTGGTAATAAACATCAAAATTCTTAAAATTGTGATCAACTGCATTTTGTAATTCAACACGAATTTCTCTTCTTCGGATGAATTGTCTATATTTATCATGTGTAAAGAAATAACAACTATTCTTTCCTTTTTTCTTAGCTTCATTTAAAGCAAATTCTGAATATTTAATAAGTGTATCATAGTCTTGTATCTCTTTATCAATCTCAACAATCCCTACTGAAATCGTGTAAACTATGCGATAAGCATTCTCTTCTAAAGCAACCTCAACTGATTTTTTTAATTCATCATAAAGTTCTAAGATATCTTCTTTTGAGTGATTTACTAAGTCCATAATCATAAAACGACCATTTCCTAATTCATAAATCTTTTGATTTTCATTGATACACGATTGCATACACCTAGAAAACTGTTTTAAAATTTCATCTCCACACTTTAAACCAAAACGCCCATTGATTTCTTCAAAATCATCAATACCAATTTGCATAAAATAACCTGTAATATTATTTTTACTTTTAGAAGAAACATACTCCTCTAAACTTGGTTCTCTTAAAAGTCCACTAATATTATCTGCTTTTTGTCTTTTTCCAATTTCATTAACACAACCAATAAGGTATAAAGGTTTATTAAATTCATCTAAAATTACATCACCTCGACAATCGATCCAAACTGGATTATGTTGTCGATCTAACCAACGATAATGTAAACTATGCTCAGTAATTTCTCCCGATTTAATTTTATTGAACTCATCAAATAATAAAGGAAGATCGTCTTCATAAACAAAATAGTTATGGGCTTTTGTTGCATCACAAAAATGATAATTTGGCAAACAAAAACGATTTACGGCATGTTTTGAAATACTATAATAATCATTTTGAATATCAAAAAGATATAAATAATCATCCATACTTCGATTAAATAATTGAATAGCTTCTTCCAATTGTTCTCTTGAAAGATTTATTTTGTTTTTTTTCAAAATAGTTCCTCCTTATCCTTTTTTCCTCTTTGTAAATGTTTTTCCTTTTTTCTTTCATACATTAATGTATCTGCCAATCTAATGGTATGATTTAAATCAAAAGGACTATTATAGTCAAAGACACTTATTCCATAGGATAAGCTGACATAATAAGGTAAATGATATTTTTCATTGAAGTATTGTGTTCTTTCTTTAATTAATGAATCAATTTGAATAATAAAATCTTCATTTTTACAAGTAAACGCAATACCAAATTCATCACCACCTAAGCGTCCAATAACAGCATGTGTTTGAAAAATATCATTTAGTATTTCACATACTGTTTGAATTGCTTTATCTCCTTGGTCATGTCCAAATGTATCATTGATATATTTTAAATTATCTAAATCCCCTATAAAGAAATAAAGATTTTTGGAAACTTCTTTATATTTTTTATAAAGAACTTTAATATTTTGAATAAGTCCTCGTCGATTATAAATATGAGTTAATTCATCTGTATTAGAAATACTATTTAGTTCTCTAACAATGGCATTGACATTTAAAGATATCCCAATTTGATTAGAAAGATATTCAAGTGTTTCTAAATCAAAATATGTACAATCCGTCACCAAAAAGCCATAAAAATTTTCATTAGAGTAAATGCTTGTAAGTATTTTATAAGGTTGCTTTGCAAGATTTAAAACTTCTTTTAGTAACACATGTGCATTTTTAATAGGCTGTCTTTGATCATTTTCTACATTTATAATTAATTCCATTGTTTTTGGCATAACAAATGGTCTAAATTCATAAGTCACAACAGGTGTTTCAAAAAGATAAAGCTGTGCATTATGAATACCTAGAGAAGGTATATTATCCGCAATAGCATAAATATCATCATTCATCGATTCAAACAGCATCCCTTTATTCACCTGTCCAATACTTCTCATTCTCCTTGTATAACGCTTTTCTTTTAACAAAAGAAGATAATTATAACTACTAATCATTTGTAAATAAATATATTGTTTAAAAGATTGGAGTTTTATTTTATCCTCCATTTTGGGATAGTTTTCTGTATTTATTAAAAATGATAGACATAAAAAGAGTCTTTCTAAATCTAAATAACGAATATCATCTTCATTAAAAATCAAATTGATATAATCTCCTATTTGTTGGTAAACGCGATGTTCCGTACAATCTTTTACCGAAAGATCCAATAAATAAGTAAAGAAACTCCATACAGTTTCTTGATAATTGGAACTATAAACCAATTTATTATCAAAAACATATTGTGTCATTCCTTGAGCTATATATTCATTACTTTCTTTTTCAGCTCTACAAAAACGAATAAATTCACCAATTTCAGTTTCTTCATGGTTTTCACAATCAACAGAAAGACGAGGAATAAAATGTGCATCAATGTATTGATTCTGTGTAGAACCATTTTTATAAAGATCATAGCCTTGTTTTATTCCTAAATAAGCAATAAAAGAAGCATCCGCATGACAAGAAGCAAGCGGTGGAACCATATGTGTTGATTCTGGTTTATCATCAAAACCAGACACCATAATATCTTTACCTACACGTTTTCCTAGTTTTTCTAATTCACGATATAAATAATAAGCAATATCATCCGTCACGCATATAATTCCATCTAATTCAGGGTTTTCTTTAAGCCATTTATTCATTAAATTCCCCGAATCAATATTATAACCAGGGGTTGATAAAATATATTTTTCCTCAAAAGGCATATCATGACTCGATAAAGCTTCTTGATAACCCGCAAGTCTTTGTTTGGCAGTAACCCCGCTATCATAACCAGTAATAATTCCAATATGTTGACAATGATTTTTTTCAATCATATAACTTACAGCATTATAAACACCTTTTTTGTTATTATAGACAACAAAAGGATACTCTTTTATTTGTGAATTTAAAGTAACAACTGGTATGTGAAAATATTTTGGAAAAGCTTCTCTTGTTTTTTGATCCGTACGACAAATACTCGAAGCAGGAATAACTAAAAAATCTAAATCTAAATAATTTGCAAAAGCATAGACATTTGCTTTTTGATAATCAGAAGATTGTACAAACTCTACATTTGGATCAACTGAACCGCCAAAAAAGATGACAAGTTCTATTCCTAGTTCTTTACATGCTTCATTTGCTCCTCGACATATTTCCATATTATAATCAGAGGCACTTGTAATCATAAGTCCTGCTTTAATTGAGTGTTCCATTTTTTCACCCCTTTTCATTAATTATAACACAAACCTATAAAAAAGATAAAAAAAAAGACCAAATGGCCTTCAGATAAATTCTACAAGTCTTGTACAAATTTCAGAATGTTATTGTCAAAAAATTATTTAAGAAAGAAAAACCTGTTCATGATTTGTCTATGATGTTTATTAGATTTTTTCTTAAATAAAAATCAATTTATTCTTATCAAAAGCCAAAAAAAGGATTCTTTAATTACTTTAACTAGAAAATATGCAAATAATCATGATGAATGTGTAAAGTCCTTTTTCAAAATGAAATGGCCTGTTGGCTTTTACTGTGAAAAATGTGGATGTACACATTACTATTCTATTAAAAGAGATGATATCTTTCAATGTAAAGAATGTGGTCATCAACATTACCTACTTTCTAATACTATATTTCAAGATAATAAGCTAGATCTTTATAAATTAATTTTAGGAATGTATCTCTTTTTTACGGCAAATAAAGGTTTTTCTGCGATTGAATTAGCTAATGAGTTAGAAATAAATTATAAAACAGCACTATTACTTTGTAGAAAATGTAGAATCCTTATGTCCCAAAGAAACAGTGAAAAAATTCTAGATAGTTTATTTTATGAAGCAGATGTTGCTTATATTGGTTCAAAAAGTAAAGAAGAACACAAACAGGGAGTTGCTACTGAACAGCACCCCTTTTTAGTAGTTTTTTCAACAAAAAAAGAAAATAAATATCCAAAATTCTTAAAATTAATGCCAGTAGCTGTAGATAGTACAAATAATATTGTTAGATTCATCTCAAAAAAAGTAATACTTTCAAAAGAAAGAGTACTAAACACTGATGGAAAAACAACTTTTTTAGGATTAGCTGATAAAATAACATTAAAATTAGAAAAAATACTCTATGATGAAGAAAATCATAGATTGCATTGACTTAATGTGTTAATTGGTGATATAAAAAATAATATTACCGGTATATATCATGGAGTAACTAAACGTGATCTGTCTTTGTTTTTGAATGAACAAGAGTGGCGTTTCAGCCATAGATATACAGGAAAGAATTTCATGAATAAAATACAAAAATATATTTTAAAATCGCGCCCATGTCCTAAAAAGACGATTATTACTGTGCTCAATTTATCCGAACCATACTATGCACATGGGGCAGATGGTTAATTAAGATAAAAAATATGAAAAGTAATTTTAAGGAAGGATTGTTAACTTTATTGTTATATCCCTTACATCATATTTCCTATGGAATTGGTGAATTAATGGGATTATTTAAATAATATGGAGGTTTAAAATGGCAAAATATGAAATACCACAAGATCAAGTAAGAGAAATGCAAATGGTTGGATTAGAAATGCTAAAACATTTTGATAAAGTTTGTAAAAAAAATAATTTAACTTACTTTTTCTGTGGAGGTTGTTGTATCGGAACAATAAGAAATAAAGGTTTTGTTCCTTGGGATGATGATGTTGATGTTTTTATGCCTAGAAGTGATTATGAAAAGTTAAAAGAAGTATGGAAAGATACTACAGATTATTCTATTCAATATACAACAAAAGATTTTATAACAGAGAATCAGTTTTTAACGATTTGTGCAAATAACACAACATTTATTAAAACATATCAAAAGAATTTAGATATTAATCATGGAGTTGTATTAGATGTAATTCCTTTAGATGGATGCCCACAAGGATTTAAAAGAAAAATGCAAAAAGTATGGGCACTTCTTTATTCACTGTTTATTATTGGAAAAGCTCCGGAAAATCATGGTAAAATAGTTTATACAGTCGGTAATACACTATTAAAAATTGTAAGTTCAAAGAAGTTAAGATATAAGATTTGGAGATTGTGTGAAAAGAAAATGACACAATATCCTATTGAAGAATGTGATTATATTACTGAATTATGTACAGGACCACATTATATGAAAAATGAATATCCAAAAGAAATATTTGAAAAGCCTTTGTATAAAGAATTTGAAGGTGGTCTTTATCCTATTCCTGTAGGATATGACAAATATTTAAAAATGGCTTTTGGTAATTATATGGAGTTACCACCAGTAGAAAAAAGAATTTGTCATCATGAATATGAATTTATGGATATGAAAAATAGTTATAAAAAATATAAAGGAATTTATTATTGTACTAATAAATAATAAGGAGAAGACAATGGCAGAAATATCAATAATTGTCCCTATTTATAATGTTGAAAAGTATTTATGTAATTGCATTGAATCTATTTTGAATCAATCATTTTCTGATTTTGAACTTATTCTTGTAGATGATGGATCACCAGATAATAGTGGAAAGATTTGTGATGAATATGCTTTAAAAGATTCACGCATAAAAGTAATTCATAAAAAAAATGGAGGTCTTTCTGATGCGAGAAACGTAGGGGCAAAAAATGCTACGACTGATTATGTTGTATTTGTGGATGCAGATGATACGGTAAAGAAGAATTTTTGTAATGATTTAATTACACCATGTAAAAAATATAAGTGTGATATTGTAACTTCTTTAGTAGAAGAGTTTGTACATGATGAATCTACAGGAAATAAATATCCTAAAAGTGAACAAATTGTTTCTGGGAAAGATGCATTTTCAATGGTACTTGTAAGTAATAAAATAGAATATTATGGAGTTGCGAAGTTAATAAAAAAAGACTTATTTTTAAAACATCAATTTCCAGTTGGAAAAACATATGAAGATGCTTTTACAATTCCAAAATTATTATTTGATGCTCAAGAAGTTTGTGTGATAACTAATCAAAATTATAATTATATTCGTAGAGAGAATACAATAACAATTGGAAAGTTTAAAAAAAGTGATTTAGATTGTATTGAAGCGCATAAACAAAATTTAAAATTTACAGAAATGAATTCCAAAAAGGATATTGAAGGTGCTCAATTTAGAGTTTATTGGTCATTATTATATGTTTTAAGTAAAATAGATTATTTTTCTTGTAAACAGGATTTTAAACTCATTAAAAAAGAAATCAAGGATAATTACATACAGTTAAAAAGCAATTCTTATTTATCTTCATATAGAAAATTAGAAGCTAAATTTCTTAGAATCAATATAATTTTATATATTATGTTTAATAAAATTGTTACAATAATAAAAAATAAATAAAGGGGGATTAATGTGAAAAAAAAGGTTTGTATGGTTGTATATGATTTTTCTGAAATAGGTGGAGTTAATGCCGTAATCACTGAACTTATGAATGAACTTGTTGAATATTATAACATTTCACTTCTTAGTATTATTGATACAAAGAAAAAAGCATATAATCTAAATGAAAATATAAATTATAAAACTATTTTATCACATAAAACTTCTTTAAGAAGAGAAGCTATTCATGTTAGAAAACCAGCAAAGGAATATTTTAAAAATGAAAAATTTGATGTAATTATGATCCTTGGACAATATCCTGGTTTTTTACTAAGTACGCTTCAACCTTTTATAAAATCAAAAATGATTTATTGTGATCATGGTGCTTTAATGAATCAATGGGATGATAAAAAAGTAAGATTTATGAATTGGATTTCTTCAACAATGTGTCAACAAACAGTTACACTAACAGAGAGAAATATGAATGATTATATATCTAAATTTAAAATACCAAAAAGAAAAATAACTTATATTTATAATTGGATTGATTTGAAGAAACAAAAAAATGATATCTATGATATAAATTCAAAGAAAATTGTATCTGTTGGTAGATTTGGAAAAGAAAAAGGTTTTGATCAATTGGTAAAAGTATTTGCACTAGTTTCAAAAAAACATCCTGATTGGTCTTTAGACATATGTGGTGATGGTGAAACGATGCCTATAATCAAAAAAATGATAGATGATTATGATTTAAATGAAAAAGTTCATTTATTAGGTATGAGAAGTGATATCATTGATCTTTATAAGGATTATGCCATGTATGTACTTCCATCTTATCGAGAAGGATTACCTCTTGTATTATTAGAAGCAAAAGTCAATAAGTTACCAATTGTAAGTTTTGATATTCTAACAGGACCAAAAGAAATTGTTAGAGATGGTATTGATGGGATTTTAGTTCCACAAAGAAATATAGAAAAAATGGCAGAAGCTATTTGTTATTTAATTGAAAATAATGAAGTAAGACAATCAATGTCTGACCAATCAATGGGAAATATAGAAGCTTTTTCAAAAGAATCTATTTTGAAAAGATGGATTGAATTAATAGAAAATATGAGTTAGGAGATTTTATGCGTACAAAATTAGCTTTAAAAAATACAATAACAAGTTTAATTTTACAATTAGTTCTTGCTCTTTCAGGATTTATTATTCCAAGATTTTTTACTGAACTTTATGGTTCATCAATGAATGGATTAGTAAATTCAATATCACAATTTATTTCTTACATAAATTTGGTAGAAGCGGGTATTAGTGCTTCAGTCATTGTTTCACTTTATAAACCGATTGCAGAAAATGATACATCACAAATTAATAGAGTTTTAGCTGCTGCAAAAAAATTCTATAGAAAATCTGGATTTTTATTTTTATTACTTGTTGGTCTTTTAATACTTGTTTATCCCTATGTCATTAAAAATGAAATTTCAAATAGTACATTCATTCGAATGATGATTTTTGTTCTTTCAATCAGTGGATTAGTAGATTACTTTATTTTAGGAAAATATCGTGTTTTACTTCAAGCTGATCAAAGAAGTTATGTTATTTCTTATGCACAAATTATAGGAACAGTTATTATGACTATTGTTTCTATTATTCAAATTAAATTAGAATGTTCAGCTTTAGCTGTTAAATTTACAGCTGCAAGTATTTATATATTAAGAAGTTTAATTGTTGTTTTCTATGCAAGAAGAAAATATAAATATTTGAATTTTAATGTGGAACCAGATAATAGTTCAATGAATAGAAGATGGTCTGCGTTAATTCATCAAATTGCGGGTATGATTACAACAAATACAGATATGTTGCTTTTAACACTTATGGTAAAAACGAATGCACTTATTCAAGTGAGTATTTATTCTACCTATAACTTGGTTTCTTATGCATTGATTAATTTAATGAATTCTTTTACCAGTGGGCTTACTTCTTCATTTGGACAAGTTATTTCACAAGAAGATCATGAATCGTTAAAAAGAAATTTTTCAATTTATGAATTTGCCTTTTTTATAATTATTTTTATTGTTTATTCATGCATGGGAATCCTTTTATATTCATTTATTTACTTATATACAAAATCCTATTCTGATGCGAGCATTTATTTGAATTGGAATTATGTATTATTGTTTACAATAGTAGGGATTATTCAATCAATAAGACAGCCAGCACTTACGATCATTTGTGCTGCTGGTCATTATAAAGAAACACAATATAGAGCTATTTTAGAAGCTGTTCTTAATCTAAGTGTTTCTTTATTCCTAGTTGGAAAATTAGGAATTTCAGGTGTTTTAATTGGTACAATTGTTTCTTTTTCATATAGAAGTTTAGATGTTATTTTCTATAATAACAAACATTTGATTCCTAAAACTTTAAAAACCACAATAAATAGGTTATTAAGAAATATTATTGTTTTTGTTATTGTTATGGTTTTCTTTAAAACTATTTCATACAATGTAAC